>Ga0247823_10001719_pt1 | contig 18077 bp, 11 predicted proteins | sample 13C_PalmiticAcid_2_FD_192426 | JGI IMG/M metagenome (GOLD analysis project Ga0247823, IMG submission 192426) | Soil microbial communities from agricultural site in Penn Yan, New York, United States - 13C_PalmiticAcid_Day30 | ecosystem: Environmental > Terrestrial > Soil > Agricultural land... | reverse complement strand
TATCTCGCGCCGAGCGATGCGGGCGCAACCGCCGACAACTTCCGTTTTCTGCTGCTCCTCGCGGCGCTCACCGGAACGCTCGTCATGCCGCTGATCTTCAACGCGGCATTCTACCGGGTTCTGCGCGAGCGTTTTGTCATCTGGCACTCCCTGCTCACGCTATCGCTGCTGATGACGATCGTCGTGTCATCCGGTTTGGCCGTAATCCTGTTCGATCCGCCCGCGATGACGCTGAGCTGGCTGACGACATTGCTCTTCGGCATGACGGTGGCGGCCGGCGCGATGTTCACCTATCACTTCATCGAGCCGGGACGGGTGCATGCCGGGCTGCGGCGATTGCTACCCTGGTGCGCGGCATGGGCCGGCTTCCTGAGCGTGTTCCACGCGGCATTCCCGTTTGTCGCCCGGCCTGTGCAGTCGAGCGTCTATACAGCGGCGTTCGCACCGATACTCCTCATCTTCCTGATCGCGATGATCGACTCCGTGCGACGGGGAAGTCGCGCGGCAACATATCAGGCGATCGGGTACGCGCCGATGATCGTCGTCGGATTGATCCGCCTGGTGACGGGGGTAGTTCCGGGATTTCCCAATACCGACGCGATGGCCCTGTTCTATGTGGGCTGCATCGCAGAAATATCCTTCACCACCCTCGGCATGGCGGATCGGTTCGTCACGATGAGGCGCGAGCGAGATCGCGCGCGCACCGAAGCAGATGTGCTCGAGAGATTGTCGGAAACGGACCCGTTGACCGGATTGCTTAACCGCCGGGCAATCGAGCGGGAGTTCGAAGCACTTCGCGCTCAAGGGTTTGCCTCGCTCGCCGTCATCGATCTCGACCATTTCAAGTCGATCAATGATGTCCATGGGCATTCCGTGGGGGACGCCGTGCTCAAGGCGGTGGCTGAGGCGTTGCGACGGAATGATCCCGACGTTCGCGCGTACCGGCTTGGCGGCGAAGAATTCATGTTGCTCTTGCGTGGGGAGGATGCCGCGCTTCACGCGGAGCGCCGGCGTCAGGCTATTCCCGTGAGCGTCGCCACTAGCATTCCCTATCTGGACCGCCTGGTTACCGCGAGCATGGGCGTGACGCATTTCACCAAACAAGAATGCTTCGCTACCACCTACGAACGAGCCGATATGCTGCTCTACGAGGCGAAACGCATGGGGCGGAACTGCGCGCGAGGCCCGATGAGCTCGAGGCGGGCCGCGGAGTCCTTCTCCAGGCGAGCAGCCAGCGCCTAGCGGCGGGTGCCGGGTCTGCTCAGCCCTGAGGGCGCGTGGAACCGATATCCGCAACCGCGGTTCTTGAGAGCGGAGCCGTGAACGCGAAGCAGCCGTCTGAATGTATTATGGGTCATCCTCGCCAGTAACGCCGATCCATTCAACCAGATACGGTCAGTCATGGATGCTGTGAGGCGAGGGGAGGCTGCCTGGGTCGAGCCCTGTTCGCACGGACTATATGTGCGGCCTGCCGATCTGTGGATTGATCCGTCGCGCCCGGTCGAGCGCGCGGTCGTAACGCACGGCCATGCTGATCACGCCCGCAGCGGGCACGCTTCAGTATTTGCCACGCCGGAGACATTGGCGATCATGTCGCTGCGCTATGGCGTGGACGCCGAGGCGACGCACAATGCGGCCTTTGCCTATCAGGACGGATTTGAACGCGGCGGAGTGCGTTTCAGCTTCCATCCGGCGGGGCATGTGCTTGGCAGCGCACAGATCGCGATGGAATATGCGGGCGAACGGATCGTCGTCACGGGGGACTATAAGCGGCGGCCGGATCCGACCTGTGTCCCGTTCGAGGTCGTGCCGTGCGATATCTTCATCACCGAGGCGACGTTTGGTCTGCCCGTGTTTCGCCATCCCCCGACCGCGGACGAGGTGGCCAAGCTGATCGCGGCGGTTCGTGCCGAACCCCAGCGCTGCGTTCTCGTCGGCGCTTACGCGCTCGGCAAAGCGCAGCGCGTGATCGCCGAACTGCGCGCGGCGGGATGGGATGCACCGATCTATATCCACGGCGCGCTGGAGCGGATGTGCGCGCTCTATGCCGGGCACGGCGTCGAACTGGGCGAGCTGCGGCTGGTCAGCGAGACTGAGAAAGGCGCGATGCGGGGACAGATTGTGCTCGCGCCGCCATCAGCATTGAATGATCGCTGGTCCCGGCGGCTGCCCGATCCGGTCACCGCGATGGCCTCGGGCTGGATGCGGGTGCGCCAGCGGGCGCGGCAACGGATGGTCGAACTGCCGCTCGTGATTTCGGACCACGCCGACTGGGACGAGCTGACGACGACGATTGCCGAGGTGGATCCGAAGGAGAGCTGGATCACCCATGGCAGCGAGGAAGGCTTGCTGCGCTGGTGCGAACTCAACCAGCGCAAGGCACGCGCCCTGCACCTGGTCGGGCGTGATCTGGAGGAGGAGGCGTGAAGCGATTTGCGGCGCTGATCGACCGGCTGATCTACACGCGCTCCCGCAATACCAAGCTCGCGCTGATCGCCGATTATTTGCGCGGCACGCCCGATCCCGATCGTGGCTGGGCGATTGCTGCGCTGACGGAAAGTCTCGATTTTCCGGTGGTGAAGTCCGCGATGGTGCGGGCATTGCTCGCGACGCGGATCGATGAGGAATTGTTTCGGCTGTCGCGGCATTTCGTCGGCGATACCGCGGAGACGGCAGCGCTGCTTTGGCCCGACGCCCTCCGGCGGAAACAGGATGACCCCAGCGTTTCGGAGGCGGTCGCCATGCTTTCTGCGGCAACCCGCGCCGATGCGCCGCTGGTTGTCGCCGGGTTGCTCGACCGGCTTGATGCCGACGGGCGCTATGCGTTGCTCAAGCTCGCGCTGGGAGGCATGCGGGTGGGGGTATCGGCGCGGCTGGCGAAACAGGCGTTTGCCCGGGCTTTCGCTGTGGACGTCGACGATGTCGAAGAGGTCTGGCACGCGATTCCGCCCCCTTATGCACCGATCTTTGCGTGGGGCGAGGGCAGGGCGGGGCGACCCGATTTGGCCGGTACCCTTTTCTTCCGCCCCTTCATGCTTGCGCATCCGCTCGAGGCGGCGTCCGTCGACCTCGCGGACTATGCCGCCGAATGGAAATGGGACGGAATCCGCGTTCAGATCGTCCATGGCAGCGGAGAAACACGCGTCTACAGCCGAGGCGGCGAGGAGATCAGCGGAGCGTTTCCGGAGTTGGTCGCGGCGTTCGATCAGGACGCGGTGATCGATGGCGAATTGCTGGTGCGCGGCGACACGCAGGGCGGCGAGGCGGCAAGCTTCAACGCCTTGCAACAACGGCTCGGCCGCAAGTCGGTGTCGAAGAAGATGCTGGCCGAGTTTCCGGCTTTCGTCCGGGTCTATGATTTGCTGGCGGTCGACGGCGAGGATCTGCGCGGCCTGCCCTGGCAGGAACGGCGGCGCAGGCTGGAGGGCTTTGCACCGCGTCTTGCCGCCAGTCATCTCGATCTGTCGCAAGTGATCGACGCAAGGGATTGGGACGACCTTGCCGCGCGGCGTGCGGGTGCGCGCGACGCGGCGATCGAGGGCGTGATGCTCAAGCGACGTGATTCGCCCTATGTCGCGGGGCGACGCGCCGGGCTGTGGTACAAATGGAAGCGCGATCCGCTCACCGCCGACTGTGTGATGATGTATGCGCAGCGCGGCAACGGGCGCCGCGCGAGCTTCTATTCGGATTATACCTTCGGCTGCTGGAGCGATGAGGGCGAGCTGCTCCCGGTGGGCAAGGCCTATTCGGGTTTCACCGACGAAGAGCTGAAATGGCTAGACAATTTCGTGCGCAATCACACCGTTGCTCGTTTCGGACCGGTGCGCGAGGTAGAAAAGACGCTGGTGCTCGAGGTGGCGTTCGACTCGATCCATTCGTCGAAACGGCACAAATCAGGGCTGGCGATGCGCTTTCCCCGCATCATGCGGATCCGCCGCGACAAGCCTGCGGAGGAGGCTGACCGGGTTTCCTCCCTGCGCGAAATGGCGACGTGATCGCCGAACCGTGGTGATTGCGGACGCAAGGCTGCCGCCGGGACGCACATTGCTAAGCGCGTGGAACCGTTGCAGCCTCGCGCGCGAGGCGGGACGCATGACTGAAGCCAATTTCCAACCCTTTCCCAACCGGAGCGAGGTCTCGCTCCAGACGCTTGACGCGCGATTCCGCGCGTCGCTCAACCGCTACTTTTCCCGCCGTATCCGGGATCGCGGTGAAATCGAGGATCTGATCCAGGAAGTGTTCCTGCGGCTCGCCAAGCGCGGCACCCTCGACGATATCGACAAGGTCGGCGGCTATGTGTTCGAGACGGCGAGCAGCGTGCTGACCGACCGGCTGCGGCGGCGGCGCAACCGGTTCGAGGCGGATCACGAAGCGTTCGACGGGCAGCAGCACGGGGATGTGGATTTCTCGCCCGAGCGCGTCCTATTGGGCAGGGAGGCGTTGGTGCATGCCACCGCCGCGCTCCTCGAACTGCCCGAACGGACGCGAATGGTCTTCGTGATGCGACGCCTCGAAGGGATGCGGTATCTGGATATTGCCGCGCGGCTGGGCATTTCGGTCAGCGCGGTGGAGAAGCACATGACGCGCGCCATGGCGCACCTTGTTCAGCGGATGGGCGACCAATGATTTCGCTCGCTCGAACCAACCCGACACTGGGCATGACCCCGGACGAGGCTGCGGTCTATTGGGTGCTTCAGCACGACCGGGGAGACCTGACCGCGGCCGAACAGGCCAGCTTCGATGCCTGGCTCGAAGCGAGCGAGGCCCATGGCCGCGCCTTCCGCAAAGCCAATGGCGTCTGGGACGTGTTCGATCAGGCCGATGCCGATCCGCATCTGACGGCGCTGCGTCAGGCGGCGCTTGCCACCAAACCGGCACGCCGTCGCTGGATTCCGGCGGTGGGCGCGGGCGTTGCGGCGAGCCTTGCCGCGGCTGCCGTGCTGTTGCCCGGCCAGCTCCAGCTAGCCGGCGGTCCGGCGCGAGCACCCACGAGCGAGATGGCGGCGGCGAGCGGCACCCAGCCCGCTGCGATCCGCTTCGCGACTGCGAAGGGCGAGCGCCGCACCGTCCGCCTGCCCGACGGCACGCGCGTGACGCTCAACACCGACACGGCGGTCGCGCTGGCCTATACCGCGAACAGCCGCCTTGTTCGCCTGACGCGGGGGCAGGCGTTGTTCGAGGTGGCGAAGGACGCAGGCCGCCCCTTTACGGTCGAGGCGGCCGGGCGACGGGTGACCGCGCTTGGCACCGTTTTCGAAGTACGTCTCGACCCGGGTCGTATGAAGGTCGTTCTGGTCGAAGGGCGCGTGGTCGTCGATCGCGCCTCGGCCGCCACCGAGCCGCTCGACCCCGCGCCGACGCTCCTCAAGCCCGGGCAGGCGCTGGTCGCCGAGCTTGGCGTACCGCAGCGCGTCGCGCCGGTGGATGTCAGTAGCGAATTGATGTGGCGTGAGGGCTATGTTTCGCTCGAGGATGCCCCGCTCGCGGCCGCGGCCGCGGAGATGAGCCGCTACACCGCGACATCGATCCGTGTGCTCGACGACGAAACGGGGCGGCTGCGGATCAGCGGCGTGTTCCGGACCGGCGATGCGGACCGGTTCGCCGGGCTTGTGCGCGAGCTGCTTCCGGTTCGGGTCGACCGGCTTGCCGATGGCAGCGTGGTCATCGCCCGCACCTCCGCATCACCTTCGGACAAAAAAAATTCGGCGGCCGGTGTGGAAAACTGAAACGCGCACGTCCTCTCAATTTGAAGACTGGCAGAAGCCAGCTTGCAAGGGAGGGGAACCATGCGCCGCAATCGCCGCCGTACATCCGCAATCCATCTGCTGGCCTTCGCCAGCCTCGCACCGCTCGCGCTGACGGCCGCACCTGCGACGGCACAGGCCGCCGTGCGCGCGCCGATCAGCCTTGAAGCGCAGAGCCTGTCGTCGGCGCTGACGCAGCTCGGTCGCCAGACCCGGACCGAGATCATCTTCAAGCCCGCGCTGGTCCGCGGCAAGCATGCGGCGGCGCTCAAGGGCAATTACTCGGTGGCCGAGGCGATCGACCGGCTGATCGCGGGGCATGGTCTGCGTGCCCGACCCACTTCGGGCGGCGCATTCGTCATCGAGGTGCAGGCGGCACCGGCCGCGCGACCGCAGCAGACGTCTGACGCCGGACCCGCAATAGTCGAAGATGCGCCTTCCGATGCCGCGGAAGACGGCGAGGTCATCGTCACCGGCACGCTGCTGCGTGGCGTGGCGCCGACCGGCACCAACGTGGTGAGCATGAAGCGCGAGGATATCCTCGCCACGGGCGCCAGCTCGGCGAACGACGTGCTCGCCCTGATTCCGCAGGTGGGCAATTTCAACACCGTGCCGAGCGGGAGCGGCGATATCTCGATCCCGATCGTCCGTCCCAATATCCGCAACCTGGGTGCTTCGGGCGGTACCACCACGCTGGTGCTGATGAACGGCCGGCGCATGGTGGGCGCGGGTGTGCTGCAGACCTCGGTCGATCCGTCGGTGGTTCCGCCCGACCTGATCGATCGGGTCGAGGTGGTGCCCGATGGCGGCTCGGCGATCTACGGCTCGGATGCGATCGGCGGCGTGATCAACTTCATCACCCGCAAGCGCTTTGACGGGATCGGTGCCAATCTGCGCTACGGCTTCGCCGATGATTATCGGACGATCGACGGCAATGTGACGGTCGGCAAGGATTGGGGCAGCGGATCGATTTACGCCTCCTACAGCTACGCCTGGCATGACAATATCCTGGGTATCGACCGCGATTATGTGCGCGCCGATCATACCGGGCGCGGCGGGCAGGACTTTCGCGCGACCACCTGTTCGCCGGGAAACTTCACGGTGGGCGGCGTCAGCCATGCGGCGCCCGGCCTCGCGCCCAACACCGTCAACAAGTGCGACACGACGGATTATGCCGACATCTATCCGCGTGAAGAGCGTCATGCCGTCTTTGCCGGGCTGACTCAGGCGCTGAGCGACAGCGTCGATTTTCAGGCGACCGCTTACTGGTCGCGACGCGACACCACGCGGCTCAACGCGACACCGGGCTTCACCGGCACGCTGGTGTTCACCAATCCCTATTTCCGCCCGATCGGCGTATCTCCCGTGCAGAGCGTGGCGATCTCCTTTGCCGATGCCTTCGGCGAGAGCATGGAAAGCCGTGCGCGGTTCGACAGTTGGGGTGTTTCGCCCAGCCTATCGATCGACCTCGGCGACCGGTGGGAGCTGCGCACCGAGGCGAATTACGGCAGCAGCTATTCGCAGGTGCGTGAGCCGACGATCAATGCGAGCGCCGCGACGGCCGCGCTCGCCGGGACCACGCTCGCCACGGCCCTCAATCCCTATGATCCGGGCGCAAGCAACCCGGCGGTGCTCGCTGCGATCCGCGATTTCGAGAATTACGGCCATGCCGATCAGGAGATGCTGCAGGCGCGCGCGATCCTCGACGGACGCGTCGCCACGATCGGTGGCGGCGACATCCGGCTGGCGGTCGGCGCGGAGTATTTCTTCGAGAAGCTCGACTCCCTGGTCTCGCTCGATCGCCGCAACGTCTTCGCCAACGCGATGGGATCGGTGACCAGCCGCCATGTGAAGTCGGTGTTCGCCGAAGCGCTGCTTCCGCTGGTTGGCGCGGGAAACGCCATGCCGGGCCTGCGCGCCTTCCAGATCTCGGGCTCGATCCGGCACGACAGCTATGACGATGTCGGCGGGACCACGAATCCCAAGATCGGCTTCAACTACAAGCCGTTCGACGATCTGCTGATCCGCGGAAACTACGGCACCTCGTTTCACGCGCCCAGCCTTGCCGATACGACCAGCCTGGCGGATGCGCGCGCGCAGATCCTGCTGTTCAGTCCTTTCCGGGCGCCGGGCAGCTCTCCGCTGGACATCCTTCGCCCGACCATCGTCCTCGCGGGGGGCAGCCCCGACCTGAAGCCCGAAAAGGCCAGGACCTGGTCGGTCGGCTTCGACTGGACGCCCAAGGCGGTGCCGGGGCTGGTCGCGAGCGCGACCTACTACAACGTCCGGTTCACCGATGCGATTTCGGTGCCGCCCTTCCTGTCGCCGGTCTTCTACACCGATCCCGGCTATCAGAGCTTCTACATCATCAACCCGACGCTCGCACAGGTACGGGCGCTGGTCGGCAACACGCCGCTCAACGGTGCGTCCAGCCTCGACAGCCTCTATTTCGGCACCTCACCCTATGTGATCATGGATGCGCGCCGCACCAATCTGGGCGCGATCCATGTGGACGGGATCGACTTCAATCTCGCTTATCTGCGCCAGACCGGGTTCGGATCGATCAACGCGAGCTTCACGGGCACCTATACGCTCAACCGCAAGACCCAGGCGGTGCGGGGCGCGGGTTTCGACGATAACCTCAAGAACGGTACCGGGCGTCTCAGCTTCGTCGCCGCGCTCGGCGCGAAGGCCGGAGACTTCACTGCGCGTGCCTCGCTCAACCATCGGGCCGGGTATCCGATGCTGGGTGTCATACCCCAGACCCGGGTGGACAGCTTCAACACCGTCGATCTGTTCTTCGCCTACGACCTTGGCGGCGTGCTCAAGAATTCGATGCTGACGGTGAATGTCGACAATGTGTTCGATCAGGATCCGCCGTATCTCAACAGCGCGACCGGTTACACCAACGGCTTCTCGCTGGGCCGGCTGGTCTCCTTTGGCGTGCGAACGAAATTCTAGGGCCTGTCGGCGTGTTGCGTACACTCCCCCTTCCCGGAAGCGGCCACCGCATCGGTCGCTTCCGGGTTTTTACCGGGGCGCTCCTGCTGGCCGCATTGGCGCCCGCGCAGGCCGCGGACCCGGTGGGGGCGCCGGAGGAGTTGCGCGTCGAATATGCGGCCGCGCCGCTTGGCCTCGACGAACCGGCGCCGCGGCTCGCCTGGCGCTCGCCGGTCGCGCGCCAGACAGCATACCGTATCCAGGTGGCGCGCTCGCCCGCGGCATTGGCAAAGGGTGAGTTCGTCTGGGACAGCGGCAAGGTCGCGTCCGCGGACAATGTCCAGATCGCCTATGGCGGCCCGCCGCTCGCATCTCGCGGGGGTTATTGGTGGCGCGTCCGGGCATGGGACGCCGAAGACCGTCCGAGCGACTGGAGCATGCCCGGCGGGTGGGAGATGGGGCTGCTCACGCCCGCGGATTGGCAGGCGCAATGGATCGCCGGGCGCACGCCGGAAAAGCATGACTGGCGTGACCTGACGCTCGACGTCGATCTGACATTGACCGGCAAGGCAGTCGATGTGCTGTTCCGGGCGCTGCCCAGCGGCAAGACCTATGGCGACACCTATGTCTGGACGCTGAGCGACGGTAACGGAGGTGCGGCGCTGACCGCGAGCGTGCGCCGCTATCCGGGCGGATCGAGCGCTACAGTCAAGACGGATGTGCTGAAGCGCATCCCGCTCGCCGCGCCGCTCAAGGACAAACGCAGCCACCTGACGATCCGCGCTCAGGGTTCGCGCATCGTCACCCAACTCGACGGCAAGACCATCGATACGCTGGAGGATGGCACCCACGCACACGGCACGATCGGCTTCGCCGCCGCCGAGCCGAACACCGCGACGATCCATTCGGTCGCGGTCACTGGCACGGGCAGCGCCTCGTTCCGCACCGATTTCGCGCGCAACGAAAACCCGTTCACCGGCGGTTCGGTCGAGGCGGACGGGTTGGCCATCCCGGCGGGTGTGCCTCGCGTCGCCTTCGTCCTGCCGATCGAGGCGCCCGCGCCGCTGGTGCGTCGCAGCTTCGCCGTCACGCGCAAGCCGATCGCGCGCGCGCGCCTCTATTATGCCGGGGCCGGGATGCCGCGAATCCGACTTAATGGCGCGCCGGTCGGTTCCCCGCTCGGTGCTGGCTTCACCGCCTATGACAAGCGCGTGCTGAGCTACGCCCATGACGTGACCGCTCAGCTTCGCGCGGGTGAGAATGTGCTGGGCGCGGAGCTTGGCCGCGGCTGGTACGCGCTGACCGATCCCGACGAATGGTATTTCCACGCGGCGCCGTGGCGCGGTGCGCCGACGCTCAAGGCACAGCTTGAGATTGATTACGCCGATGGCACTCGCCAGACGGTGGCGACCGGCGAAGACTGGCAGGCGGCCGACGGGCCGACACAAAGCGACTCCGTCCATCGCGGCGAACGTTATGACGCCCGGCTGCTCCCTTCGGGATGGGACCGTCCCGGTTTCCGCGCGAAATGGCAGCCCGCGGCGGTCGTCGCCGGGCCTGCCGGCAAGCTCGCGGCCGCCAATGCCGAGCCGATCGAGGCGGTCGAGACGATCGACGCCGTTTCGGTCAGGGAAACCGCCCCCGGCATCTGGGTGCACGATTTCGGCCGGATCGTCGCCGGCCGCCCGGTGCTGGAGGTTCGCGGCCCACGCGGCGCCACCGTCTCGATGATGGCGGGCGAGAAGCTGACGACGGACGGTCGCGTCGTCCCGGTCTCGGGCCTGATCCACGCGCAACTCCAGACCGACCGCTATACGCTGGCGGGCAGGGGCACCGAGCGCTGGGAACCGCGCTTCGGCTATCGCGGCTTCCGCTATGTCGAGCTGCGCGGCGTGCCCGGCGCGACGCTCAAGGCGCGCATCGTCCATTCCGCCGTCGCCCGCACCGGCAGCTTCGCAAGCGCCAACCCGCTGCTCGGCAAGATCGACGCGGCGGCGACCGGCACGATCCTCAACAACCTCCACGGCTTCGTCACCGACACTCCGGCGTTCGAGAAGAATGGCTGGACAGGTGACGCGCAGGCTTCGGCGGGCGCGGCGGCGCGCAGCCTCGATGTCGCGCGCGTCTGGACCAAATGGCTCGCCGACTTCCGCGATGCGCAGGCTCCCAATGGTGAGCTGCCCGAGATCGTGCCCGCGACGCCCTATTACGGGTACGAGAATACGCCAGGCTGGAGCATCATCTGGGGCCCGACGACGCCCTGGGATGCGGCGGCGCTGATTTTGCCGTGGGAGATGCACACCACCTATGGCGACACGCGCATCCTGGCGCGGAACCACGACATGCAGCGGCGGCTGGTGGATTATACCGCGACCTTCATCAAGGCGCCCGACTATCGCCGCGCCGCGGGGCTGAGCGAGTGGATGCCGCCGGGTCCGCTCGACTTCCTCAACGCGCGCGGCGGCGGCGCCGATGCGGTGACGACCGCCTATTTCTTCCATCAGGCCGACCTGCTCGCGCGGTCATCGGCGGTGATCGGCAAAGCGGAGGATGCGGCACGCTATGGCCAGCTCGCCGAGGCGATCCGTACCGCCTATAATGCGCGCTACTGGGACGACACCAATGGCTGGTATCGCACGGTCGATGCCAAGGGCGCGGCGGGACGCGCGACGCAGATCCAGAACGTCCTCCCGCTCGCCTTCGGCATGGCCCCCAGGGGGCGCGAGCAGGGCGTCGCTGACGCGATCGCACGCGATGTCGACAAGCAGGGCCTGCGCACCGGCGTTTATGGCACGCGCCATCTGCTCGAGATGCTGAGCGACTATGGCCACGCCGATCTCGCCTATCGCATCGCGACCCGCACCGACGAGCCGAGCTGGGGCTGGTGGATCGCCAACGGGCACTCGACGATGTTCGAGAGCTGGAGTCTGGATAGCCGGTCGCGCGACCATCATTATTTCGCGTCGATCGCGGATTGGATGCGCCAGCGGCTCGCCGGTCTCCGTCCCGGTGCGCCGGGCTACAAGGTCGTGTTGGTCAAGCCCGCGATCCCCGTCGGTCTCGCTTCCGCCGAGGCGGTGATGGAGACGGTCCACGGCCGCGCCGTGTCGCGCTGGCGGGTCGACGGCGGGCGCCTGACGCTCACTGCCGAGGTGCCCGCCAACACCAGCGGGGAAGTATGGGTGCCCGAACGCTTCGGCTCGATCGCTCCGCCCGCGGGGGCCGGGCTGGACCGGCGCGAGGGTGGCTATGCGGTCTATCGTACCGGCCCCGGCATCTTCGAGTTCCGTACGGGAGGCGGCGCATGAACCGGTTGTTGATCCTTGCCCTGTTCGCCACGACGCCTGTCGCCGCGCAGCAGGTGACCATCGACAGCGGCGCGCTCGACGGCGCGACCGCGGATGGCGTGGCGTCGTTCAAGGGGATTCCCTATGCCGCGCCGCCGCTGGGCGAGCGACGCTGGGCGGCACCGGCGCCGGTCGTGCGCTGGAACGAGCCGCGAGACGCCACGCGCTTTGGCGCTGACTGCATGCAGAACCCGGTGCCGGGCGATGTCAGCCATGGCGCGCCGATGGCCGAGGACTGCCTGTCCCTCAACGTCTGGACGCCCGAGGCAACGGCGAGTGCCAGGCTCCCGGTGATGGTGTGGATCCATGGCGGTGGCTTCGTCGCCGGATCGGGCGCGCTTGCCACGACTGACGGCACGCAGCTTGCGAAGCGCGGCGTGGTCGTCGTCACCTTCAACTACCGGCTCGGCCGCTTCGGCTTCTTCGCACATCCGGCGCTGGGGGAGGCGGCGAACTGGGGCCTGATGGACCAGATCGCCGCGTTGACCTGGGTCAAGCGCAACATCGCCGCGTTCGGAGGCGATCCGGCCAACGTGACGATCTTTGGCGAGAGCGCGGGCGGAGAGTCGGTCGCGCGGCTGATGGCATCGCCCGTCGCCAATGGCGTGTTCGCCAAGGCGATCGCCGCATCGGGCGGCGGGCGCGATCGCTGGCCGGCGCTGGCCGAGGCGCAGACCAAAGGCGGCGCCTTCGCCGCCAAAGTTGGGGCCGCCGACCTCGCCGCGCTGCGTGCGCTTCCCGCCGATACGGTGCGCGGCGGAATCACGATCCTCAACAAGGAGGAGGCTTTCTATTCCGGCCCGGTCACCGACGGGACGATCGTGCCCGGCCATGCCGACATGGTCTTCGCCGCGGGCAAGCAGGCGCGGATCCCGTTCATCGGCGGCAGCAACGACGACGAGCTCGGCTTCATGCCCGGACCGTTCCTGCCGATGGTCAACGGGCCGGTGCTCAAGGAGCTTGGCGACGGGGCGAAAATGGTGAACATCGCCTATGGCAGCGATGAGAGGGCCGCCCGCTATCTGGCCGGTGATGCGATCTTCGGCGAGCCGGCGCTGGCGCTCGCCGGCCGTCACGCGCGAAGCGGCGCGCCGACATGGCTGTATCGTTTCGGATATGTAACGGAATCGAAGCGCGAGCCGGGCAAGGGCGCCGCGCATGCCAGCGACGTGCCGTTCCAGTTCGGCAATCTGCCCGCCGATGCGAGTGCGGCCGACCGCGCGGCCGCGGTGCGGATCATGAGCTATTGGACCCGCTTCGCGCGCACCGGCAACCCCAACGGCGAAGGCCTGGCGGCATGGTCGCGGCTCGATGCCGATAAACCCGCGCTGCTCGCCATCGGCATCGACCGGACCGCGATGGCGCCCGCCGCAACGCCGCCGATCGCGGCCATCGCAAAAATCAGGGATTCGCAATGAAGAAGATCACGCTGCGCCTGCTCGCGGGACTGGCGGGGATTGCCGCGCTTGTCGCCGTCGTGCTGATGCCGGTCGCGGCGCCCGCCTCCGCGCAGGAGGTCGTGCGGCTGTGGCCGGACCAGCCCGCCGCATCCCCGGGGGAGCGGGAAAAGCGCGCGCCCTTCGGCACCGTCGTCACCAACGTCGAGGATGCGACGCTCACCATCTACCGGCCCGATCCGGCGAAAGCGAACGGCACCGCCGTGATCGTCGCGCCCGGCGGTGCGTTCCATATGCTGTCGATCGAGAATGAGGGCGAAGCGGTCGCGCAATGGCTCAACGGGCTTGGCGTCACCGCGTTCGTGCTGCGGTATCGCCTGCTCACGACCGGCGGCGACCTGCCGTTTGCGATGCTGCGTTATATGACCAACCTGCCCAAGCTGGCGGTGGCGGTCGAGCCGCTGCGTCCGCTCGCGACGGCGGATGGCGAACAGGCGGTGCGTCATGTCCGCGCCAACGCCGCGCGCTACGGCGTCAAACCGGGCCGGGTCGGCCTGATGGGCTTTTCGGCGGGTGGCGCGGTGACCGTTTGGACGATGCTGGCGAACAAGTCCGATGCCCGCCCGGATTTCGCCGCCGCTATCTATCCCGGCTTGCTCCCCGACCCGATCGCCGCGCCCGAAAAGGCGCCGCCGCTGTTCGTCGCTGTCGCCGATGACGACAAGCTGTCGCGCGACGACAGCGCCCGGCTCGATGCCGCGTGGCGCGCCGCGGGAGCACGGTCGGAATTCGCGACCTTTCCGAAGGGCGGCCACGGCTTCGGCATGAAGCGTCAGGACAAGCCGAGCGACCTGTGGACCGAACGGATGGAGGCATGGATGAACGCGCTGGGAGTGCTCGGGAAATGAATGGCGTTCGCTTCGCAACCCTGAGTGCGATCGCGCTCGCCGCCGGATCGGCCACAGGCGGAGCGCCGGTCGTCGCCGCGCCGCGCCAGCAGGCCGATAGCTGCGCCGCGCTGACCGGCCGTGCATTGGCGAACGGCAAGATCGAGGCCGCGACGCCGCTGACGATGGGTGCGACGGTCGATACCGGCCCGGGCATGCCGGGGTTGCCAGCCTCCGCGCCCTTTTGTCGCGTGCAGGCGGTCATGTCGCCGGTCCCCGGATCATCGATCAAGGTCGAGGTCTGGTTGCCCCAACAGGCGGCATGGAACGGCAAGCTGATGGGGGCGGGCAATGGCGGCTTCGGCGCCAATCTCGGTATCCCGGCATTGCTGATGCGCGGCGCGGTGGCGCGGGGCTATGCCTCGGTCGGCAGCGACATGGGGCATTTCGGCAAGAGCGACGTCGACGGCAGCTGGGCGCTGAACGCGCCGGAGAAGGTCAAGGACTATGGCTGGCGCGCGAACCATGTCGCGGCGCAGACCGCCAAGCAGGTGATCGCGGCCTATTATCCCGCGCCACTGTCCGCGAGCTATTTCCATGGCTGTTCGGACGGAGGGCGTCAGGCGCTGATGGAAGCGCAGCGTTTTCCCGACGACTATGATGCGATCATCGCGGGCGCCCCGGCGATCCCGTGGACGCGGATGGCGAGCGCCTTCGCCAGCAACGCGCAGGTGCTGCGTCAGCCCGGCGCCGCGCTCGGCGCCGCTCAGCTCAAGCTGTTGCAGACGGCGTCGCTGGCGAAGTGCGACAAGCTCGACGGCGTGGCTGACGGGGTGATCGAGAATCCGCGCCTGTGCCGCTTCGATCCGGGCGAGTTGCAGTGCAAGCCGGGCGCCACCGGCGAGTGCCTGACCCCGGCGCAGGTCGCGGCGGCACGGCATCTTTATCAGGGGCCGAAGGGGCCGGACGGCAAGTCCTTCTACCCCGGCTTCGCGCCGGGCGCCGAGGGTGAGCAGGGGACGTGGGGGATGTGGCTGACCGCCGCGGATTCACAGCACGCCAAGTTCTCGGGCGAGTTCTTCCGCTACTTCGTGCACGGCGATCCGCAATGGTCGGCTTCGCGCTTCGATCTCGCGCGCGACTATGCGCTGGCCAAGGTGCGCGTCAGCAAGGAGCTGGACGTCGAGAGCGCCGATCTCAAGGCGTTCTTCCGCCGTGGCGGCAAGCTGCTGATGTACCATGGCTGGCAGGACGCGGCGATCCCGCCGGAAAACACGATCGGCTTTGTCGGCCGCGTGCTTGCGAATGATTCCGCCGCGCGCGACCGCATCCGCCTGTTCATGGCGCCGGGCATGTCGCATTGCCTCGCCGGGCCGGGTCCGAACGTGTTCGACGCGCTCGGCACGCTCGACGTCTGGCACAAGGGCGGCCCGGCGCCCGAGCGGATCGTCGCGACCAAGTTCGACAACGACATGTTCGGCTATCTCGGCTTCCCCGCCAAGGCGCAGCGTACGCGTCCGCTCTGCGCCTGGCCCAAGGTCGCGCGCTGGGACGGCAAGGGCTCGACCGACGATGCGGCGAGCTTCACCTGCGAGGTGCCGGGCAAATGAGCTTCGTCACGCCGGGCCTCAGCCAAGTCCGTGGCGCCGATGGGCCGCCACTAATCGAGCATACGATCGGCGAGGCGCTGGTGCGCGCGGCGGCGATATGGGGCGAGCGCGACGCGCTCGTCTCGCTCGCGCAGGATATCCGCTGGAGCTTCGCCGAGCTGCTTGCGCGGACCGATGCGCTGGCATCGGGGCTGCTCGCGCTCGGCCTCAAGCCGGGCGAGCGCATCGGCATCTGGTCGCCCAACTGCGCCGAATGGACGCTGACCCAGTTCGCCGCGGCGCGCGCGGGCCTGATTCTGGTGACGATCAACCCGGCCTATCGCCTGTCGGAGGTCGAGTACACGATCAACAAGGTGGGCCTCGCCGCGCTGGTCGCGGCGGAGAGCTTCAAGACCAGTGTCTATGCCGAGATGGTCGAAACGCTGGGGGCTGAGCGGCTGCCGACGCTGCGCGCGCGCATCCTGATCGGCGAGAACGAGCGGCCGGGCTGGCTGAACTTCGCCGATGTCGCCGCGCATCCTGCCGGCCCGCTGCCGGACGATCTGCACGCGAGCGATCCGATCAATATCCAGTTCACCAGCGGCACCACCGGCCTGCCCAAGGGAGCAACGCTCAGCCACCGCAACATCCTCAACAACGGCTATTTCGTCGGGCGGGGCATGGGGCTGAGCGCGGAGGACAGGATCTGCATCCCGGTGCCGCTCTACCATTGCTTCGGCATGGTGATGGGCAATCTCGCCAGCCTGACCCATGGCGCGGCGATGATCTATCCCGCGCCCGGCTTCGATGCCGAGGCGGCGCTGCGCGCGGTCGCCGCGGAGCGTTGCACGGCGCTCTACGGCGTGCCGACGATGTTTATCGCGATGCTCGCGCATCCGGTGCTCGAAAGCCTCGATGTCACCTCGCTGCGCACCGGCTGCATGGCCGGCGCGATCTGTCCCGAGCCGCTGATGCGCGAGGTGATCGAGCGCCTGCACATGCGCGACGTGACCATCGCTTACGGCATGACCGAGACCAGCCCCGTCAGCTTCCAGACCGGGCTCGACGATCCGTTCGAGCGGCGCACCGGATCGATCGGGCGGGTGCAGCCCCATCTGGAAAGCAAGCTGATCGCGCCCGACGGCACGGTGGTTCCGGTCGGCGAGCCGGGCGAGCTGTGCACGCGCGGCTATTCGGTGATGCACGGCTATTGGGACGAGCAGGAGCGCACGGCGGAGTCGATCGACGCCGAGGGGTGGATGCACAGCGGCGACCTCGCGGTGATCGACGAAGCGGGCTACGCCAACATCGTCGGCCGCCTGAAGGACATGGTGATCCGCGGCGGCGAGAACATCTATCCGCGCGAGATCGAGGGGTTCCTCTACAGCCACCCGGCGATCGAGGATGTCGCGGTGGTCGGCGTGCCCGACGCGCGGATGGGCGAGGAGCTGTGCGCCTGGGTGCGGCTGCGCGCGGGGGCGGAGGCTGATGCCGAGGCGATCCGCGAGTTCTGCCGGGGGCAGATCGCCCACTTCAAGGTGCCCCGCTACGTCCGCGTCGTCGCGGAATTCCCGACCACCGTGACCGGTAAGGTCCAGAAATACCTGATCCGCGAGGCGATGATCGCCGAGCTCGACAGCCAATCTGGCGCGCAATCCGCCGAAACCAAGGAGAATCAGTGATGAAATTGCACCTCATGCTCGGGGCGGCGCTGCTCGTCCCCGCCGTCGCCGTGGCCCAGACCGCACCGGCGCCCGCCGCGGCCGATGCCGCCAAGCCCGCCGCGAAGTTCAATCTCGACACGCCGATCGGCGAGCTGCTCGTGAACGAAGCGGCCAAAGGGGTGCTCGACAAGGAACTGCCGGGCCTGACCCAGCTGCCGCAGCTCGAGATGATCAAGGGTCTCAGCCTCAAGCAGCTCCAGCCCTATTCGGACGGCAAGCTGACCGACGAACTGCTCGCCAAGACCGAGACCAGTCTGGCGGCGATCAAATGAGATTGACGCAGGGGGCGGCGATCGCGTTGGTTGTTGGCATGGCAGCGCCCGCGGGATCGCAGGAGGCGGCGCCCGTCTATCGCGATGCGAAGGCGGGGGTGGAGGCGCGGGTCGACGACCTGATGGCGCGGCTGACGCTCGACGAGAAAATCCTGCTGCTGTCGGGCGAGCGCACGC
>Ga0247823_10001718_pt1 | contig 18082 bp, 32 predicted proteins | sample 13C_PalmiticAcid_2_FD_192426 | JGI IMG/M metagenome (GOLD analysis project Ga0247823, IMG submission 192426) | Soil microbial communities from agricultural site in Penn Yan, New York, United States - 13C_PalmiticAcid_Day30 | ecosystem: Environmental > Terrestrial > Soil > Agricultural land... | reverse complement strand
GACCGGCATCGGCCGTCTCGCCGCCAGCGCCAGCAACTTCGCTCACGACGAGAGCCGGGGCCGGCGAGTCGCCGCACCCCGCCAGCAGCAGCGCAACCAGAAGCCTTTTCATGGTCCGGATGAGATTGCCACTCCGGCCCGCAAGTCAAGTCCTGCCAGCAAACACCCGCCGCTGAAACGTGACCACCCTCTCCACCCTCCCCGTCTACCCGGTCCCCGGCCGGCAAACCGCCGTCGTGTTCACGCTCACCGAGAGCGGGTCGAACTTCGTGCGGGTCTGGTGCACGGCGGCGCCGCCCGGCTCCGAGCTCCGGAAGGCCCTCGACGGCACGAGCGACCCGCCCACGGAACCGCGCAGCCGTCACGAAGTGTACAAGGGCGACGGCGGCGCGGACAATCCGCTGCGCAGGGTCTTCGAGACCGGCGGCCGGTACGTCTTCGTCGCGCAGGAGTACACCAAGAACGCAACGGCGTTTGGCGGCGGCTACGAGGGCGACCCGGACGGAGCACCGAGCGAAACACCAGTCGGAACCGAAGCCACGCTCGAGCTGTTCATCGGCCAGCGGATGACCAGCGAGATCCGCGCAGCAGGCGAATCGGTGACGGTCGTTCTGTGGGTTTGGGACGACACGATCCGCGCGACCACGGTGGCAACGCATGGCGAGAAGTCGCCGACACTGCTGGCCACGAGCCCGACGGTAAAGGTTCAGGCCGCGATGGAATCGGCGACGGTGATCGCTGCTCTCGCTGCCCTTGCGGATGACGCGGTCGCCACTGCGATCGGTACTCCGGCCACCATCCTGGGAAACGCCGTGGGCGGGTTCATCGAGGAGTGGAACGACCACATCGCGGACGTCTCGCCGCATAACGCGGTCGACGCCGAGAACGAGATCCCTACCGGTCTAGCGGGTGCGCCCAGCGCGGCGAACCTGGCCAGCACCGTGAACGAGATCCTGCGGCTGATGCGGCAGCACTACACGAACGACGCGGTTGAGGCGGGACTGGTCTCCGGGCGCGACACTGGCAGCTACCACGACGTTGGCGGCGGCACGCTCGACAACGACAACGCGAACATGCCGCTGTTCCAGTCGGTCGGCGATCCGCAAGACGCCTACTGGGCCGTCGCTGAGATTCACCGTTCGTACGAGGCGCACCGCGCAGACGCGACGGTCCACCAGCCGCCCGACGCGGTCAACGTCCTCTCCGCGCTCCCGTCGCTGCTCGCGCTCGGGTCCGCAATCTTCACCGTCTGGGCGTCGACTTCGCCCACCACCCCGGCAACGCAGAGCGATGGCGCGATGGCGCTGATTGCCAAGGCCGGGTTTACAGAAACGCCGTTAGGGATCTGATATGGCAGGGATCACAGCCTCATCCGCAAGCAAGGTTCTTCTGGCCGGCTCGACCTCCGCCGACAAGGCGCTCGGCGGCTTTGCGGTCGGCGAGATGGTGACTCTCGCGACCAGTCCAACTGGCAGCGAGTATCAGTGGGGCCAGGCGTTCCCGACCGGCTCGAGCCAGGCGCGCGCGGCCATCTCGGCGACCGATGGCGCGTCGGTGACGTTCGTTCCGGACGTGGCAGGCGTGCACACCATCACCTGTCTGGTCGACGACGTCACGAGCTACACGCTCCGCCTGACGGTAACCAGCACGGCCATCAGCCAACTCGCCGAGGCCATCCGTCAGACCCCAAAAGCTGACGCGACCGTGCCTGCTCCCGCCGTCGGGCTTACCCAGTTTTTCAGCGACGAGCTTACCCAGTTGGCCGTCAAGGACCCGAGCGATCGGGTGTGGCCGATTCTGCGCGGCGCCATGGGAGCGAACCTCACCGACGCCGATCAGACGCTTACCATCGCCGATGGTGGCCGACGCACTCTGCCCGAGTCCACGCTCACCGACACGCGCGCGAAGACGGTCAGCGACAGCGGCGCAGTGCGCGGCAACGTGATCGAGATGGTCCGCTACGACACGTCGGCCGAGGTCTGCACCGTCGCCTACGGCGGCACTGGTTCGCCGGTCACGTGGGCAGCGAATGAATTCCTGCGTTTCAAGCACGACGGCTCGACGTTCCAACTCGATGAGCGGCGTTCGCTGAGCTGACGCCGGCACCCCAAAGCAACCATGCAAACTAACACCCATCCCGGTGATCGCGGAGGTGCGCCTTGGTCCTGAGCGCCGATTTCTCGGTCAACGCGAGCAGCGCGCAGGAAATCCACGCCGTCGAGTACGGCGCCACCGTCTCGCTCGCCATCCTGAGCAACGCCTTCCACACCATCCAGTGGCGGATCTCCTCGACGAGTCACCCCGACGACGTTGCGCCCACCATCACGCTCGCAGGCGCTCCCAGCGGAGCCACGGCCTCGTTCCCGATGGTGGCCGACCCGGGCGACGGCGAAGGGCGCTCGGTTATCGTCTCTTGCACCGTCTCCGACCAGCGCGGCACGACGGCGACGGCTACGCGCAAGGTCAGCGTGGCCAATGCCGCGGGCCGGTACGCGATCTGCGTTGACGAGGCCACGGAAGGCAGCGCGACTCACGGCTGGACGCCGCAGATCAACTCGCTTCTAGCTGGCGTCTCCGTCTCCGTCCGCTCCCCCATCTTCGGCGCCACCGGCGACGGCTCCACCGACGACACCGCAGCGATCCAGGCCGCGATCGACTACGTGCGCGACCGTGGCGGCGGCCGGGTCTACTTCCCGAAGGGGACGTACAAGCTGATCGCGCCGTACCGCGACGAAGACGACATCTACGACGGCTACGTAGCCAACGACGAGATGCGCCGCGCCAACAAGGCGCTCATCATCTACGACTGCGAGAACATCGAACTCGTGGGCGAGCCGGGCGCGATCCTGGACCGCTCGGCCGACTTCGTTGCCGATACGACCTACTCGATCCACTCGGCCACGCTCTACATCTCGCTGAGTCGCAACATCAAGGTGCGAAACCTCGAGTTCCGCGGCGCGATGAACGACGAGGACATCCTCGACGACGTCAAGAGCACGACCAGCGGCGACAACATCCAAATCAACAACGGGTGCGACTCGATCTGGATCTCCGACTGCGTGATGATGGACGGCACGAACGGGATCAGCGTCGCGATCCATCGCACGTCTGGCTTCCAGTCGCTCGACCCGAGCCTGGACCCGTGCACAAACATCTACATCGACCGTTGCGAGGTTCGGAACTGCGAGCACTCGCTGCTGCTCGTCGATGCCGATGGCGTCTATGTGAATGGCTGGCGTCACCGTCGCTTCACGCGCGAGGACGCATCGACCGGCGTCATTCAGCGCGGGATCTACCTGCACGCCTGCCGCAACGTGCACATGAAGAACGTCCACCTGTCGGGCGCCTTCAAGACGTCGCTTATTCTGACGTACTTCCAACCTGTCACGAACGTCTCGATCAACGGTCTCACGATCGAAGACATGATGACGCCGCAGGAGTTGATCGATGCGCGCACCACTCCCATCGACACGCCATGGGAAGGCGCGGGCATTGCCTTCCAGGGCGACAATTGCGAGGACGTGTCCTTCTCCGATCTCACGATCAAGAACGTGACCAACGGGGTCGTGATACCCGGCTTCGGCTTGCAGCGAATCAGCTTCCGCAAGTTCAGGATCGACGCCGTCTCGGGCGGCATTACCTACAGCAGCAACGTCGACACGCTTTTGACCGGTGAAGGCCAGGATCCAGAGGACAACCCGATCGAGGGCTTCACGCTGGAGGACGGCGTGATTCGCGTCTACGAGGACGCGGTCAACTACCCCTCGATCACGCCGAATACTGGCCTCTACATCGAAAGCTCCGCCGTCAACGGCGTCACTCCCGTCAACGCCATCGACGTCAACACGCACAACGTTCGTGTGTACGCGCGAAACCGTAACGCCAAGTTGCTCCTGTGCGACGGCTTTACAACCGACTGTGTGTTCACCCGAGACGTAACCGGCGGCGGACTCGGCGGCGCGCGCGACTTCGACTTCAACTACTCGGGCATTCGGCGCCTCTCCAACAACCTCTACGGGAACAAGGGCAAACCGAACGTCTCGGACGACACGCCGACCGCTGCCGACATCCTTGGCTACACGAACCTGGACGGGCCCGCGTATCTGCCGAGCTTCCTCGTCGCGACGCTGCCCAGCGCGGCGCTTCACGACGGGCGCATCGTGCAGGTCACGGACGGCGACTACGGCAACCCCTGCCTCGCCCGCAGCGATGGCTCCAACTGGAACGTGATGGGCTCGCGCTGGGGCGTCGTGTCCGCGACGATTCCGACCGTTACGATCGCGAGCGGCGCCATCACGGTGACCACAGACGAAGCGCTCGTTGACACCGAAGGCGCCGCGGCGACGGATGACCTCGACACGGTCAACGGTGTGCCGAACGGAAAGAGGATCCTTTTGCGCCCAGCGAGTTCGTCCCGTGACGTAGTCGTCAAGGACGGCACCAACATCAAGGTCAGCGGTCAGTGCACGCTCGCGAACGTCGAGGATCTCATCCTGCTGGCCAGCAACGGCGTCATCTTGCGCGAAGTTGCCCGGAGCGAGAACGCTGCGGTGTCCACGCTCACGATCGCGAGCGGCGTCATCAACGCGACCGGCTTCGAGCACATCGTTGACACCGAGGCGTCCGCCGCCACCGACGATCTCGACACCATCAACGGCGTCCCCGCCGGTAGGCTGCTCGTCATTCGGGCGGCGAGTGGCAGTCGAACGGTGAGCGTCACCGAGGCCGGAAACATCTCGCTTGCCAGCGCGCCGTTCGCGCTCGACAACCTCGAAGACACCCTCACCCTGCTGAGTAACGGCGTGATCCTCCGCGAGATCGCCAGGAGCGACAATGGCGCCTAAGAAGACCAGAAAACCCAGCGTCTCGATCGGCCGCAGCAAGCGGGTGCACGTCAAGAACATCGACATCCGCGACCACGGCGCCAAGGTCGACGGCGAGACCGACGCCACGAAGGCTGCTCGGTTGGCCATCCGTGCCGCGCGCAAGGAAGGCCGGCGCAAGCTACACGCCGAGCGCAACGAGAAGCAGGCCAACGCCCGACCTGCGCTGTCGCTCGGCTCACGCGGCCCACATGTCGCCTACGTTCGCCAGCGACTGGCAATGGCCAGCGAGGGTGGCGACTTCGACGAATCGGTTGAGGCGGCCGTGCGCGGCTTTCAGAAAGGCCGCGGGTTGCCGGTGACTGGCGTGGTTGATGCGCCAACGTGGCTGGCGCTCGACTAGCACGGCTTCCCGCAAAGCTCGCACTCGCCGTCCTCGCCGTAGTTCGGGCAGGCAGGAGCATGCAGCACGGCCGGCGCCATCCGTGGGGCATCGACCGTCTTGGGCGGCGACTGGATGTCCGGGTTGACCGTCAGTTTTCCGCGCCGCAGCGCGCTCAGCAGGTCGTTCAGAGTCATGACAGATCGAAAAGCACCTGCGGTGCCTTGAGATTCAGTTCTCGCACGATCGTAAAGCCGGCGCTCCGAAACGCCTCGCGAATGCCGTCCAGCCCTAAATGCACCTGCCACCCCTGGCCCTCGCGCGCGTCGGTGCGGCCATCGATCGCCACCTGATATGACACGGCGGCCCGCTTATACTTCACCCGCACCGCCAACAGCAGCACCGGCAGATCGTAGCTGTACTCGATGACGCCAAGCAGCGCCGCCGCGTCAGCTTCCGGCAGTCGTGCCAAGTCGGCCGGCTTATTCAAGTCGAGCACGATCGTTCGGCTGTCTCGCGCGACAAGGTCAACCGGCTCGTAGCGCTGCTCAGGCGACAGGAAATGCTCAAGGCGCATCGAGCCGCAGCCGATGTCTGCAACGGAGCGCGCTTCGCGTAGCCAATCCGCAGCACGCTCGGCGCGGTGATCCCAACGCGCATTGTCCGCTGGCTTATTGCCGCCCCACCGAGACATGAGCGGAACACCTTTGGAACGCGCATCCCGAACGAGGGCGATTCGCTTCTGTAGATCTAGGTCGCGAAAAGACATGGGCGGAAACGGTAGCTAGCGTCCGGCGGCTGTCAACGCGCGCGCCAATTCACCGCAAGAAACGCCCAATAGCTAGCGCCTTCTAGAGCCACGGTCGGGTCGCTGAGTTTCTCCCGCTCAGCCGAGACTCAACCGTGGCCCTCGAAGTCGTCAGCACCAAGCAACGGTGCCATCTACCGGCGAGCGGTCCGGCGCGCAGCCCAACAAGCCACGTGGCGCGCTTCGTTGCCAAGGCCTCGGCGGGTCGAACTCGTCGAGGCCGTTCTTTTTAGGAGACACCGATGTCATTCCTCGAGTCACTCAAGGCCAATCCCGATCTCCCGTTCGGCCTCATCACGCTCGCGGCTCTCCTGCTCTGCTTCGCGTGGCGCAAGGTGTCGCCTGCGAGTTGGGAACGATACGCCGCGTGGCTGCCGAAGTCGGACACGTCGAAAGTTTGGAATGCGCTGCGCAAGGCCTTTCAAGCATGGCCAGCCACCGCGATCGGCTTCGCTCTTCCTGCGCTTGCGACTGGCGGCGATTGGAAGGTCGCACTGAAGGGCGCCACGTTCGGTTTGCTTGCTCCCGTGCTCTACGAGGCGGCGCAGTTGGCCAAGAATCTGAAGTGGCCAGGCGGACCGGGCGGCGGGCTTACCACGATTGTGCTCGCGTTTGCTCTCAATGGTTGCGGCATGTTCGCGGGCAAGGAGCCGAAGCTCCCCGACGTAACCCCCGAGGATGCGCTTTCCGTGTCGCGTGACGCCTGCCGCGTCTACATGGCGCTCCCTGCCGACCTACGCAACGACCGCGACGACAAGGCTTGCCAGGTCATCATGCGGGTTTGCTTGGTGCCTGCGGAGCCGCCCGCGGAACTGCACACCGAGCCGGCGTCACTCGGCAACAAGATCGTCGAAGGCGACGCGGGAGCGCCGTGATCCGCCGACTCAAGCGCGCAGCCAACGTCGGGATCCGCGTGGGGGCGTGCGTCCTCGTGCTGGGGATCGACGGCTACCAACTCGCGCGTGAGTGGAAGCGGGGCACGCGATGGGCCTAGGCGTTTCTACCACCACCAGCAGCGCAGGCAGCGTCACCCGCGGCGCCGAGCTCGCCCCGTCCGGCGACTCAAGCGTCCAGACGATCCCTGACTTCTACGGCGCCATCACCGGGCACCGGCACACCGGCCACCTCATCTGGTTGCCCGACGCGATCACGGTGGGCGGCTCTACGTGGAGTTACCGCTCGCGCACGGCCTACCCGCTCATCTACTGGCGGCCGGGCCAGGGCGCGACGCCGACGCAGAGCGCGACCGGCACGCTGGCGACGTTCAAGGCGGCGATGACGGCCGGCCTGCTTCCGCCGTGCGCGATCGTCTACCTGAACACCACCGACCCAGACGACAGCGTCGAAGGCTGGGGCATGGACGCCGCCAACGGCTCCTATCCGCTCGAGGCGATGGTGCTGCACGACATCCCGGCATGGCTGCGGGCCAACACCCGCGTTCCCGCAACGCCTGCATGGACGGCGGCCTGCGGCTTCTCCAAAGGCGGCTTCGAGACGATGCGCATGAGGGCCAAGTGGGGCGCCTATCACGCGGCCTGCTACGTAGTCGTTGGCGCACCGAGGTTGGACGCTGACCTCGGCGGCGCCGCGGCGGCATACAACACCTTCAGCGCAGCCGAGAAGACGAAGCTCTTCGCTGACACGTCGGCGCTTTGCCAGGCGCAGTGTCCGTTGTCGACGACGGCCGGAACTGGTCTGTTCAACGTGCACGGGACCAACGCGGGCGGGCGCGGGACGGCTCCGCTGCTGCTCATCGAAAGCGATGACGGCGCGGGCGCGGACGGCGACACGACGACGCGCAACAGCATGAACAACGCCCAGACCCGGCTTACCACTCTCACGGTCACGTACTCATCGACGAACGTTTACGGCAACGCGGTCGCGGGAGATCCGGACCACATACTCTCCGAATATGCTGCCGCATGGGCCGCGGAAGTCGACGCGGACGCCAACGGCTGGACGATGGACCTTCGGTGGATCAGGCAGGCGGCGGGATGGCCGGCGGTGTTGTGATGTTTGGAATCGACGTCAGTCACCACCAGAGCCCGGCATCGCTGCCGTGGGACAAGATCGCGGCCACCTCATCGTTCTGCATCGTGCGCGCGACCTACGGCGCCGGCCTGCGTGATCGGCAATGCGCGGAACACATGCGGCGCGCTCGCCAGGTCGGCCTAGCTGTCGGCCTTTATCACTTCTATCGGCCGAGTCAGCCCGTCGAAGATCAGATCGCGGCCTTCCGTGCCGCGGCCCAGTCTGCCGGCTACGAAGCGGGCGACATCATCCCCGCGCTCGACGTCGAGGCCGACCCGATACCGTCGATGCAGCACGTCAGCCCGGCATGGGAGCCGGGCGTCAAGCGCTTCGCCGATGCACTCACGGTCGAGTTCGGCGCCCCTTGCCTGATCTACATCACGCAGCGCGAGTTCGGCATGCTCGGCAAGCCTAGCTGGATGGTGGCCCACCCGCTTTGGGTGGCCCACTACAAGGACACGACCAAGCCCGCTACGCCGGGCAATCAGCCGCACCTGATCCACCAGCACCGCGTCGGCCCGTACGATCCAAAAGGGCCCGGCGGCTACTTCGACGGCGGCTCGCCCCAGCTTGACCAGAACCGCGCCACGGGGCCGCTGGCGGTCGCAACGCGGGTGCCATGGGCGGGAGCGGAGACGCGCTCGGAACCGCCTGCGGCTGGCGCTGACGACGATGCTGAGTTGGCCAGATTGCGCGCCCTCGTCGCCACCCAGCAGGTCGACGTGGTGGGCACGCTTCGAGCCGATGGGATGCGAGAGATGGCCGGGTTGGAGACGCAGCCGCCTGAGCCTGAGGGAGACGCCTGATGGGCTTTCATTTCGAGGAAGACGATCCGCCACTGGTTCCAACAGCGCCGATGCATCCGCGGCCCAGCAATGACGCGCACGACACCGATCCCGAAGCACTGGTCGAGACGGAGCCGCCTGGGCCTTTGCCGAGGCCGCCACGGCCGTACCGCGGTGAGCCCGAGCCCGACCTGCTCAGCCGGATCTACGACGCGCTCTGCGCCCCTGGCGGCGAGCTCTCGAAGATCCGCGGCGACGTCAATGGGCTGATCAACGTCGTTCGGCACCGCCAGGAAGAGGACAAGGCCAACTGGGACTTCGTCAAACGCGAAGTCTCCCGCGCCTGTGTCGGCGTCGACCGCGTGGAAGCCAAGCTCGACAAGATCGACCAGCGCGTCGGCGAGCTCGAGCTCCGCGCTTCCGCGATCGAGCGCAGGGCAGCCGCCCAGGATGCCCGACTCGACGCCATCGAGGCACGCCTTGCCGAATCAACCGCCACCCCGCCGTGACAGTCCGCCGCCCCGCTTCTCGGCCGAGGAGCGCGAGCTTCTGCTCCGCGAGCTGCGTCGGGTCGAAAGCCGGGTTGACGAGATTGCCCGAGCGTCCGCCGAAGGGCGCGCGCTGGCCCAAGACGTGCGCGACCTAACGAACGACTTCCGCGACCTTGCCCGCGAGTTCCGCGACACCCTGGCCCGGGACGCCGCCCAGGAGCGCTTCCTCGGGCACCTGAACGCCCAGGTCCAGTCGCTGGCCGCACAGGCCGGCAGGGATGCCGGTGGTGCCGCTGGTGGCCTTTTCGGAGGCGTCGAGGGGCGCGAGGCCGCCCGGGACGTCACCAAGAATTCGGGCGCCAAGGCGACCGTGATCGCGGTCGTGATCTCTGCCTTCACCGCCGGCGCCGTCCAGGGGCTTGCCGAGGCCTTCAAGCCGAAGCCGTCGCACATCCAGCCGCCGGCGCACCTGATCAAGCCGTGACCTTCCAAACCTTCCGCCTCTGCCTCGCGCTCACCGCGCTCGGGCTGATGGCGCTCGCCTTTGCGGCCGACATGGCCGCTGGATACCCGTGAACCTACCCGAAGCAATTCTAGCCATCCTCCTGCGCCTCCCCGGCCCGTGGGAGGACCCTGCCACCGCGGAGCCGGCTGCGGAGCGCGTGGCGAGGCTCGAGACCATCGCTGCCGCTGCTGCCGACGTGGCCGATGAAGGCACGCCAGGATGGCGCTGGAGCGCCCGCGCGATGGCTGCCGCCCTGGTGGCGACGGCCTACCAGGAGAGCGGGCGGTTCCGGCGGGACGTTCACGACGGGCGGCGCCGCGGTGATTCCGGCAGAGCTGCATGCCTGATGCAGATCCATGCCCAGGCGATGATCGGCCGTGACGAGTGGCGGGCCAGCATGGGGACCGACCTGGAGGCGACCACGACCTGCTTCCGGCTCGGCGCCAGGGCGCTCGGCAACGGCGCCCGCTGCGTCACCGCCGGCCGCGAGCTCGACGCCCACCAGTTCGCCCGAGTCTCGATGATGTACGGCACCGGCCGCGTCTGTTCGCCCACCCTGCCGTTTGCCCGCCACCGTGGCCAGCAGTGGCAGCGGGTCGACATCCGGCTGGAAGAACTGCTCGAGCCGACCCGGAGTGCGCTGGCGTTGAACTGAAAGGAACCTATGGGACTGAACATCGAATGGACGGCCGAGGATTATCGCGTCGCCCAAGAGGAACTCAGTTCCGGGCGGTATCGCACCGTCGTTGAGGCGTGCACCGGCATCTCGGCACGGTTTGGCCGCAACGTCTCCCGCAACGCGCTCGGTGAGCGACTGAAGGTCGCGGGCCTACTGTCGCCGGGGCACTACTTCAGGGCGGCAGGGAGCGGGCAGGCTGCGCCCGTGGCCGAAGCACAGCCGGCAGTGATGCCCGAGCCCGACGAACCGGCGCGATTCCGCGAGCTCGTGGCCGTCCTCAAGCGAGGGCCGCTGCAGTTCTCGGAGTTGTGCGACGCGCTCAACATGGCACCCGGCCGCACCCGAGCGCTCGTCACGCGGGCGAAAGAGGCGGGCGTCCAGGTTCACGTCGAAAACGACCACGTGGGGATCCGCGGCGTGGTTGCCGACTCGGCGATCGTCCCGGTCGGCGTCGCTCCGGTGGTTGGCCAAGTCCAGCGCGTGGCCGTCATTTCGGACACCCACCTGGGTTCGAAGTACTGCCTGCGCGACCAGCTTCGGGACTTCGTCAACCACGCCTATGACTCGGGAGTGCGCGACGTGCTCCACGTGGGCGACGTGCTCGACGGCTGCTACCGCCACGGCGTGTTCGAACTCACCCACACGGGCATCGACGCGCAGTGCCAGGACTTGTTCGAAGTCCTGCCCGAGCGCCCCGGCATGCGCTATCACGCGATCACCGGGAACCACGATCAGACGTTCGAGGAAAAGACCGGCATGTCGGTCGGCGCCCACATCGCCGGCTACTTCCGCGACCGAGGGCGCAACGACCTCACCTTCTACGGCGACCGCTCGGCCTTCCTGAAGATCCACGGGGCGGTCATCCACCTGTGGCACCCGCGGGTTTCGCCGGCCTACGCGACGAGCTACCAGATCCAGAAGGAGATCGAGCGGTACAGTTCGATCAAGCCGGGCGCGCTGCTCGTCGGCCATTGGCATCGATTCTGCGAGATTTACCAGCGCGGCGTTCACGGCATCGCGTGCCCGACGTTCCAGGGCGGCCAGTCGAGCTTCGGCAAGAGCCTCGGCGGCTCACCAGCGATCGGCGGGTTGATTCTGTCCTGGCAAGTGACGGAGCACGGGACGATCCGCGACTTCTCGACGCAGCGCCGCTTCTACTTCGAGCGCGAAGAGCCGATCCAGATCCACAACCCGCTCGACGCTGACGCGATCCGCCCGCACGTGGCTCAGCAGTCGGCGCGGTGGGAAAGGTGACCACCCGCCAACTAGCCACCGCCCAGCACGAAGCCGCGCACGCGGTCGTCGGCGTCTACCTCGGGCTACCGCTGCGCGCCGTGCGGGTGAGGGCAACGGCGGGCCGTCCTGGCGTCGGCGAGGGCTACACGCACTTCCGTTGCACCCTTGCGCGGCGGCTTCACCTCGGCGTCATGTACGCGGCGGGCCCGGCTGCGGACGGCATACACGGCCGCGACGAGCCACTGCGCTGGGGACCCGACTTCGACGAGATGGCACGGCTGTATTTCTCGACGGCCGAGACGAAGATCCTCATCGACATGGCCACCCGCTACCTGCGCGGCCCATGCCGGCGCGCATGGGCCAAGGTGACGGACGAACTGCTTCACCGCGACCTGACGGGCCGGGAAATCAAGGCACTGGTCGCCCACGGCGAGAGGATCGAGGAATGAAACGCTGCCATGTGTGCAATTTGAGGGACTGCATTTGCGGCCTTTGCAAGTCGCGCCATCAATTGAAGGTCGCGCCTTGAGCGAGGCCTTCGACAAGATCGAGACCGTCCGCTGGCGTGAGTTCGCGGCCATCTGGCGAGCGCTCGACCAGGCGGCGCAGATTAGCGTGCTGAACTTCGCGCGGGAAGCCGAGAGAGGTGGCCCGCCCGAGGAGTGGCGCGAACTGCTCTCCGGCTATCGCGAACTGGGGCCGACCGGTCGCGAGATCCTCGTGATGCTGCTGAGGCGCCTCGTCGCTGGCCGCAAGTTCTACGCCGACGACTTCGACCGCAAGCGCAACTGGCCGAAGGAGACCGGGGAGGAACTGGCCGACGCGGTCATCTACTTGCTCTGTGGGCAGATCAAGGCGGCGGAGAGCTACGGCGAGAAGTAGTCGCGAACATTCAATAGGACTTCACATCCGCGCCACCAGGCCGCCTGTCCCTACTCGGGGCCGGCGGCTTTTCGCTTTTGTCACTTGGTCAGCAGGTAGCACGCGGACCACAGCGCGACGGACGCCACAAGAACTAGCAGCCAGAGGGGACTGAGCGGCTTGCACGTGTAGCCACACTGCAGCGAGCAGATCGGGCAAATCGGAGGCTCGCGATCGGTCATCATGTCTCCTTCGGTGGCTTGCAATCCGGATCCACCCGTTCGCCCAACACGCAGCCAAAAGTCGGCAGCGTGTAAAGCGTGCCGCTCGCCTGACCGCCAACGCAGACCGACGCAGGCACTGGCGGCTTGTCCCACAGCGTATCATCGGTGATTGCCCGGCACTCGCCGTGCTCCGTTGCGCTGTCGGTCTTCAGCCAGTGCTTGCAGTCTTTGCAGTTGGTCATGGTTCTATCCCTCTGGCCGAGTCAGGTAAGGGCGTTACGGCACCGGACCAAGCGCAAGCCAGTGGGTCACGCCGCGCACGGTCCCGTCTGTGCCGGCCCACCATCGGCCATTCCAAAATCCAAACTCTGTGCCTTCTTCGCCCGTGATGACATACATCGGCGACGGGAATAGCTCCGGCGGCAGTCGATCCACTACCGGGACCCACCGCTGGTCAGCATTGGCCAGCGCGTTCCGTAGCTCCACTTGCCGGTCATGCGCACGGCGCCACTGGCAGCCAATGTCGGCCGTCTCTTTCAACTCCGTTTCGAGTTCTCTGATCCGCGCCCTGGCATCGTCGAGATCCATGCTCAGGTCGCTTTCAGACTCGGCGTCATATAGAACCAAGAATGGCGCCAGAGCGGCAACGAATAGCTGCCTGTCCTCGACGATTGGATAGGTCAGCGCGCCATACATTTTCCGGAGTAGCGCTTGCTGTTTCTCGTTTGGCCCAACCATGATGCCTCCGCACCGCTAGCGCTTGCGGCGCTTGGTTTTCTTTGCGTCCGTTTCCACTATGAACCAGACGCGATCCTTTGCCGACTGCCGCCGGTCGAGTCGTTGCTGCGCCGCTTCCCGGAGCCACTCGGCAAGGCTCTCGCCGGCTTCGGCCGCGGCATCCTTGCAGGCGTCCAGCAACTCTGCCGGCGCGCGGAAGGGGTACATGGGTTGCTTGTTGGGTCCGCTCACGGCTCCCCCTGAACGGCAATGCCGTCGGCATCACGAACGCGGCCGGAGCCGTCGATCGACACGTCAAACAGGATCGGGGACTGCGAATCGAACGGGACATAGACCGTTCGGAACAGCCCCGCAGCATGCATCGGCGTGGACCGGACCTCGAGGATATCCCCGGCCACGCCCGGCCCCCTGTCGCAGTCCAGGGCCCACCCTAGGGCCCTGAGTTCTGCCGCCCGGGCGGGGCTCACGCCGCCACCAGCCCCCGCTTCTGCATCTCGCGGTGCAGGGCAACGCAGCGGGCTTCGCGCCAGGGGGCCATCTGGCCGACGATCTGCATCGCGTCGCGGCAGGCCGCGCGGTGCTCACAGAAGAGGACCGTGTCGCTGTAGCGGGCGACCTTCTTGGCTTCAGCGGCAATCTCGTTGCGGGTGGCGGCTCGGTTCGTCGTGCTGTTCATGAATAGGACTATGCCAGCAGATATCTGCTGGCGCAAGGTAAAAGATGTCTGCCTTGTCGTTTTTCGTAAAACTGCGGGAATCCTGCCACTCTAGCTACCTTAACCAATCGGAGGCGGCTCGGGGAGCGGCATCCAGTGAGCGAAAGCGTCGGCCGGCGCGTCCTCGTACTCGTCTCCCGTCGGTTCCCATTTGTCGCCGCCCCACCGATAGGCGATCCACTGCACGCGGCCCGAGTAGACCACGAGCACAGGGCGGAGGTTGGGCGGCTTGCGTTCGTTGCAGTCAATCCATTCGTGCGCCATTGGACTACCTAGCCAAGGGCGTTTGGCACCGTGCGTCGAAAGGCCCGAACCAGCATACCCACGCATCGATATGGGCCCGGCACCAGACCTCGTCCCATGAGCCCCAGAGGCGGCTGTTGAGTTCCAGCGCACCTGTCCTGTAGTCGAGGCAACCGCATGGTTTCATCTCACTTCTCCTCTGCGCTCTGGATGCACTGGCTACCGTTTTGCTCGGCTTGGCGCTCGGCGAAGCCCATCGCGACGAGCAGCTCTTGGCCGGCTTCGGCGACAACTTCGGGGGTGCCGGCTCGGCAGACCAGGGCCGTCACGCAAAGCTTCACGAACTTGCGCAGTTCCTCCGTCCGCAGCGCCCCAACGTCTGGCACCATCGGAATGGCGAGCGGGCCCGCCGACGGTCGGATCCACTCCAAGTCGGCGACAGGATACGCGGGGTATGCCTCTCCGTGCTTCGGCGTGTGACCGTGGATCCTGACCTCCGCATGCGTGCCAGACGGCAGCACGCGCAGCACAGTTGCGGTGTCTCCTGCCCGCAGGTGCATTCCAGTTATCCACACGGTGTCGCCTTCTTTGATGTCTCTCATGGCTCCTCCGATCTGTTGGACCTCTCCGCCAAGGTGGTCAGGCCTTGCCTTCGTGCGCAGCCCAGCACCCGTAGTCGACGCAACCGACCAGCGGGCAGAGCGCCCCGTGCTCTTGCTCGACGAGCTCCGGGCGGTCGATAAGCAGCTGAGCCAGCCGGCACGTCGCACCGAACGTGTTGCCGCTGTGGCCTTCGTCGAGGCCAGGCACCGCGGCGCGCTGCTCCTCGTAGGGGCGGGCGTGAAAGGCTCGGATCGCCTCGCTGGTCTTGAGCGCGTCAGCGATCAGCGCCGCCTGCTGACACACGAAGATCTCGTAGGGCTCATGTTCCGCCCGCCAGCCGCCGAGCGTCCGCTGGAAGCGCTCGATCCGCTTGCGCAGCGGCTCGGGCAAGGCGGCGATCTTGGCGTCGCGTTCCGGGCGTGACCGCTCCAGGGCTTCGACCTTCCGGCGCTGCTCGGCGGCCAGGTAGTCTTGGCGCTCCTGCTCTTGCTCGGCCTCGGTCTTGTAGCGGTACACCCGTCCGCCGATCGCGACGCCGCGCACGGTGTAGCCGATGCCCCTGCCGTAGCAGCGCATCATCTCGCCTGGCTTCGGCTCAACCTGGCACTGCTCACTGGTCACCAGCAGGTGCCACCCGTCGTGCTCAACTTCCCAGCCGACGCCTTCCCGCGGCGTCACGGACTGCACTCGTGATTCTTGGTACTGCTTGTCGGTGTCGATGTTCATGGTGTCTCCTTTGATCCGTTGGTCGCGTTGGCCACCGTTTCATCGTCATCGAGAACCAGCGGATCGCGCTCGCGCCTGGTGACGGTGACGCGCCGGAACCCGATTCGCTCGCGTAGGCTTGCCGCCGTGGCTGGTCTCTCCTCGCCGATGCCGCCCGCGTAGAGCGCCTGCCAGCGCAGATTCCAGACTGCGCCGCGCTCGTCGGTCCAGGAGAGTGCCTCGGCGTCCTGCTCCACATCCAGCCTCGCGCCGACGATGCCGGGTTCCCAGCCGGCGGGGACGGGACGGGGCGAACCGTCCAAGTTTCCTGGAGAGTTGGCGCCCCTGGACTCCTGGGCCAGCGCGCGCATCCGATCCATTGCCCGCCTCGCATCATGGGCGGTCTCTCGCATTGCGTCAGCCTCGTCGTCGGTCGGTGGCCTGTCCTGGTAAGAGGCGTGCAGCAGCAGCGCCAGCGCATGGGTGATGGTCTCGGTGTCGGTCATGTCTTCTCCTGGCCCGATGGGGTGGCGGTATTAGGGCCGGGCTCCGCTGGGATGCCGATGGCGGCCACGGTCACCTTCATGGCAGCCGCTCGGCCCCAATCGAAATCCGGCAGGTTGTCCCGGGCGGAGTCGATGCGCGCAATCTCGGCCTCGAGCTCGCTGACGTGGCGAGCGACGTTGGCACACTGTTGCAGCGCGGCTCTGACCGCCTCGACGGTCGTCGCGTGATCGCAGTTCGGGGCCACGCCCACCATGGCGTCAATCTCGTCCAGGGCCAGCTCCATGGCGACGACCTCTTTTTCGGAGGCCGCCAGCATGTCGCGCCGCTGCTGCAACGATACCGCTAGGGCGTCCCGCTCCGCCGTGAGGGCGTCGAGCTGGGCGGCGGCCACGATGACAAGGCCCTGCTCCTCGAGCTTGCGCGCGAGAACCGGCTCCAGGATGTCTGCTAGTTCCACGGCTCTTCTCCCGGCTCCTCACCAAGCGCCTGCGCTGCCCACTGGCAGAGCTGCCCGCCGTCTGTCTGGAGCCCGCTGTCAGGGTACGCCTTGCGCCAGAGCTCCCCGACGCGCGACCAGGAGCAGCCGAGGTCGACACGCCATGTTCGGATCACGCGGGCCTGTTCGGTGGTTAGTGGGGTCATGGTTTCCTCATTGGCCATCGGTGCTAGGGGCTTGGGTGCGCGGTCAGACCGAAGCGCATCCGGCACATCTCCAAGTGATCGAGCCGGCGCCAGCTGCCGACGAGACTCACGTCTGGATCTGGGCCGTGGCCGACTTCAAGCCATCCCTCGAAGATTTGCAGGCCCATCTCGGTCGGCGTCGACATGTTGTGATCGCTGATGTCCCAGCCGGACGTGCGGGCCTCCTCGAGAAACGCGCCGTCTGCGCTCAGGATGGGACCTTGATCGAGTTCCGGACGCACGAACGCGACCAGGGTGCAGGGGCCGTCAGTTACTGAGTCGCTCATGGTTTTGCCTCACTGGGTACTTCAGTTACCGCTTTGCCCGAATCTCGCGCAGCTCCAGGCAGACGCACTCGACGCGGGGCGGCTCGCCCCAGAGACGCTGCTCGGCACAATGCCGCGAGTGGCCTTCCGCCATGAGCTTTTGCAGGAAGCGCAGCTCCTCGCCGAACTGTGCGACCTTCTGGAAGTCGCTGAGCGGGATCGGTTTGCCGGTGGTTCTCATCTGTTAGGCCACAGTGCTAGCGGCGCTGCGGGCGCCTGTAATTCTCTCGCGACATGATGGCCACCATGCTGCCGTCCTTGCGGTACAGCGCCACGGTGTCCTTGGTATAGACGGCCTTGTCGCCGGGAAGGCTCGGGCATGGCGCCCTGAACCGGTTCGCTATCCAGGCGGCTACGTACTCGGCGCGTGTCATGGTTCTCCTGTTGCTCCCCAGCGCCAACGCGCTACGGGTTCAGCTTTCGCATGGCCGTCCTGAGCCCAGCGATCACGGCGTTAGCCCCCGACTGCTGGCTGCTGTTGCCCGCCTTAGCCATCTTCTCGAAGTCGGTGAGGCAGTCGAGAACGAAGCGCGTCACCTCGCGCCGGCCGGCGTTGAAGAGTGCGAGGTTGCCGGCGTCGCCGTCCTCGGCTTCGTTGAAGATGCGGTCCAGCTCGTCTTTCGTCGGATTGATCATCGTTTCACTCCACTGCACACCGGCGCCAGCGTCATCGGCTCAGCGGCGTGCACTCGCGGCAGTGATGGTCTGACGCCACGCACGACGGGCAACACCAAAGGAT
>Ga0247823_10001717_pt1 | contig 18095 bp, 16 predicted proteins | sample 13C_PalmiticAcid_2_FD_192426 | JGI IMG/M metagenome (GOLD analysis project Ga0247823, IMG submission 192426) | Soil microbial communities from agricultural site in Penn Yan, New York, United States - 13C_PalmiticAcid_Day30 | ecosystem: Environmental > Terrestrial > Soil > Agricultural land... | reverse complement strand
GCTGCCGTTCACGCAGGAGCAGCTCGACGCGCGCCGCAAGGGCCACGCCGTCGAGTGCCGCATCTACGCCGAGGATCCGGTGAAGTTCCTGCCGTCGCCCGGCACGATCACGCACCTGCGCGTGCCCGACGGTCCGTACATCCGCAACGACAGCGGCTGCTACGAAGGCGCCGAGATCCCGGTCCACTACGATCCGATGATCAGCAAGCTCGTCGTGTGGGGCGAGGATCGCGCGCGGGCAGTCGCCCGGATGCGGCGCGCGCTCGACGAGTATGCGGTGCGTGGCATCGAGACCAACCTCGCGTTCCACCGCCGCTGCTTCCGCCACTCGGCGTTCGTCGCGGGCGAGTACGACACGGGCTTCATCGGGCGCAACGCGAAGGAGCTCGCGCCTGTCGCCGACGACGCCGAGCTCACCGCCGCGATCATCGCGGCCGCGCTGGACAGCGGCACGCATCTCCACGACGCGCCGAAGCGCCCGAACGCGGTCAACGGCAGCAACGGTGCGGGCGCTACATATCCGACCACCGAGATCTCCGGGTGGCGGCGCCAGCTGCGGTGAAGCGGCTCGCGCTCGCCTTCCTCGTCGGGTGTGGCGGCGAGCCGCAAGGCGAGGACACCGGGGCGACGTGCCCGCCGGTCGATCCTCCGACCTACGCGTCGTTCGGTCAGGCGTTCTTCCAAGGGTACTGTCTCGAGTGTCACTCCGAGACCCGGGTGGGCGACGCGCGTCATGACGCGCCGGTCACGATCGACTTCGACACGCGCAGCCTCGTGCGGATGAACACGAGCAACATCGACAAGCAGGCCGCCTGGGGCCCCGACGCGCACAACACGCTGATGCCGCCCGGCAGCATCGGTGCCCGCCCGTTGCCGCAGCCGACCGACGAGGAGCGCCTCCGGCTCGGCGAGTACATCGCGTGTGAGGTAGGGCGCTAAGCGCCGCGCGAGCGCGAGCTGGGATCAGCGAACATACGCCCACGACCGCCGCTCGTCGACCCGGAAAAACACGCGCGATCTCGACGGACAGGGTGTCGCGAGGTCCCGATTGCACATCGCGCGCGCGCTCGGTAGAAAGCGTCGGGCGCGCTCCCTGTCACTGCGCCCAGAGGAACTTCTATGGCGCAGCAGACCAAGTTCGTATTCGTCACCGGCGGTGTGGTGTCGTCGCTGGGCAAGGGGATGGTCTCCGCGTCGATCGGTGCCCTCATGGAGAACCGCGGCCTCAAGGTCGCGAACATGAAGCTGGACCCGTACATCAACGTGGACCCCGGCACGATGAACCCCACGCAGCACGGCGAGGTGTTCGTCACCGACGACGGGGCCGAGACGGACCTCGATCTCGGCCACTACGAGCGGTTCGTGTCGACGAAGATGTCGCGCCTCAACAACATCACCACGGGACAGATCTACTCGTCGGTGATCGGCAAGGAGCGGCGCGGCGAGTACCTCGGTTCGACGGTGCAGGTCATTCCGCACATCACCGACGAGATCAAGCAGCGCATCCGCAGCTGCGCCGAGGGGCTCGATGTCCTGGTCGTCGAGGTCGGCGGTACGGTCGGTGACATCGAGTCGCTGCCGTTCCTCGAGGCGGTGCGCCAGCTGCGCGTCGAGCTCGGCACCCAGAACTCGGTCAGCGTGCACCTCACGCTCGTCCCGCACATCCGCGCGGCCGGCGAGTTCAAGACCAAGCCCACACAGCACTCGGTGCAGAAGCTGCGCGAGATCGGCATCCAGTGCGACGTCCTCGTCGTCCGCTGCGAGCAGCACGTGTCCGAGGACGCGATCAAGAAGATGGCGATGTTCTGCTCGGTCGCGGCCGATGCCGTGTTCCAGTCGATCGACGTCGACACCGTGTATCGGCTGCCGTTGATGCTGGCGGAGCAGGGGCTCGATCAGAAGCTCGCCTCGCTGCTCAACATCTGGTCGCGCGCGTCGCGCCTCTCCGCGTGGGAAGAGGTCGTCAAGCACGTGACGGAGCCGAGCAAGAAGGTCACCGTCGGCTTCGTCGGCAAGTACGTGCAGCTCGTCGAGGCGTACAAGAGCCTCAACGAGGCGCTGCTCCACGGCGGCATCGCGAACGACTGCCGCGTCGAGATCCAGCACATCGACAGCGAGGAGCTCGAGCGCACCGGCGTCGCGATGCTCTCGCAGTTCGACGGCATCCTCGTCGCGCCCGGGTTCGGAGCGCGCGGCACCGAGGGCAAGATCGCCGCGGTCCGCTACGCGCGCGAGCAGAAGGTGCCGTACTTCGGCATCTGCTTCGGCATGCAGATGGCGTGCATCGAGTTCGCGCGCAACGTGTGCGGGCTCGAGCGCGCGAACTCGACCGAGGTCGATCCGCAGACGCCACATCCGGTCGTCGACCTCATGCCCGACCAGCGCGGCGTGACCGACAAGGGCGCGACGATGCGGCTCGGCGCCTATCCGTGCGTGCTCAAGGCCGGCACCCGGGCGGCGGACGCTTACGGCTCGACCGAGATCTCCGAGCGCCACCGCCACCGCTGGGAGATCAACAACAACTACCGGGACGCCCTGGAGCGTAATGGCATGGTGATCTCCGGGCTATCGCCGGACGGCCGGTTGGTCGAGATGATCGAGATTCCCCAGCACCCCTACTTCGTGGCGTGCCAGTTCCACCCCGAGTTCAAGTCCCGCCCGAGCGCCCCGCACCCCCTGTTCGTGCGATTCATTCGGGCCGCCGGGGACCGCCAGACTCGCCGCTGACCTCCGACAAGTTCGGACAAAGCGTCGCAGAGTCGGAAATGGGCGCCGGCCCGCAGGGCCGCCGACGCGAAGCGTCGGGCGCAGCGAAGCTGCGCGCGACCATGCCCGCGAAGCGAGCAACATTGTTAGGCTAAAGCAAGAGCCGGGCCACGGGCCCTTTACATATCGCAACTTTCCACGTAGGCTCTCTTCAAGCCGCATACCAGGGAGCCTACCGCCCTCTGTCGGCGGCCAACGTCAAGGAAAGACAAGGAGTTTTCCATGGGCATGGAGATGCGCCAGGAACTGAAGCTGTCGCAGCAGCTGGTGATGACACCGCAGCTGCAACAGGCGATCCGGCTGCTCCAGCTGTCCCGCATGGAGCTGGCCGAGCTCGTGCACGACGAGATGCTGGAGAACCCCATCCTCGATGACGAGATGGATCTCGAGCGCGAGCGCAGCGACGAGAAGGACCTCATGGGCGGGGAGGAGCAGGCGCTCCACCAGCTCGAGGGGGCCGGCTCGACCGAGACCCCCATCGAGGGGTCGGTGCAGGACGGTGTCGCGCAGACCGAGATCAAGGGCGACGCGACGGCGGTCAACGAGATCGATTGGGAGAACTATCTCGACAACTACTCGATGGGCCCGCCGATGCCCGCGTTCCGCGGCGATGGCGAGGAGCTACCGTCGCTCGAGGCGACGCTCACCAAGCCGGCGAGCCTCCATGACCACCTCGCGTGGCAGCTGAAGATGACCAACCTGCCGCAGGACCAGCTCGCGATCGGGCTCGAGATCCTCGGCAACATCGACGCCGACGGCTACATCAAGGACCCACCGATCGAGGAGCTCGCGGCGGACCTCGGCGCGGATCCCGTCGTCTGCGAGCAGGTGCTCGAGAAGATCCAGAGCTTCGATCCGGTCGGCGTCGGCGCGCGCTCGCTCGCCGAGTGCATGCTGATCCAGGCGGTCGCCGCCGGGCAGGACGACGATCTCGTCGTCAAGATGATCAAGAGCCACCTCGGCAACCTCGAGAAGAAGAACTACCAGGCGATCGCGCGCGACCTGAAGCAGCCGCTCGACGAGATCTACGAGGCCGCGAAGGTCATCATGGAGTTCGACCCGCGGCCGGGTCGCCAGTACAACACCGACGATCCGCACTACGTCACGCCGGACGTCTACATCCACAAGGTCGGCGACAAGTACTTCGTCGTCCCCAACGACGACGGTCTGCCGAAGCTCAAGATCAGCGGCTTCTACAAGAACGCGATGGGCAACTCGGCCGCGTCCAAGGACTACGTCCAGGACAAGCTGCGCTCGGCGCAGTGGCTCATTCGCTCGATCCAGCAGCGGCAGCGCACGATCATCAAGGTCGCCGAGTCGATCCTGAAGTTCCAGCGCGAGTTCTTCGACAAGGGCATCGCCCACCTGAAGCCGCTCATCTTGCGCGACGTCGCCGAGGACATCGGCATGCACGAGTCGACGGTCTCGCGCGTGACCACGAGCAAGTACGTCCACACGCCGCAGGGCATCTTCGAGCTCAAGTTCTTCTTCAACAGCGGCATCTCGCGCACCAACGGCGAGGACCTCGCGTCGCAGGCCGTGAAGTCGAAGATCAAGGAGCTCGTCGGCGGCGAGGACCCCAAGCGCCCGCACTCGGATCAGAAGATCGTCGAGCTACTCAAGAAGGGCGGCATCGACATCGCGCGCCGCACCGTCGCGAAGTACCGCGAGCAGCTCGGCATCCTGTCGTCGAGCAAGCGCAAGCAAGTGTTCTAGCGGCGCGCCCAGCCGCAGTAGCAGCGATCGCGCAGGTGACCCGTGGTCTCGTCGCGGAGGTTGCTGCCGCAGCGCGGGCAATGGTCCTCCGAGCCCACGAAGAACCAGACCCAGAACACCAGGATGCCGAACAACACCGCGGCGATGATGCGAAGCATGGCCGCTCACTACTCTACAGACCGCGTACAGTCGCCGCATGAAGACCCGCGCAGCGATCGCGTTTGAAGTCGGGAAGCCGCTCGTCATCGACGAGGTCGACCTGGAGGGCCCGAAGGCCGGCGAGGTCCTCGTCGAGCTCAAGGCGACCGGCGTCTGCCACACCGACGAGTTCACGCGCTCCGGCGCGGATCCCGAAGGTCTGTTCCCCGTGATCTTCGGGCACGAAGGCGCCGGCATCGTGCGCGAGGTCGGCCCGGGCGTCACCTCCGTCGCGCCCGGCGACCACGTGATCCCGCTCTACACGCCCGAGTGCCGCGGCTGCAAGTCGTGCCTCTCGCGCAAGACGAACCTGTGCACCGCGATCCGCGCGACGCAGGGCAAGGGCGTGATGCCCGACGGCACGAGTCGGTTCTCGTACAAGGGGCAGAAGATCCATCACTACATGGGCTGCTCGACGTTCGCGAACCACACCGTGCTGCCCGAGATCGCCGTGGCCAAGGTCCGCAAGGACGCCGCGTTCTCGTCGATCTGCTACCTCGGCTGCGGCGTCACCACCGGAATCGGCGCCGTGCTGTGGACCGCGAAGGTCGAGGCGGGCGCGAACGTCGTCGTGTTCGGGCTCGGTGGCATCGGGCTCAACGTGATCCAGGGCGCGCGCATGGTGGGGGCCGAGAAGATCATCGGCGTCGACATCAACCCGGCGCGCGAGGCGACCGGCCGCGCGTTCGGCATGACGCACTTCGTGAACCCGAAGACCGTCGAGGGCGACCTCGTCGCGCACCTCGTCGAGCTCACCGGCGGCGGCGCCGACTACACGTTCGAGTGCGTCGGCAACACGACGCTCATGCGCCAGGCTCTCGAGTGCTGCCACCGCGGCTGGGGCGTTAGCGTCATCATCGGCGTCGCCGGCGCCGGCCAGGAGATCGCGACGCGCCCGTTCCAGCTGGTCACCGGCCGCGTCTGGAAGGGCTCGGCGTTCGGCGGCGCGCGCGGCCGCACCGACGTCCCCAGGCTGGTCGACTGGTACATGGAGAAGAAGATCGAGATCGACTCGCTGATCACGCACAAGCTGCCGCTCGAGCGGATCAACGACGCGTTCGAGCTCATGCACGCCGGCACGTCGATCCGCGCCGTCGTCGAGTTCTGAGGGTCGCGCGACGCATGTAGGCGACGCTGCGCTGCGGAATTTCCCGTCCGAGGATCGGTGATCCGCCGGGGAGAACCGGCGTAGGATGGTCGTCGTAACCAGCTGGAGGCCAACTCGATGCAATTCGCGGTGACGTTCCGTCACATGGAGCCGACCGAAGCCCTGAAGTCCTACGCGCGTGAACGCATGGAGCGTGTCCGGAAGTACCTACCGGATCCGATCAGCTGCCACGTCGTGCTCAGCACCGAGCGTCACAACCACCGCATCGACGTCACGTTCCAGCTGCACAACGGCCTCGCGGTCGCGGGCACCGAGACGACCGAGAACATGTACAGCTCGATCGACCTCGTGATCGCGAAGATCGAGCGCCAGGTCCGCAAGTACAAGGGCAAGCTCGAGGGCATGAAGGCGCGTCCGCACAACGTGCAGGCGCTGCCGTGGTCGCACTCGATCGTGTCCGAGGCGTTCGACGGTGTGAACGGGGAGACCAACGGGCACGCGGCGCCCGCGGCGCTCGATCAAGGCCCCACGCCGGAGTTCCAGGTCGTCAAGACCGAGAAGTTCCACGCCCAGCCGATGTCCGTCAGTGATGCGATCGTGCAGATGAACCTGCTGCAGGAGTCGTTCCTCGTGTTCCGCTCCGAGACCGATGGGCGAGTGGCTGTCGTCTATAAGCGCGACGAAGGCGGCTATGGCCTGATCGAGACGCCCGCGTCCACGTGAGCCTGCGACCGAAGATGGATGGGGCCGGATTCACTCCGGCCCCCGAGATAAGTGGTACCTTGATTCGCGGCTGATGAAGATCGTCGACCTCATCAAGCGCGACATGGTCGTACCCGCGCTGCAGGCGACCGAGAAGCGCGGCATCCTCGAGGAGCTCGCGGCGTACATGGCGAGTCGCCATGCGCGCATCGATCGCGCGACGCTGGCGCGCGTGTTGATCGAGCGCGAGCAGCTCGCCTCGACGGCGATCGGGGAGGGCGTCGCGATCCCGCACGGCAAGCTCGCCTCGGTCGGCGAGATCGTCGCGTGCCTCGGGCGCGCACCCGCGGGGGTCGAGTTCGACTCGATGGACGGCCAGCCCACGTATCTGTTCTTCGTGCTGGTCGCGCCGGAGTCGTCGACGGGGGCACACCTGAAGGCGCTCGCGCGGATCAGCCGCGTGTTCAAGGATCCCGAGTTCCGCAAGCGCCTGCTCGCGGCGGGGGATGCCGATGCGATGTACACGGTCGTCGCGGAAGAGGACGCCAAGTACTAAGGATGGTGGACCAGGGCCCAGGGGGACGGCTCACGGTGGGTGAGCTACTCGAGCGAGCGGAGCTCGAGCTGTCGGCGGTTGCGGGGCGCGCTGGGCTAGGTCGCGCGGTGTCGGTGCCGCGAATCCAGAAGCCCGGGCTCGCGCTGACCGGCTGGCCCGAGCAGCTGCATCCCAACCGCGTGCTGGTGCTCGGCGGCACGGAGATCGACTACCTCACGGACAACGCGCCGGCGCGCGCGATCGGGATCGAGACGCTGTTCGCGAGCGACCCCGCATGCATCGTCGTGTGCCGCGGCAACGCGCCGCCTGCGGAGCTCGCCATCGCGGGCGAGGCGCATGGCGTGCCGGTGCTCGTCAGCAAGCTCGTGACCGCGGACTTCATCGCGCTGGTCACCAGCTGGATGAGCGATCGGCTCGCGCCGAGCGTGCAGCTGCACGGCGTGCTGATGGACGTCAACGGCATCGGCGTGCTGCTGCTCGGCAAGAGCGGCATCGGCAAGAGTGAGACCGCGCTCGATCTCGTCGTGCGCGGCCATCGGCTGGTCGCCGACGACATCGTCCGCATCCGCGCGAAGGCGAACCAGATCGTCGGGCGTGGTGCGGGCCTGCTCGGTCACCACATGGAGATCCGCGGGCTCGGCATCATCAACATCGAGGATCTGTTCGGCGTCGCCGCCGTGCGCGAGGCGAAGAAGATCGAGCTCGTCGTCGAGCTGCACGAGTGGGACGAGACCGCGGAGTACGACCGGCTCGGGTTCGACGACCAGCACGAGCGCATCCTCGGCGTCGAGGTGCCGAAGATCCGGCTGCCGGTGCGCCCGGGCCGCAACCTCTCCACGCTGATCGAGGTCGCCGCGCGCAACCAGCTGCTCAAGCTGCAGGGGACGCACTCGGCGCGAGCGTTCCGCGATCAGCTGCATCGTGCGATGCAGGACTCGGCCGTCGTCGATCCTGGGTCCGGAATGGACACGGTCGAGTAGCCCATGCAGATCGTGATCGTCACGGGGCTATCTGGCGCGGGCAAGAGCACCGCGCTGCGCGCGCTCGAGGACATCGAGTTCACGTGCGTCGACAACATCCCCGTTCCGCTGGTGGCGCAGCTCGTCGATCACCTCGCGCACGAGGGTGACCGCGACAAGCTCGCGCTCGCGATCGACTCGCGCCAGCGCCGCAACCTCGCCGGCTGGCCGGCGGCGCTCGCGATGCTGCGGGGCGCGGGCCATCGCCTCGAGGTGATGTTCCTCGACGCCACCGACGAGGTGCTGCTGCGCCGGTTCAGCGAGACCCGCCGGCGCCATCCGCTCTCGGGCGACGACCTGATCGACGGCGTGCGGCGCGACCGCGAGCTGATGGCCGAGCTGCGCAATGGCGCGATGGTCGTCGACACGACGAACCTCAACATGCATCAGCTGAAGGCGATCATCCAGGATCGCTACGGCGGGACCGGCAAGCTCGCGGTCACGCTGGTGTCGTTCGGCTTCAAGCATGGCCTGCCGCTCGAGTTCAACCTGGTGTTCGACGTGCGGTTCCTCCCGAACCCCTACTTCGAGCCGACGCTGACGCACCTCGACGGGCGCGACCCCGAGGTCGCGAAGTTCGTGCTCGGCGCCGACGGCCTCGAGCTCACACGGCAGGTCGAAGGCCTGCTGCGGTTCACGCTTCCGCACTTCCAGAAAGAAGGGAAGCTGTACGTCACCATCTGCGTCGGCTGCACGGGCGGCCGTCATCGCTCGGTGGCGATCGTCGAAGAGCTGCGGCGGCGGCTCGGAGACGAGTGGGACATCCTCGTCCGCCATCGCGACGTCGCGCGGAGCGCGTGAAGAGAGCCATGGCGGACGCGGAGAAATCGGTGATGATCCAGAACGAGCTCGGGCTGCATGCGCGTGCGGCGACGAAGCTCGTGCAGGTCGCGGCCAAGTTTCCGTGTGACATCACGTTGACCAAGGACGGTCACGAGGTGAACGGAAAGAGCATCATGGGCGTGCTCATGCTCGTCGCGAGCAAGGGCACGACCGTCACCGTCAAGGCCTCCGGTGACCGCGCCTCCGAGGCGGTCGCGGCGATCGTCGCGCTGGTCGACGACAAGTTCGGCGAGGGAAAGTGAGCAGAGCGGGGGTAGGCGGTGGCGACGTGCGGCCGGAGCTGCGCAAGCAAGGGCTCGGCGTCTCGGCGGGGATCGCGTTCGGGCGCGCGTTCCTGGTCGGGCGCGACACGCTGAAGGCGCCGCGCCACCACATCGAGCTCGACGACGTGGATACCGAGATCGCGCGTCTGTACAAGGCGATCGCGGCCTCGGACAAGCAGCTCGCGAAGATCAAGGAGAAGCTCGCGAGCGAGAACGAGAGCGACTACCACATCATCACGGCGCACCAGATGATGCTCCACGACGAGCACCTGGTCGGCGCCGCCGTCGGCTACATCCGCGAGGAGCTCATCAACGCGGAGTGGGGCCTGCGGCGCGCCGTCGATGACATCGCGAGCGTGTTCGATCAGGTCGAGGACGAGTACCTGCGCGAGCGGCGCAGCGACGTCGAGTTCGTGTTCGAGCGCGTGCTGCGCAACCTGCTCGGCCGCGATACCGGGCCGCTCGCGCCGCCGCCCGATGCGATCGTCGTCGCGTACGACCTGTCGCCCGCGGACACCGCGCAGCTGCACAAGGCCGCGGTGTCAGGCCTCATCACCGACGCGGGCGGCAAGACCTCGCACACGGCGATCATCGCGCGCGCGCACGAGATCCCCGCGGTCGTCGGGCTCGAGAACATCACCGAGGTCGTCGAAACCGATGACCTCGTGCTGATCGATGGTGCGGCCGGCATCGTGATCGTGAACCCGGCGCCGTCGACCGTGGCGGAGTTCCGCGAGGAGCAACGCCGGCAGGTCGCCGCGGGGGCGGTGCTGCAGGCGATGCGCGACCTGCCGCCGCGCACGCGCGACGATGTCGACATGGCCCTGTACGCGAACATCGACGGGCCCGAGGAGCTCGAGGACGCGATCGAGTACGGCGCGATGGGCGTGGGCCTGTTCCGCACCGAATATCTATTCATGGGGCACGACGTGCTGCCCGACGAGGACACGCACTACCGCACGGCGTGCGAGGTCATCGACCGCCTCGCCGGGCGACCCGCGACGATCCGCACGTTCGATCTCGGGGCCGACAAGCTGGCGCCGTTCCTCGAGGCCGCCGAGCTCAAAGAGGCGAACCCGGCGCTCGGGCTGCGCTCGATCCGCCTGTGCCTCGCGGACCTCGGACGGGGGCTGTTCAAGACCCAGCTGCGCGGCCTCTTGCGCGCGTCGGCGCACGGGCCGATCAAGATCATGTTCCCGATGATCTCGGGCGTGTCGGAGTTGCGCGCGGCGAAGGCCGTCGTCGACGAGGTCAAGACCGAGCTCACCGCGCAGGGCATCTCGTTCGACGAGCACGTCAAGCTCGGCATCATGATCGAGATGCCATCGGCGGCGCTGACCGCCGATCTTCTCGCGCAGGAGTGTGACTTCTTCTCGATCGGCACCAACGACCTCATCCAGTACACGATGGCGGTCGATCGCGTGAACGAGTACGTCTCGTACCTCTACGAGCCGCTGCACCCGGCGCTGCTGCGCTTGATCGGCGAGGTCGCGAAGGCGGCGAACGCGGCGGGCATCCCGGTCACGGTGTGCGGCGAGATGGCGGGCGAACCGATGATCGCGCCGATGCTGCTCGGCCTGGGGATCCGCGAGCTGTCGATGAGCGCGGTGTCGGTGCCCGAGGTGAAGGCGACGATCCGGGCGATGACGCGGGCGGGGGCCGAGGCGCTGGTGGCGAAGGTCACCAAGCTCGCGACCGCGGCCGAGGTGCGTGCCCTCGTCTCGGACTACATCCTCGAGCTCAACGGGGCGCGGAAGGGACGTGCATGACGCACGCGAGGCTCGCCATCGCACTCGCGGTGGTCCTCGCCTCGACCACGGCTGACGCGGGGGATCCGACCCGCGTCCACAAGACGCTCGAGACCGCGCACTTCGTCATCCACTACTTCGACCCGCTCGAGCCGGTCGCGCGCCGGGTCGCCGTGGTCGCCGAGGCATCGCACCGCACGCTCTCGCCGGCGCTCGATCACGCGCCGAGCGAGAAGACGATCATCGTCGTCGTCGATGACACCGATGGTGCGAACGGGTTCGCCGGCGTGTTGCCGCGCAACGCGATCCAGCTGTTCGCGACGTCCCCCAACAGCTTCAGCGAGCTCGACGATCACGACGACTGGCTGTACGGCCTGACGGCGCACGAGTACACGCACATCCTGCACCTCGACACGATGTCGGGGCTGCCGAACCTCTACAACGGCATCTTCGGCAAGACGTGGGCTCCCAACCAGGTGATGCCCCGCTGGGTGATCGAAGGCCTCGCGGTCTACGAGGAGTCCAAGCGCTCGGCCGGCGGTCGCAACCGCGGCACGCGCTTCGATCAGGTGATCCGCATCGCGCGTCACGCCGACAAGGACCTGCGGCTCGATCAGGTCAGCGGCGCGCCGCGGATCTACCCACGCGGCAACGGCGTCTACATCTATGGATCGCACTTCCTGCGCTACGTGTTCGATCGCTTCGGCGACGACACGGTGCGGAAGATGACCCACACGTCGGGCGGCTACGCGCCGCCGTTCGCGATCAACCGCCAGATCGCGAAGGTCGTCGGCAAGCCGTTCACCGAGCTGTACGACGACTGGAAGGGATACCTCCGCGATCGCTACGGCATGCAGGAGCTCGCCGCCGAGCGGCGCGGGCTCGTCGCCGGTCGTCAGCTCACGACGAGCGCCGAGACCAACTTCTTCCCGCACTACTCCGCCGACGGCAAGGAGCTGGTGTGGTTCCAGTCGGATGGCTACTCGAACGCGAAGGTGCGCGCGATGCCGGTCGGTGGCGACCAGCGCGCGGCGCGCGACGTCGTGCAGATGGATGCGATGGGGCCGTTCGACCTGCTCGAAGACGGCTCGCTGCTCTACGAGCAGAGCCGGCTGTTCCGCCGCGAGTACTCGTTCCAGGACCTGTTCCGGTGGGATGCGCGCACCCGGCAGACGGTGCGGCTCACGCACGGCAAGCGCGCGCGTGACCCGGCGATCTCCGCGGACCAGCGACGGATCGCGTACTCGCTCAACGGCCCCGAGGGCGCGCAGCTCGCGGTCGCCGACGCGGTGCCAGATGCGACGCCGGCGATCGTCTGGAAGGGCGAGCGCTTCGATCGCGCGTATCAGCCGGCGTGGTCGCCGGACGGCACGCACCTCGCGTTCTCGGCGTGGCGCAAGCACGGCTATCGCGACATCCTCGTGCTCGAGCTCGCGACCGGGAACATCGAGGAGATCACGCGCGACCGCGCCATCGACATGGCACCGCGCTGGTCGCCCGACGGCAAGACGCTGTACTTCGACAGCGACCGCACCGGCATCTCGAACCTCTACGCCTGGGACCTCGAGCAGCGCCGGCTCTGGCAGGTGACCAACGTGCTCGGCGGTGCGTTCCAGGCGGCGCCGTCGCCGGACGGGAAGCTGCTCGCGTTCCAGGCCGCATCGCCGAAGGGCGGCTACGACCTGTACGAGCTGCCGGTCGATCGCGCGAGCTGGCTGCCGGCGCGCGCGATGGTCGACGACCGCCCCGCGCCGTCGGCGATCCGCGACGACTCGGCGGAGGTGAGCGCGTCGCGGCCGTATCGCGCCGTCGAGACGCTCGCGCCGCAGACCTGGACGGCGCAGCTCAACCAGGGCGACACGCCCTCGCTGGCGATCCAGACCTCGGGCTCCGATGCGTTCGGGCTGCATTCGTACTCGCTCGCGGTGGGACTGCGGCTCGACAACGGCGAGGCGAACATCGGTGCATCGTATGGCTACGGCCGGATGCGCTTCCCGCTGCGGTTCGCCTTGTCGCGCACGCTCGTCGAGCGCGGCGGCTTGCGCATCGACGGCGTCAATCGGTCGTTCCGCGAGGAGGACTGGAGCGCGACGTTCTCGTCGAACATCCCGTTCGAGTCGCGGCCGCACGCGAGCTGGACGCTGTCGTTCGACTACGACATCGACTGGTTCCGTAACATCGACAAGCGCGAGATCCCGCTCGATCCGAACATGCGCGTGCCGGCCATTCCGGCGACCGACTACATCCAGTCGGGCGTCGGCACCCGGCTCGGGTTCTCGACGACGCGCGGCACGACCTTCGGTGTCGGCCTGCAGAGCGGCTTCGACGCCTCGCTCGGGGTGCGGTTCGATCACCCGGCGCTCGGCGCCACGTTTCGCAACGTCACGCTCAGCTACAACAGCAACGCGTTCCGGCGGCTGTGGGGCAAGACACCGGTGCTCGCGATGCGGCTCGCGGGCTCGTTCCGCGCGGGCGACACGCTCCGCTTCGGCGCGTTCAGCCTCGGCGGCGTGCCGCCGCAGGACATCGCGCAGGCGATCGTCAACAGCACGCGCGCTGGCGTGATGGGCTACCTCCGCGGGTTCCCCACGCGCTCCGTCACCGGGAACCAGTTCCACTTGCTCAACCTCGAGTACCGGCAGGAGCTGTGGGCCATCGAGCGCGGGCTCGCCACGCTCCCCGTCTACGTGCGGCGCCTGCACGGCGCGCTGCTCTCCGATACCGGGACCGCGTTCGACACCACGTTCGACTTCGATCGCCACTTCCGCCAGTCGGTCGGCGCCGCGCTGCGGCTCGACATGTTCTTCGGCTACTTCGTGCCCGGCACGCTCGAGATCGGCTACGCGCGCGGGCTCACCGCCGGCGGCGTCGGCCAGAGCTGGATGCTACTCACGGGGACGCTATGACCCAGCGCAAGCCCCCCGTCGGCGGCGACGTCGCGATCGAGATCGCGCGCGAGCTCGCGGAGCCGGTGCGCGCATTGCGAGATCGCCTCGGCCTCGTCGTCGATCACCTGGAGCGCCACGTCGCGACCGCGACCGGCCCCGCGCCCTATCCCTGGCGCTCGCTGCAGACGCTGCGGCAAGACCTCGCCGGCGTCTACCTCGAGGCGACCACGCTCGCGCGCCGCCTCGACGAGCTCGACCGCGCGCTCGACGACGAGCCCGCCGCCTGGTTCGATCTGCCCGCCGCCGTCGACCTCGGCCTGCGCCTGGTGGGGCACCACCTCGGCGCGGGCATCGAGCTGCTCATCGATCTCGCGAGCACGCCGCCCGTGCGCTGCGCCCCTGGCATGCTCGCGCTGCTCGTCGCCCAGCTCGTCACCGCGTGCGCCACCTCGGCCCGCGCGCGCCCCGGCAGCACGCTGACGATCCGCGTCGTCGGCGACGGCGCGTACGCGATCGTCCTCATCGCCGACAACGGTGAAGGCACGCCGCGCGCGCTCGAGCTCGGCGACGTCGCACGCGACGTCCTCGCACCGTGGGGCGGCAGCGTCGATGCGGCGTCGGAGGAAGGGCAGGGCTGCGCGTTCGAGCTCCGCCTGGTCACCGTCCCTGCCTGACTGTGTCACCGCTCGTGGGGCAGGCGTGATAAGCCGGGGCCATGAAGCGTTCGCTATTCGCGTTGTGCATGGTGCTCGCCGTCGGAACGGGCTGCGAGAAGTCGAAGTCCTCGGGGACGCCCAGCGGCGCGCCGAAGGGGGACGAGGTCACGCTGCTGAAGCAGCTGCCGAAGGGAAACATGGCCGTGTTCGGCGGCACCTTCAGCAAGTTCCACGAGTTCATGACCGGCGGTCTGATGGACCAGATGATGGGCAAGATCGGGATGGACGCGGGCGCGATGAAGACGTGGGCCGAGTGCTTCGGGAAGCACGAGGTCATGATGGCGGGCGGCGTCACGGGCGCCATGGGGAATCTGAAGCTGACCTACGTGATGAAGGGCATCACGGCCGCGCAGGTCGCGGAGTGCGGCAAGCAGGCCAGCTATCCGACGACGGTCGATCCCGATGGGAAGTTCGTCACCGTCGAGATGACGTCGAACTTCGGCACGCAGAAGGCCGGCTACCTCGCGCTCGCGAATGACATCGTGATGACGCAGACCGCGATGGCCGGCGCCACCGCGCAGACCGCGGATCGCGCCATGCTCGAGGCGGTGCAGAAGGAGCTCGCGAGCGGGACGGCCGCCGACGACACGGCGCTGGTCGCCGAGATGGGCAAGGTCGATCGCACGCGCGCGATGTGGTTCGTCGCGACGACCGCGGGCACCATGCTGGCCGACAAGGTCACCAAAGCCTCGGGCTGGATGGATGCGGGCAAGGGCCTGTCGCTCGACGTCAGGGTCGAGGTCGCGGACGCCAAGCTCGCGGATGAGGCCGAGAAGGCGATCCCGCAGGCGAAGGAGGCCGCGGACATGCTCGGCCCCGAGGTCGGCTCGGTGATCAAGGCGCTGCGCTTCGACCGCAGCGGCAAGACGCTGCACTTCGCGATCGATCTCAGCTCGGATCAGCTCAAGGCGCTGATGAGCAAGATGGGCTCGATGATGCCCGGCATGGGTGGGATGTAGTCAGCTCGCCCGCGTCGGGTGTAACGTGGGGAGTTGATGCATGCATCGCTTCGTCCTCTCCTCGCGCTCGGTCTCGCGGGCGGGTGCCTGATCTCGGATCCCGCGCCCACGGGCATCGCGCTGCTGCGGATCAGCGAGCTCCCCGGCGCGTGCGTCGTGGAGCGCAACCCCAACGGCGAGATCGACATCCCGACCGATCTGCCGTATCGCCGCGCGCGGGCGACGGCGAGCTTCCGCGCGAGCGAGCGGTTCCCGGGCGGTCACCACATCGCCCTCGGCTACCAGGACTACGACGGCTTCACGGGCCTCCTGCAGATGGAGGTCCCGCCCGAGCGCGGCTACGGGATCGCCGAGTACCCGACGATGAACTACGTCCAGGCGACGGGGTTCGCGGAGTGGCAGGGCGGGGCGGTGCAGTTCGTGGCGACGGGCATCGGCGGCTACCTCAACTACTTCATGGACGAGCAAGGCGAACGGCTGCCGGGCAAGATCTACGCGCTGATCGCGCTCGACGGACGCAACGCGCAGGACGCGGAGGTGTGCCGGATCGTCGCCATCCACGCCTCGGCGGAGCGCGAGCGCATGGACGCCTACGATCCCAGCTGGCTGGTGCCGCGGCCCGGGCTGATGATCACCGCCGAGGCGGACAAGACGCTGACGCCACCGGCGCTCGACGATCTCAGCCCGCCGGGGATGGCGCTCGTCCAGCCCGGCGAGATGCCCGATCCGGGCGACGCGCCGCCGCGGATGGACCGCAACCTGCCGAACGCGTTCGCGACCGGCGGTGGAGGGTCCAGTCCGTGCGACTGACGCTGCTCGCCTTGCTCGCGCTCGCCGGCTGCCCCGAGCCCGCGGACGAGCACCCGTTCCGCGTCGCCGATCCCGTCGCCGGTGCGACCTTCGATCGCTGCAACATCCGCGTGCGCACGACATCGCCGGTCCTCGACGCGAGCTGGGTCCAGGACGACGGCCTGGACGCGCTCCAGCACATCAACTGGCGGATCGACGGCGGCCGCGAGACCGAGGCGCGCCTGATGTCCGACAACGTCGCGCCCGGCGATCGCGCCAACACGATCTTCGGGGTCCAGCTCGTCGATGGCGCGCAGACGCTCGAGGTCGGCACGTGCGACGAGTTCGATGCCTGCGCCTGGACGCCCGTGCCCGTGACCGTCCACAACGCGATCGGCGCGCCGGACTGCCGCGCGTACCACGGCGGCCAGCAGATGCTCGAGCCGAGCGCCGGTTGGTTCTCGACCGAGCTCTCGGGCGGCAAGCTGGTGCTGCTGTCCTCGGTCGCGGGCGGGGTCGGGATGTCGCTCGTGACCGCCGATGGGCAGGTCGACAAGACGTTCGGCGCGAATGGCGTCACCAGCATCCCGTGGCTCGCCGGCGTCGCCGCGCCGCACCCCGATGGCGGCTACCTCCTGTTCGGTCAGGGACTGTACCTGTCGCGCGTGTCGGCGACCGGCGTCTACGACAGCACGTGGGGCAACGCGGGTGGGACGCAGGGCGTGCGGACGATTCCCTGCCCGGGGAGCCTCGGGTGCCTCGTCGGCGCGCTGCGCAGTGATGGCGCGGACGGCTTCTGGATGGCAGGCATGCTGCCGGTCGCCCAGGGTTCGACCCAGACGAACGCGTTCATCATGCGGCTCGATCGCGATCTCGCGATCACCGCGCACACGGTGTTCGACGTCCTGCTCACGACCGACGAGTATGGGTGGCGCAGCTTCAGCATCGATCCCACCGGGCGCGTGCTCGCGGTCGCACGCTCGTTCGCCGTCGCCGGCAGCCTCGCCGGGGTCGACACCTCGTTCGCGACCGACGGCCGCGCCGACTATCCGGACACATCGACCGTGGTCGGCGCGCTCGCCGGCGACCAGGCGGTGATCGTCCGGCAGGCCTATGCCGGCAACGAGCAGGTCGTCGACGTGCGCGTGTTCTCGAGCGGCGTCGCGCGGCCACCGATCAAGCTCCCGGCCGCGACGGATCCGGTGCTCGATCTTCGCTATCTCGCGACCGCGATCGATCCCACGGGGAGCGCCTACGTGGCGTTCGCGCGCGAGCGCGCCGCCGAGCCGGGCCAGTTCTTCGACGGCATCGGCACGGAGCTGGTCGTGGCGCGCTTCGTCGACGGTGCGCTCGATCCCGCGTTCGGCGTGCAGGGCTACGTGGCGATGACGGGCCGCGACCTGTTCGAGCGCGTGTCGTCCGAGAGCGTGACCAACAACCCGACCTCGATCATGTTCGGGCCCGACCAGGCGCCCTGGGTCACGAGCATCACGCAGTCGTCGACGGATGCGTGGGATCCCAACGTGAAGCGTCCCCCTCGCCTGACGCTCGCCAAGCTGCGCCTGTGAAGCGTCAGCGGCCGGCCGTGTGTCCCGACCACGCCTCGTAGTCGGCGATGCGCTTGGAGAGCAGCTTCACGTCCTCGCCCGCGGCGGCGCGGCTCTCGGCGGCGACGACGAGCAGCCCCATCGCGGCTTGCAGCAGGCGCCCCCCCGCGAGCGGGAGGTTGGCGCCGCGCAGCGCGTACTCGCGGACCTCCGAGATCCGGAAGTGCACCGAGCCGACCTGCAGGTGGTCGCCGCGGCGCTCTCCATGATCCCGGGT
>Ga0247823_10001716_pt1 | contig 18098 bp, 11 predicted proteins | sample 13C_PalmiticAcid_2_FD_192426 | JGI IMG/M metagenome (GOLD analysis project Ga0247823, IMG submission 192426) | Soil microbial communities from agricultural site in Penn Yan, New York, United States - 13C_PalmiticAcid_Day30 | ecosystem: Environmental > Terrestrial > Soil > Agricultural land... | reverse complement strand
GATGTGATGTTAGTGTGATGCGAGACGGGAGAATGGTTTGGGGGAGGGGGCGGACCGGCAAAGAGAACGATGGCGCCCGCTTGCGGGGAGCGGACGCGGTCGGTGATGGATTGGAGGTTGAGGGGGGAGTCAGTCAGGGCGACGTAGCAGCCGTCTTGGGTAAGGGAGGATTCTTGGGGGTCGGCGGTGTCTTGGGTGGCCATGGTGGAGGTTGTTGGATAGGTATGAGTAAACAAAGAGGATTGTGTTGGCTCAGGGGGCTCAGGGGGAGGGGCGGTTGTGAGAGGACAGGGTGCCTTGCTGTTGCACAGTGTCTGTTGACGGAGTTTAGTGAAGGTCGGAGTTGAGGACGGGGACGCACAATACTCACCAATCCACTGTTTCCGGTCTCAATGTTTAGGTTTTGGGTCATGGAACTCACACGGCAGTTGTTGGTTTCGATATCGAGGCCGTAGTGGTGAGAGTGAGTGATGGAGAGAGTGTGGTTGCGCGCGGGTCTGACGACTAAGCAGGGCTTTGGAGGTCATAAATCCTTGGAACCCTTTCACTTCTCTTCCAAACTCAAAATGCAAAACAGAAACCTTCACAACAGCTTGCTTCGTCTGTCACGCCCATCCATGACTCTTTTCAGTTGCAAGTGAGGCATGTGAGGTTATACGGACCGTTCCAGTCATCAACCGAAGATCCACAGCAACACCCCTCCAAGCACCGTTATCGCATAGAGATCGCACTGTCCTCTTTCAACCGGCAAAGCTCCGGCAAACACCGTCCCGCAGTTGACGTCGATCGGTAACCTTGTTGGCCTGGTGAGCTTGCTCTTGCTGTCTCTGCGAACCTTCATTGATTTGCGTCTCTGTCTTGGACATCGCTTCAGCTGCAAGCGATTGCACTGCCTGCGGCTGTCAACCCACTACCGAGGGGACGGACAATCAGATTTACTGGCTTCTGATTTTTTTCTCGCCCTTTCTTTTCTTCTTCGCTTGATTTTCCTTGCGATTGATTGCTCCGATGGACCAAGGCGGGCATCGCGCCTCGTGGCGCGAAGGCCAAGGCTACCACAACCGAGATCGCGACCACCGCAGCCGCAGCCCCTATGCGCGTCGGTCCGACGACAGAGATGGCGACTACCACCGGTCGAGGAAGGGTACTAAACCCACACGATGAGCCTTGGCGATAGCATTCTTTTGAGTGTTTCGGTTGTCGGTCGAGCTGGAAATGGCTAACTTTGGGCGGTTTCGCCTCTCGCTGCAAAAGATTCCCCAGGCCCCCCAAGAGATCTGAACTACGACGACGACGAGGGCACCGACGGCTACCCTGGGACCGACCAGGACCATCACTACATGCCAAGAGACCGCTACTACGCCAACCGCAACAGCACCAGCACCCGCCGGAACGATGGAACTGCTCAGTCTTCTGGTCTGGATTCTGTCCGCGGTTATGGGCTACGCCCTGGTGTTTCTGGTGTTCAACATGCTGCACATGCACCCCTGGACGAGACGCACAGCCATCGCCTTGACTCTGGTGTTCCTGACGACGCGTCTTATCCGGATCGGGATGGCGGATACTCGCACGGGTCACAGTTGGGGCGCAATGCCCCTCCCGCAGGCCGTGGCCATCAGCATCTTCTTCGGCGGTCTGGCGGACATCGGGGCTCCGTCCCTGATCATCGGGGCCATGGTGCTCATCATGACGGACATCTCGTGGATCGCCGACAACTTGGCGGCTCGGGGAGGGCCGTGGTTCTAGACGGCCTTCCCGAGGATGCCACCGAGCGTGACATTCTCTATGGTCTCGACTATGTCACCCGAGACCGCCATTTCTCGAGCGACCAGGTGAGAATCGCCCGGGTGCGCTCCGACCGCAATGGTAAGTTACCGCCGTCTCCCCTCATCTGTTGATGACGTTCGACCACTGATCCCTGTCAGGCCATCGCATTGCGTTTGTCGAATTTTATCGCAGACCGGATGCGGAGCACTTTTATGACCGATACTACCCCGATGTTTCTTTTCCTCTTGAACATTCTCGCGGTCTTGATTCCGAGCCCATCACCGTCGGTGTCAGCTCCCCAAGCAGTCGCGACGAGATCGATTCGTCTCGTGACTCGCGGAGAGAAGACGACGGCTGGGACTGCCTCAATGTAGGAATTTTCTTCAAGATCTTTCCTTGCCATTGCTGACCAGTCAAGTGTGGTGTCGTCAACTACCCCCACCGAGCCGTGTGTTTCAAATGTAAAGCTGAGCGACCTGGTAAGGATCACCGATTCTCTGCTTTTGACCGGTGCTGACCTGAACAGAAGATGACTACGGCGCGTCTGGTCCCTTTTTAACTGGCGAAACGGACGAGTGCCCTCAGCAAACCCCTTCCCAGTACATCGTCGTCCGAGATCTTGAAGGATCCGTCACCGAAGAAGTTCTCGCTAGGGGCGTCATGAAGCTGTTTGTCGAGCAGCAGGAGCGCGCAAAGGAGGCTCCCACCACTAGCAACAAACTAAAATCGACAGCTCCCGTCAACAGCACGGTCGGTATGGGAGCAAAGCCTGGCTCCCTTCGTCGCGTTTTCCTGATGCGTGACCGCAAGACCAATGAGTCTTGGAGGTATGGGTTCGCCGAGTTTGCAACGGTCGAGGATGCGATGGCCGCGGTTGCGAAATTCCGAGCATCCACAAAATTTACGATTGCGTCCAAACCGGTCGTCGTCGGTTTTATCCATACTGGCGTTTTCATCCCCGACTTTGATGAGCCAGCGACCGAGAACCAAGAATTCTCATTTACGCCCATCTACAACCCTGCCGTGCGCCTCAAGTACTGGGATGAACGCGCGTACCCCAGCGCACACGTCGTCTCGACTGCTCCCCTGCTCGACGCGCCGAGTCCCGAAAAGACAGGTGGCGGCGACGAGGCCGCCAAGTCCGGGGCAAGGCCTTTGAAAAAGGCCAAGAACACCAAGGAGCCCGCCCTCGCCGCCAAAATTGCCATGACGCCTCAGATCCAGCTGTGGACAAAGGCGTCGGCGCAGCTCCACGGTGCCAAGCCGGCGGCAGATGTAGGCGCGCCCTTGGTGCAGGCGCCAGAGGAGGTCAAGTTGGCTGTGGTTCCCGCGCCCCGTGAAACCGAGGATGCTCCGCCAGACGGGCCGGTCGCCGCTCAAGCGGGCGATCAGTACCTCTCCTACGCCGATTGGGACGCGTTGACGTGTCTTGCCTGCCACTGGGAGGCGCCCAGCCAGTCGCACATCAACGAACGTGGCTGGCCCCAGACCCGCGGAGACTTGCTGATTGAGCACGAAGGCCGCGCCCACAATTTTTTCCAAGACAACCAAGTTAAGGAGAAAGCCGCTGCCGCGCTGGCCGCTCGAGGCAAGGAACCCCGCCTCATTGTCCGCCGCACCCCGCGGCTCAAGTCGGAGCACCTGCCCGTCTACAAGTCCTACGCCGACCTCGACCGCCTGCGCTGCGTCCTCTGCAAGCGCGTCTTCAAGGACGTCCGCCTCATTTGGCTGCACGAGCAGCAGAGCGAGCTCCACAAGCGCATGCTGGCGGACCCGCAGAACCGGGCCCGCGCGGCGGATGAGTTCAAGGCGCTCGGCAAGAAGATGTACATCGTGGAGCCCGAGGCAGCCTTCAAAGCGGGCTGGGAAGTGCAGCGCGTCCGCTTCTTGCAGCCCCAGTACCGCGACCGCGCGCTCGAGCGGAGAAGGGCGTTTGGGCAGCCGAAAAAGGCCAACGCCGCTGCCGGGCAACCTGCTGGTACCGCCGTTCCTGAGAAGCGCAAGGAGCCCGTCAAGCCGGCGGAGGATCAGGGCGAAGAGCCTGCGGCGAAGAAGTCCAAGGGCGCGGGCATGCTGGCCAAGATGGGCTGGACCAGTGGCGCTGGATTGGGTGCCGAGGGCGCGGGCAGGACCGAGGCCATCTCTACGGAGGTGTACGCGCCGGGCGTGGGGCTGGGTGCGGAAGGCGGCAAGCTGGGGGATGCGAGCGAGGAGGCGGCGAGGAATACAAGGGGTGACTTTGCCGCGTTTGTGGAGAAGACGAAAGACCGCGCGAGGGAGCGGTTTGAGAGGATGTAAAGGACTCTTTCATCACTCTTTCCTCGGCGGCCCTGCTGTCTTGCTGTCTTCTTTTTCTTGTTTTTAGTTTTCACTTTTCGGTCTGTTTGAGTACAATTGCGGCTGCCCAAGGGAAGGGAAGGATTTGGCGTTTTAGGGGGTGAAAAGGCACCAGGAGGCATATACCCCATTGCTAGAAGCTTAATTGGTCAACGGTCTTGCGATATCTGCTGCCTTGATGGTGTCTTTGGCTCGTCGCTTGTTCTCACCTGTGCCTGCCCTGGTCCAAATATATGAGGACGGCAACATCCACCACCTCGAAGCAGGTTGAACCGCGATTTCATCGTCTTCTTTAATTATTGCCCGAATTTCAATCCAGCCAGCTATTAGCAGCGCCGTGGTCTCTCGCTTTTCTTGGTGCAGTGTCAGCGGGACCCTCACGTCGCTCGTCGGGATCTTCTCTCTTTTAATGGCCGGAAACTCGACGCCGTCCAGCACCAACCGCCGATACCCCCGATTCATCCCCTTCAGGTCACACACCCGAGCAAGCTCCCCATCACAGTGATCCTTCACCCTACCTACACCACGTCTTTACTCTGGACCGTGTCTTACAAACGAGCAGGTCATGGGCAAAGGATCAGGAATAACGTTGTCTGCGGTTCGTTGAAGAAGCAGATGTGCTGTCAGAGATGTCACGGTTGTCCATTCTCTCGTCTTGGCCCCTACAGTTGGAGAGTTTAGAGCTGATTGTCACGAAGCTGAAACTTCAAACTTTCAGGTTAGGTGATTACAGTGAAGCTTTAATCTCATTTTCTTTTTTCCTTGACACGGCTACATACAAGCAACAAAAGGGAAGAATGTTGCCATCCATCAGGCTGGTCTGGGTTGTTGTTGTCTCAGCCTGCTTGGCACTCACCCCCTTTTCAACCAAAACAATGGACACTCAGCAAGCAATGCCCCAATCTGAAAGACCTACAATGGCTCCCAGTGTATCTGCATTTTGCCTGCTGATGTCTATCAAGCTTCTGAGTTCTTTGAGACTCAGAAGCCGTCACCGTCCTGCACCACCACTCTCAGCCCGGCCATCCCCGTCCGTTCCCGGTCTTCCACCTGCCCTTCCGGCCCTCAACCAAGACGTGTGATGTGGCGAGCTGGACCGGTCTCAACAAATGTGAATCTTCTTGCTCCGCTGTTGTGGTTGCTCCTTCCGCTGAATGTTTATCTCCTCGCGGTTTCCTGCTCTCTTCGACTTTCTCCTTCCCTCTTTCCTCCGCCACTCGCAGTTGCTTGACAACCGCACCAACCAACCCATCATCGATCCTCAACCTTCCCATCTTGCGGCTGACAGAACACTCTGCAAATCTCAGGTTTGTACTCCTATCTCCCAGCGTATCTTACTCTTTGCCAGCAGAGTAGCGACCTTGCTGACGCCGAACTCCAGCGAACATGTCGACCCTTCCTGCGGTTGCGCATTGGGAAGGCGGCCCCAAGGAGCATTCCATGCTTCTGGCTGCCGCTTCCGAGGCACACATTGTTCTGGTACGTGGAATTCAAACAGTTTTCCTCCCTTGCCGGCTTTTTCCTGTGGCTCGTTGGTTCCGGATTCAGCGATTTTGTCTTCAATAACTCCCCATCCCGCGCCTCCGCCTGAGCATCAAGGCCGCCACTGACGTTGTTGGCAGCATGGTCCGCCTGATTTCCCTCTCAATGCTGAGATTCTCGGTGTTTGTGGCGTCTCCGCCAAAATTGCCGATGAAAACAAGTACGGCTGGGTGGTGGCCGATTTCCTGCAGTGGAAGCTGCTCCTCCATGGCGTAGGCTCCAAGCCCGCGCAGGTGAGTGACCCCAGGCTGTTGACATTTGATTAACAAGTTGGGCTTACCTTTTTTTTTTGTGCTGTAGACCTGGCTCAGCTCGCTCGAGATCCCAGAGTTCCTGGAGAATGTCGACAGGGTCGACATGATCAACGATGGCACAATCGACAAGGTCAAAGAGGACATCGCACCTCTCCCCAATAACAACGAAGAGTTCATGGCCGCTATTCTGGAGCAGCTCGCTGCAAAAGCTCAGGTTGCCGCCACCAAGAAAACTGTCCTGCTCTTGATGGTTTTTGCCCCAATTACCCCGGAGCAAGACATTTGTATCGACCTCGGCGGAAAGAAGGCCTACCTGACAGTCGAGCATCTTCGTAAAACAGTCAACGACGCCGTCGGCAATGCGCAACTTCCAGTCATGTTCATTACCCCCTCTCCGTTTTCGGGAGGCTGGCTGTGCCGGCCCTCGTTGACGAACCAGCCTGGGTCTCCCGCGCTTCGCAACATGATGCGCACGACCGCGAAGTCTTGCGGCGGGGCCTTTGCAAACCGCTTCATTCGCTTCTTCACCGAGCGGGACATGCCTCTGATGACCGAGGCTCAGCGCGAGCAAGTTAAGTACGACGATCCGATGCCTCTCCATCCGACCAAGCTGCAGACCGACTGCCTTCATCAGTTCCAGCGCCAAATCCACGAGACACTGGAGCAGCGGCTGTCAGTCCTTGCCAAACATCATGGTTTTATCCTGAGTCCGGACGCTGTCCAGGGCACCTCCAGCTTCTTCGACGCTTGGATGGAATACGGCCCGAGGCAAGGCCGTCCCCTCGCCTGGTGGGCCAAACGCTGGGATTCTCCCCGTCGCGCCATCGCCGACCCGCATCGGTTTGAGTTTCTCGGAGAAGCCTTTGGTGGCACCAAAGAATCCCAGCTCTTCCACCTCAAGTATCTCGCAACTGTCGAACTCGACACTTGCCCAGGTGACTGGGCTCGGCAAGTCGGTGGCATCACGCGTGATCTCTTGACTAGCTTCTCGCAGCGAATGATGGTGGGAGAGGATGACGCGAAGCGTGTCTTTGACGCCATCGAGTTTCGTTCCTCTTCCATGATTGTCGCGCAGATGATTGCCAAGGCCTTCAATCTCCCGCTGCCCGATGGAGTGAAGTGCCGGCACTGGCACGACAAGCTGGATGGTGTCGGTGATGAATACTACAAGAAGCTTCAGTTTGCCTTTGGTGAAGTCCACAACCTCTTCGACCAAGCGACTCTGCTTCCTAGCGAGAAGCGGCACGAGTACAAGAATGTGCGCTTTTGGAGGGCGGCCCGCTGGCTCTCGGCTGCAATTGCTTTGCGCTTTGAGAACGGAACTCGTCAGGACATCGAGAGCTTTGTTCTCACGGATGTGGCCAGGTTTATTGCCAAGATTATGGATGCACAGAAAACTCTTCTGTTGGAGCACAACGCCGTTACTGGGGCCGGATTGAACTGGATTGCTGCCCTTGGTCTGGGCGGAGAGGTCCAGCCCATGGTCGCCTCGACTGCCACCTCAGACGTCAAGGTTGTCGTGGAGTCTGCTAAAGATCCTGGCCTTGTCACGAAGAGCAACCAGGGACCAGCTGCGAGGACTACAGTCTTGGATGCGCAAGCGGCACCATGGCCTGCTCAGAAGTCCCACGCTACTTCTCAACGCAACGAGCAGAAGGGAATCATCGGAGCCGAGTCCGATGGGACCAAGTCAGCCATGAAGCCCTTGGTTGCGGCGTTTGCGGAGGAGAGCAGTCTCGCTCAGAGCGACATGCAGCACGCTGTGCAAGATGTTCTTGAAGACTTTGGCACTCACGCTGCGACGGACAACAAGCAACTTGGAACCCACGGCCCTACTGTGAACGCGGTCCCAACTCCCGGGACCCGACCGGAGGACAAGGAACGCCGTTCCATGGAGAACACCGCCCAACTTCACAAGGCACCTGACACGGCCGCTACTTCCCGTGGTACCGGAGGTAATGCAGCTTCTTCTCTCGTCACGAACGAAAACAGCGAGAAGTGGAACCAGGCAATCGACGCTTTGTTTCTTTCCAAGACCGAGCAGAAGAAGTACGCGACCAACGGCGTAAATGCCAATGGTGCCCGGAGAAAAGCGGATGCCCCCCTCGCTAGTGATAGTGCCTGGGAGAACGCCCTCGACACCATGTTTCCTGTCAAGAATGACCATGAGGCGAAGCAGGCTCAGGCGGCATCCCTGAATCAATCCGAGAAGCTCGTTGAACTGGATGAGAGGAAGGTCTCTGAGCAGATTTCGCCCTCCACGATTGTTGGCGCGCAGGTTGCGGCCCCCAAGATGGCCGATGAGCATGAAGCGCCCTCCAAGACGGCTGGTAAGCAGATTGCGTCCTCTGGTATGGCACCTGCTCCTCAGCCTCCTGTTCAGCAGCCGCTCAAGCAGTGGACCGAGTCAATGTTGGCTGGGATGAATAATGGTGGCATGAACGGTGATGCTGTCATGTACTTCGCTCAGGTCCTCCAGAAGGCTATGGAGATCATTGAGCAAGAAAAGGTTGGGAAGTCCTCCAATCAAATGAATGGGGCTCAGGTTACGGAGAATGCCTCGGGCCCTGTCAAGCATGCCGGTGGCAATGTTGGTGAGACTTCTGCAAGCTTCACCGAGCCTCGCACCACCACGGCCGAGGTTTCCCCCAACTCCTCTGGCCTTGGCCTGGAACTGGACAACGTTGACGACGCTTCCGCTTCTCTGACTGAGGGAGCTTATACCACCTCGCCCGAAGCTTGCGGCCCCAAGGCCACCGCCGACCACGCGCGTATGGCCTCACTCGACGCGAGAATGCAGTCCCTCACCATCCACGACCGCGTGCCGACTCACACGTCTGCTGTGGGACAAGCTGATGAGACTGCTGGAGAGTCCGTCAAAGATGGGGCTGGTGTGGCCACGGTTCAGCCGGCGGCTGCTCAGGGAACCACGGCACCGAACCAGGCGAGCCTGGCTGCGGATGACTTCTGGGCTCGCGCCGGGATCCAGTGGTGAACTGTACGCTCATGGTTCTCTGTCCTGATTTGGAGTCGGATGATTCTGAGAGGACTGAAACAGTCGGACAGCTGTGGAACATTGGAGGTGGTGTGGAATCAGTCGGTGTTCTGCTTGCTGAAAGCTAACACGTGGGATTTGGCTGTCTCTTGATCTCGAGACCCTGAGAATATGTCTGCGTTGTGCAGCACGATTTTTGCGGGATGACGGATAACTAGACTGCTAGCTAGGCTGAATCAAGAGAATTGGTGTCTGAAACGGCGGGCTCTGTGACATGTTTGCACGTCTCACGGTGATTCTCATCAAGTGTTTGAAGTTGTTTGTATTATGTACCAAGAAATTAGGCAGGCTGATAATAATGGCCCGCAACCTGCAAGTCTACACAGGTTTTATAGATAGCATCTTCCTTCATAAGCCCTTCCACGCATCGTCATACGGCGCATCATCTCATACTACAACTAACACGCCGCCCACACCCACCATAAACCCTGTCACCGCAACTACCCCTATCACTTGCCACACTGACCTCGACCTCACTGCGCCCGACGCGCCACTCTGTCCAGACACAGCCCCCGTACCACCACCAAGGGCCCTGCTCGTGGCCGTGGGCGTGAACGTGGTCTGCTGCGCGGCCACGCCCGTGAGGCTCGGCAGGCTCGTCCCGCCGCGCGGCAGCTCCACGACGGTGGAGGCGCTCGAGTTGAGGTTGGCCTGGGCGAGGCCGATCTGGTAGTGGGTCAGGTCGTAGACGACGTAGGCGGAGCGGAGAAAGGTGTCGCCGAGCAGGGTGAAGTTGCTCTGCTTGACGGTGCCGGCGTTGGCGAAGATGGCGGTGGACTGGATGCCGAAGACGCAGGCCTTGCGGCTAGTGAAGTGCGGGGGCGGCGGGTACGAGGGCGGGAGCAGGTCGAGGATGAGCTCCCAGACGGGGACGGCGATGGTGCTGGTCGGGGAGAAGGTGAAGGTCAGCTGGAAGGAGGAGGCCGGGGCGGTGAGGTAGGCGCAGTCGATGAGGGTCATGTGCAGGTCGGGGTCGTAGATGGCGCCGAGGGCGGCGTAGATGGTTTGGGTCATCTTGTCGGGGAGGTAGGAGAGGGTTGTGCCGGAGTCGAGGACGGCCGGGGCGGGGTGGTCGAGAGTGGAGGTCGGGATGGACAGCTGCGTGCCGTTGGCGTAGGCGATTGCTACGCTGGTGAAGTTGAGTTCGAAGGAGGAGTAGTTGCCCCCTGAGGGTGTGTAGAGGGGCAGGACTTGGAGCGGACCGATGAACTTGTCGGTGTCGATCCCGCCAAAGAGGATGGACCCGGAATCGGTCCGGCGGTCGTTGAGGTAGAGGGAGTAGGCTTTGCAACCAATGTGCCCCTGGTTGGCCATCTGGTCCATGATGTTGGGGTACTTGATGGTCGCCCGCTCGCTGATGCTGAAGCCGAGGCCCAGAACACCAGTTCCCCTGACCGCCTTCTTCACGTACGCCATCTGCAACGACTCGAGTGTGGCGCCGCCAATGGTGAAATGGTCAGATATGTAGTCCCCGGAAGCCGTGCCGCGGTCCAGATAGACGATCTTGAACCCGTCTGGCTTGATCATCTTGTTGGTCGAACTCTTGGAGGGGTTGTAGGTGTCGGTGCACGGCATGCCGTAGAGATTCTGCAAGTTCCGGTCCGTGCAGAGGTCTGCGTCGTGGCCTAGAACCCAAGCATCGCTGCTGCCCGTGTCCAACAGCATCGTCAGGGTCTGGGGAGGTGTCCCGACCTGCACCTGCACATAGTACCCGCCCCCGGATATGCTGTTGATGAGCTCCTCCGGGTATGTCCCCCTGCGGGCCAACGATGGCGCGGCGCCTACATGGACGCCTGGGAGGCCTTTGGTGACGTTGAATTGGACAACATTTTGCGACAATGCCCCAGAAACCAGGGCCAGTAGTGCCGCGGTCAGAAGCCTCATTTCCAGCTTGTTTCTTGGTCGTCTGGCCGACTGTTGCGGCCGGCTCGGGGGCCTCCTCCTCTTCCTCCGGGGCGGCACTCGTCAGTTTGGGCGTCTCAGGTCGTCCAGACGGCAGGGTTGATCGACACGAGCGCCAGAGTCGAAGGGTGGATCGGACAGGTGGGGGACGGGTGGCAAGACGTCAAGGCATGTCGAAGGCGACTCGAGTTCGCGCAACAGGGCCAATTGAGGGAGGCGGATCAGGATTGCGGTCGTGATTCCAGCAGCAATCCAGAGGCCTCAACTCCCGTGATTCACGAGCAAGCCGGATCAACCAGCAAGGCCATCAACACCGACGAGGAGGCGTAGGAGGGGTGCTCTGGCTGGGGCCGGGGCTCGAGCGCATTCGAGATCCGGATCCGGCGACGAGCATCGTGAGGCGGCGATGGGGAATGCCGTTGAATCGGATGTGGTCGCCATTTTAACCTCCCTTTCTTTCGTGTTCCTTGGCCCTTGGCGGTTTCGTGGAGCTGCTTCCGGGTCTTGGGACTTGGGACTTGTCTGGGCGTGGCTTCTCGGCGCAGGGCTGGGACGAACAGAAATCAAAACCGAACCCAGATTGGCTTGGCGCCCAGACCGATCAGCGGGTGTTGGGCGTTGTGTTGCTGATGCGTGCTCACGTTGCTGGTCTGGGCGAGTCTTGGAATGCCCGGCGTTTTTGTGAGCAGCGGCCCTCCCAAGACATTCCAAGGGCAGGCCCAAGAAACCCCAAGCACCCCCAAGCACCTTTAAGGGCCCCGTGGGCCATGCGCGACGTGTTTGCACTGGCTTGGCCCAGTCTCAAGTCGCAAACCCGCAAACCCGCGCATTATGCCAAGCCTGCGCGGCTCCTCGGTGGCTTGGAGTGGTCTGGGCGGGCTCAGCATGTCCACGGAGTGCCCATCGCTCAAACGGCGACCGAGGACGCACACACATCGAGGCGAAGAGGCGTCAGGCCGGAGCGGGCGAGGCAGCGAGGTTCCAGCGAGGCTGCCGCCGCCGGCGCTCCAAGAGCGGCTTCCTCATTGGCACCCGGACCGCAAGGAAGGGAAGCAACTGCTGTGGTGCTGACCGGCCGGGTTGCCAATGCCAGATCCTTGACGTCACGCGGACGTTCGGGTAACTCGGAAAGGAAAGCAGGGGTGATGGCACTGATGGGAAATGGGAAACCGCAAAGCAACAACTGGGGATTTTTCACAGGCAACCTGCAACTCTTTAAAAACCCATTGGTCCCTGCCCATGTTGCTGGAAACCGCCAATAGTCATCAAATCGCTGCAACCCCTCTGGTGCGGTTGCTCTGGCATCTCTCCTGTCGTCTTCCATCTGCCTTTTATTACCGAAACCTCGGGACGGCCTTTTTCTTGCCCTTGGCCTCGTTCTCGACCTCGCAACTCATTCCGTCTCCGGCCCGCCAAGTGCCCAGCAGCTTGGCCCAAGCCTGGGCAAGCCGGTGCTCTGGATGGCTGGTGTTGGCATCGATTCATCAACAACGCAACGTGGACGTGGAAGCACGGCTCCACTGTCGCTGCCTGTCGAGCCCCCCGTGGTGTGCAAGGATGGCGAAGACGTGCCGGCAGCAATACGACCTCCAGTAGTACCACAGCGGCTGTTACCGTGAGCTGCTGCGGCCCGGCAACCCTGAGCACCAAGCCCCGAATCGTAGCGCCGACGGCCCCACAAATCGGAGGCGCTTGAAGCCGGTCACCGCTCCGGGCCCGGCAGATCGGAGACCGGGATGGAGAACGAAAATCGCCCACCGTGAAAAAACTCGAATATGGGATAGGGATACCATGGGTTTCCTGGCTGTTGTGCTTGAGCAGTACACCTCAGTCTCCGTTGCCCCCAGCCAAGCCAGCCTGCTCCCAAATGAAAGGGGTCCACCCAAGGGAGCAGTCTGGTTCGTATCCAATTTCTGTCTTGGCCGCGAAGAGTCCGATCTGAGAGAGGTCGGTGTCGCAAAGGGCCCACCATCCCTTGCAGACATCGAGACCCTCGAAAGTGCAGCTCTGAGAGGATGAGAAAAAGACGTTGGTATCCACTAGCGCTCTGCACCCCGCCTCGGACTGGCTTTTCCGGGAGCAAGTGCAGAATCTGTTGACGGGAAGTCGCAGGAGGCGTTCCCGCAATTCAGGCCGAGAACAAAGACAAGACACAGGTGGATGCTCGCGCACATGGAGTTTCCATGTACATTTTCAGTCGGATTCCAGGCGTTGGGGCCGTTGGGCCAACCAGGCTGTGCTCCCCTCCCGTGGTGCGGCGTGCCCCTGATCCGACCTTATCAGAGAACCCCGCAGCCCCACCCCCCCCCCCACAGCTTCTCGGTTTTTTGGGTGCGCTGAAGATCGACGCACAGAAGGGTCTGGCCCACAAACCCAACCACTCGCTCTGTGCCGATCCAAAGTGACCGCCTGAAGCTGAAGTCGACCTTCGTCCACGCTGCTCTCCGCGGGCTGCATAACACAGTAATACCGTGTTTTCCACCCCAAGAGCAACCAGAGCGCAGAGTCACGGGGCGGCTTTGCCAGCGACACGGGCGACTTTGGAATTGGACAGCGACCGGAAGAATATGCGCGCTGTCAGTCGGATCCTGTGGCCGCCGACTGCCCCAATTCCCCTCACGATCCGCCTCTCGACGAAGCGGACAGCCAGCACCGACCAGCCATGCATCCCTCGCTCCTCGACATCAGCATATTCGACCTGCTAGAGCTCGATCCGCGACCGTCCTTCATCGTCGCCCTCGCCCCGCACCCTCCCACCGTCGTCTACACCAATCCGGCATTTGCCGCCTACCCGGCCCTCCTCGACCACATCACTGCCAAGGGCGACGACTGCGGGCCGCTGTGGGAATGGATCACAGGCACCTCGACACCTCCGGATCCGGACGCTTCCGCCAGCGGCCCTCGGGCTGCGGGCCTGTCCTTCCTCCACTCGAATGTCTACTGGACGCGGTCGGTAGTCCACGAGCAGATGGTGGTCGTGGGCGCGAATGAGCAGATCCCCTCGTCGCAATCGCCACGCAAGGTGCGGCTCGATGTCGCGGACCCGCAGCCCAATAGCGTCTCGCCCCCAAAACGTATCATGCCCGTCGAAGCCGACACCGCACCCGCCGCCGCCGAGAACATGACTTCGTCCCTCACCCTGCCGGAGCTCGAGTGCCGCCCCAAGTCCACACCGGGCACTGCGCCGATCAATCCCAAGGAGAGGCCGCCGTCTCGGGCAGAGGCCGTGCAGTCTCTCGGACGGTCGAAATCTGACCCCGGGTGGATCTTGCCTGACACGACGCCAGGTAGGTGGCATACGCTTGACAAAACCCAAACCCCAGACGGACACTGACCTCTCAACCCAGAGCAACGCCCATTCCTCGATGACATCAATAGCGTTGACTGGGCCGCGACCCCCCTCGGCCCCATGGGAGGGTGGCACCGGAAGCTTGACGAGACCGTCAACCAGATCCTCGTCGACAGCCGCCCCATCGCCGTCTACTGGGGTCCCTCGTACATCACCATCTACAATGAGGCTTTCAGCAAGCTCTGCGGCTCAAAGCACCCGTCGATGCTCGGCATGCCTGTTCAAGAAGCTTGGGCCGAGGCCGGCCAGCGTTTGAAGGACACGATGCGCGGCATCTCTCCGAATCAGAGAGGCACGGTCGAGGACGAGTGGAGGTTCTTTGTCGAGAGGGAGTCCGAAGTGGAAGGCGGCGCGCCCTGGCTCGAAGAGACCTATCTGAAGTGGTCCATGATACCCATCGTCGAGAACAACGAGTGTCTAGGCTTTATGTACCCGGTTGCCGAGACAACAAGCGTGCGCCTTTGGGAAAGGCGGATGAAGATGCTCATTGAGCTTGGCGAGGTCTTGGTCACTGCAAGAGATGTTGGCAGCTACTGGGAAAAGGCGATTCAGGAGCTTGCTGCTGTCGAGCCGCGCTACGATATCCCCTTGGCAGTCCTCTACACGGTCGAGGACGACCCAGAAGCGACGCCCGATGCGCCAGTCGGGAGTGGCCCCGCCAAGATATGTCGGCTGGCGGGGACGTTGGGGGTTCCTGAGAAGCATCCCATCGCTCCCGACACGCTCGTCTTGAGAAATGGCACCGAGGCTCTCACTTCCTCTTTTAGGGAAGCCATGACGGCGCAGCACCCGACATTACTGCAAACCAGCGACGGGACGCTGCCATCATCACTGCTCGAAGGCTTACAATGGCGAGGATTTGAAGGAGATCCTTGCCGGGCCGCTGTCATCTGCCCGATACGGCCGACCAAAGAGGAGAATGCTATGGGGTTCCTCCTCCTCGGCCTCAACCCGCGACGCCCATATGACAACGACTACCGCCAGTACATCTCTTTGCTGAGCCAGAAGTTGGCCACATCTCTTGCCTCTATCGTTCTACTAGAGGAGGAAGCAAGACGGGGCCGAAACGCCGCCGAGCAGGCTGCATTCGACCAGGCCATGCTCAAGGAAAAGTTGGAAGTGCAGACCAAGGAGGCAAATGAGTCGATGCAGATGTTCGAAGCCGTCGCCGAATTCGTACCTGTGGGCATGTGCTTCGGCGACTCTGAGGGCAACATCACGTACGCCAACGATGCCTGGTACAAGATTACCGGCTACCCCGGGACCGGGCCGATCGCAAACCAAGGCTTCTTGTCGTGTGTCAAGGAGGAAGATCGCCCGATCATTATTGCCGAGTACGAAAAGCTCAAGACCGTCCGCAACGTCGAGTTTGAGTTCCGCGTGCGGCGACAGGCTGATGCCGGCAGCCTGGGCCTCTCGCCCGCGTTGACCCGGACTTCGCCGAGTTTTGAGAAGGCAGGTCTCGACCTGGTCCCGCTTGAAGATCTGAAGGAGCGCCATGTTCTGGCCACCGCTAGAGCCGAGTATGCCGGGGATGGTACCCTCATTCGGGTGTTGACCTGCCTCACCGACGTGACGACCCAGTATGTCCACACTCTTGCCCTCAAATGGAGACCTACGGCTGACATTGTTGGTATCAAACAGCAAACACACCGCCAAGGAGGCTGTCAGGAGAGCGCAACAGGCCGAGAACCTCAAGCGCATGGCCGAGTTCGCCACTGTCGGCATGTACGACATGGACCTTGACGGGCGGCTCCTCGGCGCCAACAACGTCTTCTACGAGATGTGTGGGCTGCAAAAAGTCGACCCGGCAGAAATCGTCGTCCGACCATGGGATAGCTGTATCTTCAGGGACGATCTACCCCTGCTTGCCGAGAAGCTGGAGAAAATGGTGCTCGAAGACAAGGTGCAGAATATCGAGGTTCGGCTCAACACCACCTGGACGGCCACAGTCGATGACTCGGGCCATAAGATCGTCGCGCCGCGGTGGGTCCAGGCGACCTTGATGCCCGTCAGGACGACCGAGGGCGTAATCCAGAGTTTCACGGGCTGTCTGAGCGACGTGTCGTTGCAGAGATGGCAACTGGACGCCGAGAAAGAACGAAAAGAAGAGGCGATCGAGTCGAGACGACAACAGGAGAACTTCATCGACATGACTTCTCACGAGATGCGCAATCCGCTGAGCGCCATCATCCACTGCGCAGATGCGATCACAGCTACGCTTTCCCGCGCCCAGGAGCTCATAACACATGGCGCCAACGGGATCGGAGCCGACATGCCCGACAAGGCTGCGGCAGAGCTGAGTAGGGGCGACGCATTGTCGAGGATCACCCTGACCGAGGACTGGTTTGCCGAAGCGCGCGAGCTCGTCGAGACCGGCATCGACAGCGCCGAAACCATTGTCACCTGCGCCCAGCACCAGAAGAGGATCGTCGACGATATATTGACCATGTCGAAGCTGGACTCGAGTCTGCTCTCCATCACAAGGGTCACGGTTGATCCCATCAAGATGGTTCAAGAGGCCCTCAAGATGTTCGAGGTTGAAGCCCGTCGGGTGGATATCAACCTGAGCATGGTTGTAGACCCCAGTTACCGCGACCTCGACATCAAGTACCTCGACTTTGACCCGTCTCGGCTTAAGCAGGTGCTGATCAATCTACTCACCAACGCGCTAAAATTTACCAAGACCGGCCCAACCAGGAACGTCACTGTCGCCGTCAGCGCGAGCCTTTCCCGACCTACCGAGGCGACGAGCAAAGTCAGTTTCATTCCGCAATCACAAGAGGCCCTCGACGACCAAACGGTGGTTCCTCTCAACCGCGCGAATCCGGTGTTTCTGGTGTTCGAGGTCGAAGACACGGGCGAGGGCCTGTCGGAGGAGGAAAAGAAGAGCCTGTTCCAGCGCTTCGTCCAAGCGTCAAGCCGCACCCACGTCAAGTACGGCGGCTCTGGGCTTGGCCTCTTCATCAGCCGTAGACTCACGGAGCTTCAGAACGGCTCTATCGGCGTGTTTTCACAGCCCGGTGTCGGCAGCACCTTTGCCTTCTACATCGAGGCTTACCGCCCCACCGAGTTCGCCTTCCGCGAGGCTGCGGCCTACGACGGAACGTCCGAGTCGGCGCTGTCGGCGCTGCGGGTGGACCCTGCTCTGAGCAGGAGGGGCAGCGCCAAGCGGGCTGTTAGCAGCAGCACGCTGAACAGCGAGTCCACCAACGCCACCACTGGCGGCGCGGGCAGCGGTTCCGGCCTCAGCCCTGCCGGCACAACTGCAGTCACGCCCAGCAGCGAGATCAGCATCAGCCCGGGCCTGGCCCTGCGCACACCGCAAATCAACGGCGTGATGGTGGTCGAGGACAACCTCATCAACCAGCAGATCACGCGCCGCGGCCTGCTCAACATGGGCTTCATTGTCGACGTGGCCAACCACGGCGTCGAATGCCTCGACAAGCTCCGCCGGACGGACCGCTACGCTCTCCCGGCCCCGACCTCATTCCCGTTCACATCTGTTCCCTCGTCCAGCGACCCTGCGTCCCCGCCCCCGACCGGCGCGTTGGGTGTCAACCAGCCCTTCCCGCTGTCGATGATCCTCATGGACATTGAGATGCCCATCCAGGACGGGCTGACGTGCACGCGCAACATCCGCGAGCTGGAGCGCGCGGGCAAGATTGTGGGCGGGAGGATCCCGATCATTGCGGTCAGCGCGAACGCGAGGATGGAGCAGATCCTCGAGGCGAAGGAGGCCGGGTGTGATGACGTGCTCGTCAAGCCGTATCGGATGCCGGAGCTGTTGGAGAGGATGAGGATTGTTATGGGCAGGGTTGCGGGCGGGATGGTCATGGAGGTGGAGGGGGCTAGCGACTGACCGACGCGGTGAGATGGGATGGGCTAGTGC
>Ga0247823_10001715_pt1 | contig 18106 bp, 14 predicted proteins | sample 13C_PalmiticAcid_2_FD_192426 | JGI IMG/M metagenome (GOLD analysis project Ga0247823, IMG submission 192426) | Soil microbial communities from agricultural site in Penn Yan, New York, United States - 13C_PalmiticAcid_Day30 | ecosystem: Environmental > Terrestrial > Soil > Agricultural land... | reverse complement strand
CCGATCCGCCGCCCGCCTTGCCCGCGATTCCGGTCGCGGCGGCGTGGGCACCCAAGCGCGGACCGGCGCCGCCGGCATTGCCCGCCGCCAAGGAAGCCTCGCGCGAAGAGCGGCGTTTCAATCGCTTCGACCGCGACCGCAACGACCGGATCAGCCGCGTCGAGCTGATGTCGTCGCGCACCGCGGCCTTCCGCAAGCTCGACAAGGACGGCAATAATCTGCTGACCTTCGAGGAATGGGCGGCGGCGACGGGGCAGCGCTTTGCGGGCGCCGACGGTGACAAGTCGGGCGATCTGACCCGCGCGGAATTTTCGACGACCGCGCCGAAACAGGCGGCGAAACCGAAGTGCAGCTGCTAGGCAACGACGCTGTTTGCTTGCCTGATCCACGCCGCGAGTGAAACGCCGGCGCGTGCGGTGTAACCGAGCTTGCGGTCCTTTTTCCGCACATCCTCGGCGAGCGGCGGGAAAAGGCCGAAATTGACGTTCATGGGCTGATAGCTCGCGGCATCGGCGCCGCCGGTGATGTGGCCGAGTAGCGCGCCGAGCGCGGTTTCGGGCGGCGGCGGCGCGAGGTCGCGTCCCGCGAGTTCCGCGGCGGCAAAGCGCGCCGCGATCAGGCCGATGGCCGCGCTTTCGACATAGCCTTCGCAGCCGGTGATCTGCCCCGCGAAGCGGATGTGTGGCGCCGACTTGAGGCGGAGCTGCGCGTCGAGCAGTTCGGGCGAGCGGATGAAACTGTTGCGGTGGAGCCCGCCGAGGCGGGCGAACTCGGCCTTTTCGAGCCCGGGAATGGTACGGAAAAGCTCGACCTGCGCGGCGTGCTTCAGCTTGGTCTGGAAACCGACCATGTTCCAGAGAGTGCCGAGCGCATTGTCCTGACGCAGTTGGACGACGGCGTAAGGCCAGCGCCCGGTGCGCGGATTGTCGAGCCCGACGCCCTTCATCGGGCCGAAGCGCAATGTTTCGGGACCGCGCTCAGCCATCACCTCGATCGGCATGCAGCCTTCAAAATAAGGCGTGTCCTTTTCCCAGTCCTTGAACTCGGTCTTGTCGCCGTCGACGAGACCCTGGACGAAGGCGTGATACTGGTCCTTGTCCATCGGGCAGTTGATATAGTCTTTGCCGTCGCCGATCGGGCCGACCTTGTCCCAGCGGCTCGCCATCCACGCGACGTCCATGTCGATGCTGTCGCGGTAGACGATGGGGGCAATGGCGTCGAAGAAGGCGAGGGCGTCCTTGCCCGTCGCGGTTCCGATGCTCGAGGCGAGACCCGCTGCGGTGAGTGGGCCCGTGGCGACGATCGTCAGGCCTTCCGACGGCAGCGTATCGACGCGTTCGCGCACAATGGTGACGTTCGGGTGATTTTCGAGCGCATGCGTGACACCGCCCGAGAAAAGGTCGCGATCGACCGCGAGTGCCGATCCTGCGGGCACCTTGTGGACATCGGCCTCACGCATGATGATCGAACCGAGGGTGCGCATTTCGCGATGGAGAAGGCCGACGGCATTGCTGTCGCCATCGTCGCTGCGAAAGCTGTTCGAGCAGACCATCTCGGCGAGCGCATCGCCCTGATGCGCCGGGGTCATGTCGCCCCCGCCGCGCATTTCGGAGAGGCGGACCCGAAAACCGGCCTCGGCAAGCTGCCATGCGGCCTCGGATCCGGCGAGGCCGCCGCCGATGATGTGAATGTCGTAGCTCATTTACCGTATCCGTTGACTTGCCCTGCGTGCGCCGCGCACTAGGCCGGTTGAAGACAAGATGCAAAGGGATGACGATGAGCGGGGAACGGACTTGGGATCGGGCGCGCTGGTTGTGGCTGTTGGCGCTGGCCGGCGGGATCAGCTTTTTCGCCGCGGTCTATCTGCGGCTCGATGGCCCCGCCATCTGGGCGTGGAAGACGAGCGGCGTCGGCTTGCTGGCGGTTTGGGCGGCGGCGAATGCACGCGAAAAAAACGGCTGGCTGATCGCAGCCGTTCTCGGTTTCGGCGCGCTTGGCGATTATTTGCTCGATGCGAAGGGGCTCGAGACGGGCGCGGTGGCGTTCGTGATAGGGCATGTCATCGCCATCGCCCTGTATCTGACCAATCGGCGAGCGCAGGTGACACCGTCGCAGCGCCTTCTAGGCTGGCTGGCCATGCCCGCCACGCTGGTGATCGTCTGGGCGATGCTGAGCCCCGCGGCGGGCTGGTGGCACGCCGCCGTCTATTCGCTGTTCGTCGCAGCGATGGCAGGGGCCGCATGGACCAGCCGCTTTCCGCGTTATCGCACCGGGATCGGCGCGATGATGTTCCTGGCCAGTGATCTTTTCATCTTTGCGGGCGAGGGCGGGGTGCTGTCCAAGGACGTCACGATGTGGCTCGTCTGGCCGTTCTATTTCGCGGGGCAGGCGTTGATCGCATGGGGCGTCGTCGGCACGCTCGCGAAGCAAGCGCGCGACTAGTCAGGAAGGAGGCGCCGCTTCGCCGACGAGCAGCGCTTCGATGTCCGCGACCGGGCGATCGGTCATCTCCTTGACATGCTCGCCGACGAGGCGGGCGGTCACTTCCTTGTGCCAGAGCGGGCGCAACTCACCCATCGTGCGCGCGGGCGCGATCACGACCAGCGCGTCGAATTTCCCGGCGAGCGCCATCGCGCTGATCTTTTCAGCGAGGTCGCGTGCGAAGCGGTCTTCCTCCTGCTGGTGGAAATCGGGTTCGCCCATCGTGCCGCCGCTAAGGCCGGTTCCGGCGGGGGCGGGCGATTGGCCAGAGGCATCGGTCTTGATGTCGCTATCTTTGCGATCGTCGCGTTCCTGATGTGACGTGGTGCGCAGATCGATCTGCCGCGCGTCGCCTTGATTGCGCAGAAACAGGGCTTTTCGGCCATCGGCGACAAGAACGAGGGTATTGGGGGCGAGAGTCATGATGTTGCTCCTTCTACGGCAAGCAACGCATGGGCTATCGCCGAAGTTTCTCTATCCGTCCCACGCCGCAATCGTCGTACGGTGGAGCAGGCGGTCGTAGCCGTCATAGCCGCCGGTCGCGCGATGAAGGACCGATCGATTGTCCCACATGATCAGCATGTCGGGTTCCCATACGTGGCTGTAGCGAAACTCCTCGCGCCCCTGCCACTGGATCATTTCGTAGAGCAAGGGCAGGCCCTCGGCATCGTCGAGGCCGTCGAAGCCGATGATATAGCCCGCGCAGCCGAACAGACCGAGACGTCCGGTTTCGGGATGCGCGCGGACGAAGGAATGGAGCTGCGTCTCGAGCGCCTCTTCGCCCGAGCGGATGTCCATGCTGCGATCCTTGTCGTTCGCACCGTACATGCCCGAGGGGGCGTAGCCGGCGCGGGCGCTGTGGATCGCCTGCAGCCCCTCAATGCGCGCGCAGAGGTCGGCGGGCATCGCGTCGAGCGCGGCGTGCTGGTTCGAAAATTCGGTGTTGCCGCCGACCGGCGGGATGGTGATGCCGAACAGGCACGTTCCCGCGGGCGGGCGGGCCTGAAAACTCCAGTCACTATGCCAGTTCTCGGCGAAAAGTGGCGCGGTCTCGTCCGCCTTGCGCTTTACCGCGATGATATGATCGTGGCCCGGGATTGGGCGGATGAACGGGTCGTTGCCGAAACCGCCGAAATAGCCGGTAAAACGCTCAAGATCATCCTCAATCATCTTCTGGCCGGGAAAGGCGAGGACATGATGGATGAGCCATGCCGAACGAATCTCGGCAATGATCTCAGCTTCGAGCGGCTGCGTCAGGTCGACGCCGGTCACGCGCGCGCCGCACGCCTGACCGCTGGGGGTGATGGTAAGCGTCATGACGCGATGCTGCGCCGATCGGGACGTGGGGTCAATCGGACGCGGCGATCCAGCGGTCGATCTGCGCTTCGAGCACCGGCAGCGGCACCGAACCCCGGCCGAGGACGATCTCGTGAAACACGCGCTGGTCGTATTGTGCGCCCAATGCCGTCCGCGCCCGGTCGCGCAATGCGAGGATGCGCTGCATTCCGACCTTGTACGAGGTCGCCTGACCCGGGGTGACGAAATAGCGGCGGATTTCGGAGCGGATCTTGCCAATCGGTTGCGGCGAATTGGCGGTATAGAAGGCCAGTGCCTCCGCCTCGCTCCACCCCTTGGCGTGGATTCCGGTGTCGACAACCAGACGGATTGCGCGCCAGATCTCGCGCCCAAGCCGGCCAAAATCGCTGTAGGGGTCGGTGTAGAAACCCATCTCTTTCGCGAGCCGTTCGACATAGAGCGCCCAGCCCTCGCCATAGGCGCCGTAGAAATAATTCTTCCGGAACTCGGGCGTGCCGGTCATTTCCTGCGCAAGCGCGATCTGCATATGATGGCCGGGGTGGCCTTCGTGATAGACGGTGCCTTCGATTTCATAGGTCGGAGTCGCGCGCGTGTCGGCGAGATGGACATAAAAAATGCCCGGCCGCGATCCGTCGAGCGCCGCGGGCGAATAGTGCGCCGCGCCGCCCGGCTCCTCGCGAAACGCCTCGACGCGCTTGACGATCAGGTCGGCCTTGGGCAGCCGTCCGAATTGTTCGGGCAGCCGCGCGCGCATGCCGGCAAGATAGTCCTCGGACTTCTTGAGATAGATCGCGCGGCCCGCGTCGTCGTTCGCGACGTAGAAGCGGTCGTCGCTGCGCAGGAAGACGAAGAAATCCTCGAGCTTTCCTTCAAATCCGATTTTCGCCTTCAGCGCCTCCATCTCGGCGCGGATGCGCGCGACCTCCGACAGGCCGAGTGTGTGGATGTCTTCGGCAGTCATATCGGTCGTCGTTTGCAGGCGCAGCATCGCGTTATAATAAGCCACGCCATCGGGGAGCGCCCCTGCGCCGCGCGGTTCGGCCGACGCCTTGGACCGGTCAGCAGTGAGCCATGCGCGCAGCCGGTCGTAAACGGGCTTCATCGACCCGGTCATCGCCGCGGCCGCCTGCGCGATGTAGCGATCGGCCGCGGCGGCGTCGATCTTTCCGGCGGTCACGAGGCCTGTCGCCTTCGTCTTGGCATCAGCGAACAGCGCATTGTCCGCACCATCGCCGAACGGCGCCCCGGCGGTAAGACGCCCGACGAGTTCGATCGACTGGTCGTAGGCGAAGGCGGGCATGCGCACGCCCTTCGCTGCCGACGCCTTGGCGCGATCGAGATAGGCGTCGAGCGTCGGGCCGAGCGCGGTGACCCGCGCGATATAGGCCTCCATGTCGGCAGGCGTGTCAACGCGGTGCTGGTTGATCAGGAAATTGGGCAGACCGGTATGCGGCCCGTTGCGGTCGAAGATGTAATTATGCCCGCGCCATTTCGTCGACGCCTCGGCGCGCTCGAGCTCGAGCACCCACATGTCGTAGGAGACCCGCGCGTCCTCGCCGAGTTTCGCGCGCTCGAACTGCCGCTTCATCGCGGCAACATTATCCCGGCGCCACTTGAGGCGCGCCGCGGCCGCCGCATCGCTGGGGTCGGTGAGCCGATCCTGCTGTTCCTTGCGGCCGAGCTGGGTTAGTTGTTCGGGATCGAGCGCCAGCTCGGCCTCGAAAGCCGCGTCGAGAAAGGCGGTGAGCGCCGCGTCGCTTGCGCCTCCCTTGGCTGCCGCGCGCGCCGCGGGTGCCGCAACCAGACTGGTTGCCAGCGCCCATGAGAATTCCCGTCGTGATAGCCGCACCGGACCCCTTTCTCTGTTATTTTCAGAATCATCGGTAACGCGATTGGCGTCGGACGGCCAAGGCTAAATTGGCCGGTCGCTGCCAGGCCGCCTTTGGCGCGTCCGTGCAGCGCGGACGATCGATGTAGACGCCGCCATATTTTTTCATCATCTTGATCCGGCGCCGCAACTTTTGCCCCATGCCGGCGAATATGGACATGCTCCATGTCCAAGCTGGAGAACCTCAGATGAAAACCCTGATGAAGATTGCGATGTCGTTTGGCCTTGGTCTGTCACTCGCGGTCGTTCCGGCGCAGGGTATCGCCGCCCTCCAGCAAGGCGCGAAGGCGCCCGACTTCACCCTGAATGCTGCGCAGGGCGGTAAACCCTTCGTCCTGTCATTGAAGCAGACGCTGAAGAAGGGACCCGTCGTGCTCTATTTCTTCCCTGCTGCCTTTACGCCGGGCTGTACGATGGAAGCGCATCTGTTCGCCGAATCGAGCGACGACTTCAACCGGCTGGGCGCCCGCGTCGTCGGCGTCACGGCCGGCAACATTGAACGCGTCGCGGAATTTTCGAAATCCGAATGCCGCGACAAATTCGCCGTCGCCGCCGACCCGGGCGCGAAGATCGCCGCGAAATATGATACCGTCCTTCAGCGTCCGAACCAGCCGGCGATCTCCAACCGGACGTCGTTCGTCATCGCGCCGAATGGAACGATCCTGCTGAGCTATACCGACAGCAAGCCGCAGGCACATGTCGAAAAGTCGATGGCGGCGGTTCGTGCGTGGAAGGCTCGGCAGCGCTGATTTGGGTTCGGGCGTCGATAGCAGTCAACCTCTACTTCGGCGTGCCGCTGTAGCCCGCGGCTTTCCGCAGTTCGTTTGCGTCCATCACATAGCCGTCGCTGACGACCGTCACCACGCGGCGGAGCGCGCCGAGGTCGGTCGAGGGGTCGCCGTCGACTAAAACCAGATCGGCTTCCTTGCCCACCGCGATCGAGCCGGTGCGCTTGTCGGCGCCCACGACGCGCGCAGGGACGATGGTGGCGCTCTGGATAGCTTCGGCGGGGCTGAACCCGGCCTGCCGATAGATTTCGAGTTCGCGGATCAACTCTATCCCCCAGCCGTCGGTGCCGGCGACGATCGGCACGCCTGCCTTGTGCAACCGGCCGACGAGCTCGACCATTTTCGCGTAGCTCTTGCGATAATCGTCGCGCGTCAGTCCTTCGACCAGCGGATAGCCGCCGGCGGTGAACACCGAGCGTTCGAGGACGGGGGAGATGATGCCCATATAGGGCGCGTAGGCCGGCTGGGGTCGCCCGCCGTCTTGCGTCAGCATGCCCTCGAAGATGACGATCGTCGGATCGACGAGCGTTTTCTTGGCCGCAAGGTCGGCGACGAAGCGCGACATCACGGGGCCGTCGAGGTCGACATCCTTGAAATAGCGCGCCGGCCCCTCGACGCGTTGCCGCGTGTTCGCCTTGTCGATCACTTCGCGCGGCATCGACTCCATCACCACGAAATTGAGGTGAGTAAGTTCGTCATAGCCCGCAGCGACGGCTTCGCTGGGCTTCATCGTCGCGGGGACATGGCCGTGGACATGCAGGCCAAGACGGTGCGCCTCGGCGGCGGCGGGCGCGATCCACGCCGGATTCATCGAGGTGTAGAATTTGACGCCCCACAGGCCGGCGTCCTTGACGCGCCGCACCGCGGCGACGGCTTCGTCGGCGCTGCTGACGACTTCGGCGCCCTGCGCCGCGAGCGGGTCTTTCTTGTCGATAATGACCGAGATGAACGGCTCGCCCATCAGCAGGCTGCCGTCGGCGCGGCGCTTGGTCGCCTCGACCGCGCGGTCGAAGGTCGTACCGGGGCTGCGGAAGCTGGTGATCCCGTTGGCCATGTTCGAAAGCACGTCCCAATCATCGCCGATGTGGAGGTGGCTGTCCCAGATGCCCGGCACCAGCGTTTTGCCGCGCCCGTCGATGACCTGCGCTCCGGCAGGCGCTTTCAGCGATCCCGCCGCGCCGATGGCGGCTATCTTGCCGCCTTGGGCGAGCACCGCGCGGGCGGGAAGGAACACGCCCTTGTCGGCGTCGAACAGCTGGACATTGTCGAACAGCACCGGAGCTTTCGAGGCGGGCGAAAGGAAGCGTTTGGCGATGCCGGCGACGGCTTCGGCGGTCGCCGCTTCCTGTGCGTTGCGCAGCTGTTTCAGCGCCCCCTCATACCCGGCCGGGATCACCGAGATATAACTGATGTCGGCAAAATAGCGCTTGTTTTCGTCGAGCCAGACGGGGAGCGGCGAGGGCAGGATGCCGCTGACGAAGGCGAGCTGGACCTTCTTGGGGCCGCCGGGCCCCTGGATCGTCTGCACCGGGCCAAGGGTCATCCGACCCTTGCCGCTCGGCAAGAAATTCAGCCCGGCGTCGCCCGCCGCGGCGAGCGCGTCCATCAGCGGGGCATTCGCAATGCCGACTCCGCCGGCTGGGATGTACCAGCCACCGGCAGTCGCTTCGCCCGAGTCATTCGCCGTTTTCCAGGTCGCGCGGCCGTTCGCGATGCGAAACTCCTCGGCGGCGTCGCCCGAGGTGGTGACACCGCGGACGGTCAGCGCCTCGATTGCGCCGCCGGGCCCAAAGGTCGTGACCTGATCCATCTCGGTGATCCAGCCGCGCAATTCCTGCGACCATCGATAGGCGGTGCGGCCGTCGGGAAGCTGCCAGCGCCACTGGCTGCCATGCTGGCCGGCTTCGGACACGACCACATATCGCACCGCGTCGGCGGGCGGCTTCAGCAACTGTTCCTTGGGGACGGGCTTCGATTGCGCCACCGGTGCGGCCGTTTCATGCGCATAAACCGGACCGGATGCGGCCGAGGCCAGCAGGGCGGCAATCAAAACGAGGCGCATCTTCTATCTCCCCCATGCACGGACGGTGCAAAGCCCGACAATGGTAGGAGTTTTTCGGTGCGCGAAGCAAGATGCGACCAACGCCGACGAGCGTTCGATCAAAAGAGGCGTCGCTCGCGTGTTAGCAGTCGCCCCTCTTCGCGAGGGCGACGATTATTGGTCGCGTTTCTGCAACCCCACCACCGCGTGGATCGGCAGCTCCGCGTAAATGTGCGGAAACAGTTCGCCGCCACGCGCCGGCTCCCAGCGGATCGCGTCGCCGAGGCAGGTCAGGTCCACCTCGGCGATCATCAGGCAGCTTTGCCCGGCGAAATATTTGGCGATCGTCGTTTCGAGCTGCTCGGCGGTCGACAGGTGGATATAGCCATCGGCGATATCCACCGGAGCGCCCCGAAACACGCGTTCGCGTTCGAAATCGGCCCATTGCTGCTGGGTCAGCACCTTGAAGGCCGTCGCGGCGGTCATTCGGGCGCCGCCTCGGTCGGGGTCTCGGCCTCGGGCGTTGCTTCGCCTTCGGTGCCTTCGACCTCTTCCTCGTCGCTTTCCTCGATGAGCGCCGCCGAGACGACATGTTCGTCCTTTGCGACGTCGAACAGGCGTACGCCCGCCGACCCGCGGCCGATGACGCGCATCGAATCGAGGCCCATACGGATCAGCTTCGCCTGATCGGTCACCAGCATCAGCTGATGCACCTTGGTCGCGGGGAAGCTGGCGACGACAAGGCCGTTGCGCGCGATATTGTCGATATTGGTGATGCCCTGACCGCCGCGGCCCGTGCGGCGATATTCATAGGCCGAGGAGAGCTTGCCATAGCCGTTGGCGCAGATGGTCAGGATGAACTGTTCGCGCGCGGCGAGTTCGGCCATGCGCTCGCCATCGAGCGTCGGTTCGTTCTCATTGTCCTTCCACGGTGCGGCGCGCAGATAGGCTTCGCGTTCGTCGCCGCTGGTCCCGACACGGTGCAGGATCGAGAGCGAAATGACCTCGTCGCCGTCGGCGAGGCGCATCCCGCGCACGCCGGTCGAATTGCGGCTCTGGAACTCGCGAACGTCGTCGCCGGCGAAGCGGATCGCCTTGCCCTGGCGCGTCGCGAGCAGGACATCGTCGCTTTCGTCAAGGAGCGCGACGCCGATCAGGCGATCATCCTCGTCCTCGCCCTCGAACTTCATCGCGATCTTGCCGTTCGAGGGCACGTTGGTGAAAGCGTCCATGCTGTTACGACGCACGCTGCCCTTAGCGGTTGCGAACATGACGTGCAGCTTGCCCCATTCGGCCTCGTCCTCGGGAAGCGGGAGCACGGTCGAGATCGTCTCACCCTGTGCGAGCGGAAGCAGGTTGATCATCGGGCGACCGCGCGTCGCGGGCCCGCCTTCGGGCAGGCGCCATACCTTCATGCGGTACACCTTGCCCGCGGTGGAGAAGAAGAGCACCGGCGTGTGCGTCGAGGTGACGAACAGCTCGGTGACGACATCCTCGTCCTTCGTCGCCATGCCGGCGCGGCCCTTGCCGCCGCGGCGCTGAGCGCGGAAGGTATCCAATGGCGTGCGTTTGATATAGCCGTCGAGGGTGACGGTGACGACCATCTCCTCGCGCTCGATCAGATCCTCGTCATCGATGCCGTCGGCGGCGGGGGCGAGCAGCGTGCGGCGCGGGGTCGCGAATTCTTCACGCACCACAACAAGCTCTTCGCGCATCACGCCATAGAGTTTGACGCGGTCGGCAAGGATCGAAAGCAGTTCCTCAATCTGGGTCGCCAACTCACCGAGTTCCTTCCCGATTTCATCGCGGCCGAGCGCGGTCAGGCGGTGGAGGCGCAGGTCAAGGATCGCCTTCACCTGTACTTCGGAAAGGCGATAAGTGGCGCTTTCCTCCATCTCGCCCTCGATCGCTTCGACCAGGCGGATGTATGGCGCGATTTCACCGATCGGCCATTCGCGCAAGAGCAGCGCTTCGCGGGCGGCGGCGGGCGAGTTCGAGCCGCGGATAATGCGGACGACTTCGTCGAGATTGCTGACCGCGACGACGAGGCCGAGTAAGATATGCGCTCGGTCGCGCGCCTTCGCGAGTTCGAACTTGCAGCGGCGGGTGATCACTTCCTCGCGGAAGGTGATGAAGGCCGAAAGAATGTCCTTCAGCCCCATCATTTCGGGGCGTCCGCCCCGGATCGCGAGCATGTTCGCGGGGAAGCTCGACTGCGCCGGGGTGTGGCGCCAGAGCTGGTTGAGCACGACCTCGGCGGTCGCGTCGCGCTTCAGCTCGATGACCACGCGCACGCCCTCGCGGTTCGATTCGTCGCGGATGTCGGCGACGCCCTCGATGCGCTTGTCGCGCGCTGCCTCGGCGATCTTCTCGACGAGCCCCGACTTGCCGACCTGAAAAGGAATCGACGTCAGAACAATCGATTGGCGGTCGTTCCGGCCTTCTTCGATGATGTGCGTCGCGCGCATCATGATCGAGCCGCGACCCGTGGCATAGGCGTTGCGCGCACCGCCCTGGCCGAGCATCATCGCGCCGGTCGGGAAATCGGGACCGGGGACAATCGCCATCAATTCTTCGAGCGTGACCGGCTCGCCGCCTTCGAGCTGGCGGTCGATCATCGCGAGCGTCGCGTCGATGATTTCGCCGAGGTTATGCGGCGGTATATTGGTCGCCATGCCGACCGCGATACCGCCCGCGCCGTTGACGAGCAGGTTCGGGAAGCGCGCCGGGAGCACGGTGGGCTCTTCGCGGCTCGCGTCATAATTGGGCTGGAAGTCGACGGTGTCCTTGTCGAGATCGTTCAACAGCACCATCGCAGTCTTGGCGAGGCGCGCTTCGGTGTAACGCATCGATGCGGGCGGATCGGGGTCCATCGAGCCGAAATTGCCCTGACCGTCGATCAGGGGCACGCGTAGCGACCAGTCCTGCGTCATGCGCGCGAGCGCGTCATAGATCGCGCTGTCGCCGTGCGGGTGGTAGTTGCCCATCACGTCGCCAACGATCTTCGCCGATTTCTTGTACGGACGCCCCGGAATGAAGCCGCCTTCCTGCGCCGCATAAAGGATGCGGCGATGAACCGGCTTCAGCCCGTCGCGTACGTCGGGGAGCGCGCGGCTGACGATCACGCTCATCGCGTAATCGAGGTAGCTCGTCTTCATTTCGTCGACGATGTTGATCGGCGAAACGCCATCCTCGGACGGCGGCGTAGGCGTATTTTCTTCGGTCAAGACCCGGCCTTTTTTCTGCTTTTCGGGAGATGATTTTTTTCTAGCCGATGGTGGGTGGAAAGGCCAGCGATTCGGTCATTTTTCCCGCATTTTTTTGCGCGCAGAAATGACGCGTAAAGCGCGGGAAAATGGGGTGAAGGCGTGACGTCATCGGGCTCCATCGCGGGGCTTGCCAATCGCTTCGTCGTCCCTAAAGCTGCGCGCCGATGACCGCTGTTCAATACCCCCGGCGCCGATGGCCCTGATTGCGCTGGTCGGCGCCAGCGAAACGCTGGCTGACGGGTCGCTCCGCGCGCTCGTCACCGTGGCTGGCGAAACGCTGATCGAGCGGCAGGCAGCGCGTCTCTCCGACGTCGGCGTGACGCATATCGCGGTGGCGGTCGGCGCGGTTCCCGCCGAGTTGCTAACGACGTGCGACCGTATCCGCCGCCGCGGACTGAAGGTGACGGCGGTCCGTGCCGCCTCCGACCTGATGGGACTGGTCGAGCCCGATGATCGCATCATCTTGGTCGCCGACGGCCTGCGTGCGGGAGGGACGCATTATGCGGCGATCGCCCGGCCCGGGTCGCCCGCGATCCTCGTGACCGGCGATACCCCGCTGACACAGGGGTTCGAGCGCATCGACGCGACCCGCCGCTGGGGCGGGCTCGCGTGTATTTCGGAACCGATGGTCGCCGAACTCGCCGCGATGCCGGGCGAGTGGGACATGATGCTGACGCTGCTGCGGCTTGCGGTGCAATCGGGCGCGCGGCGGCTTTACTGCGAGCCCGCGCTGTTCGAACAGGGCGAGATCGCGATCGTCGCCGATCGCCCCACCGCGGCGCTGATCGAGCAGTCGAGCCTGCAACAGGTCGAATATGGCGGCATGGGGCTGGGCCGTTCGGCGATCATGATGCCGCTGATCCGGCTCGCCGGGCCGTTGCTGGTCAAATCGCCCGCCACCGCGCGCTATCTGCCCTATGCCACCGCGGCGTTATGGGTGGTCGTCGGGTTGCTGGCCGCGACCGGGCTCGCTGCGGCGGGCGCGCTGGTGGCGATCTTCGGCGGCCTGGGACTTGCGGCGATGCGCTTCCTGTCGGCGTTTCGAGCCGAAAGCGCAGCACAGGACCGGACCCGCGAGGTGATCCGTACCTTTGCCTGGGTGCTGCTCGCCATTTTCCCGTGGCTCCTGTCGCTCGCCGGTCCGGCGCACAAGATGCCGTTGTTTGCCGAGGCCGCACTGGCGCCGTGCCTCGCCGCAACCATCCTGCTTGCACGATGGCTTTACGAGGATTCGGGCGAGCGCCGCCGGTTCCACTGGCTGCTGCCCGACGCCGATCAGGCGTGGATCATGCTCGCCCCGGCACTGTTGTTCGGGGTTGCTCCATTGATGTTCGCTATCCTGCCGCTGCTCGCGCTGCTCCAGATATTGCTCTGGCTGCGGCTCGCGCGGCGCCCGGAAGGACGCTAGAACAATGGCCTTGAAGGTTTAAGGCCTATTAACGCCATGCTGTTATTGGCGGATGCGCATGAGTGAATCCGTCTCCTCTCCCGGCATCGATCCGCCGTCGCCGACGCTGTCGGCGCGCCTGCGCGAGCTGGCGGGCTATCTGGCCGCGCCGGCTGCCGGGCGCCTCACCGAGGAGCAGCGCGCGCTGTCGCTGGGCGTTGCGCGCCGGCTGGTCGTCGAAGTCGCGGCAAGGCTCGATCCCCGTATCGATCCGGGCCTCCTGTGGAACGAGTGGCTGCGCGGCGGATTGCCCTGCGCGGCGCGGCTGGCGGGTATTTGTTTCGCGCGCGCCGAGGAGCATCGCTGGCGCGAGCAATCGGGGCAACGAACCAGCCCGCCGCCGATCCTGTCCGAACCCGCAACAGCCCACCCCGATGCACCAGCGGAGAGCGTGCCGCTATCCGATATCGATCGCGCCTATCTGGCGCTGCAGATCGCCGACCGCCGCCGCTTCGACGTGCTGGGCCATCCCGCGCTCGCGATTGCCGATCTCGACGGCGAAACGTTCCGCACCCTGCTGCTCGATATCGCGGCCTGGCGGCTGGCCGAGGTGAGCGGGGACAAGCGCCGTGCCGCCGATCTGGGCGACGCGGTGCGGGTCGCGATCGAACGGCAGGCCGAAGAAACCGGGATGGCGCATGCGGGACAGGCCTATTACGAGATTTTGGGAGCGGCATTGCCCGGCGCGGCCGCCGCGGCGATCGCACGCCACAATTGGCCCACGCTGATCGCGCTCGCCGCGGCGGCGCACCGCCGCGCCTATGACGATATGGCGATGACGCTCCTGACCGCCGAAACCGCCGCGCTGCCATCGCTTCTTGCACCGCTGCGCCTCGATCACGCGGCGCTGGCGCCGATCGAGGCGTCGCTGGTTATGCTGCCCGCACGCGCGGTGGCCGATGTGAGCAGCGATGAGTGAGCGCATCATCCGGGGCCGGATCGATCGGTCGGGGGTGCTGGTCAGCGCCGATGCGCCGCTGTTGCGCCTGCAGCAGCGTGCGGGCGCGGGGCTCGATAAGCCGCTCGCGCTGCCGCACCTTGCGCGGCTCGTTGCGCTGGCGCAGCGGCTTCACCGCGACATCAGCCGGCCGCTATATGCCGCGGACGATCATAGTGACATCCACGCGATCGTCCGCATCACGCCCGATGCCGACGGCGCGAGTCTCGAGATCAGCGACTGGCGTACACGCCCGGTGATGGAGCCGCAGGTGCCCGTGATTGCCGACAGCGCCGCCGTACCACAAAGCTGGACGTGGGAATGCGACCAGCAGCTGCGCCTCGTCGCTTTGCGCGCCGCGCCCGATGCGCCCCCCATCCCCGACGGCTGGGAAGGTCGCTCGCTTTCGGAGCTGTTCGAACTCCAACCCGACGAAGACGGGCGCTTTCCTGTCTTGCGCGCGCTTGCACGCCAGTCGCGCTTTGAAAGCCAACGCGTGCAGGCGGCGGGTATCGCGATGACTTTGTCGGGCGAAGCCTTGTTCGACGCCACGGGGCGTTTCACGGGTTTTCGTGGGCTTGCCGTCGTCGCTGAAGATCAGGTGCCCGCCGAGCCGAAGGGGGGCGGGGCGCTCGTCGATCCGGCGTTTGGATCGCTCCCGCTGTCCGATCCGCAGTTCGGCCGCCGCATCGATGGCGCGTTGCGCGGTCCGCTCAGCCGAATCATCGCGACGGCGGAGACGATTTCGGGCCAGTTCGACGGCCCGATCCGCGCCGATTATGCGCGCTACGCCGGCGATATCGCGCATGCGGGGCGCCACCTGCTCGGCCTCGTCGACGATCTGGCCGATCTCCAGAATATCGAGCGGCCCGGGTTCAAGGCGGCCGCCGACGAAATCGACCTGGGGGATCTGGCGCGCCGCGCGGTGGGCCTGCTCGGCATGAAGGCAGAGGAAAAGGGCATCCGCATCGATGCGCCGCGCACCGACGACCGGGCGCCGGCCACCGGCGAGTTTCGCCGCGTTTTGCAGGTGCTGCTCAACCTGCTCGGCAATGCGATCCGCTACTCGCCCGATAATTCGCAGATATGGATCCGCGTAGACCGTGACGGCGACCGCGCGATGGTTACTGTCGCCGATCAGGGGCAGGGGATCGATGCCGAGCAGCAGGCCGTGGTGTTCGAGAAGTTTGAGCGGCTCGGCCGTACCGACAGCGGCGGTTCGGGCCTCGGCCTCTATATTGCCCGCCGCCTTGCGCGCGCGATGGACGGCGAACTGACCGTCGACAGCGCGCCGGGGCAGGGCGCGCGCTTTACGCTGAGCCTGCCGGCGCGCGACGCCTGAATCGAAACGGCGGCACAGTCGCCTGCGCCGCCGCTCGAAATTTCCTATCTTTGAGCGCTTAGCGCTGGCCGACCGGAACGAACGGGCGATGCGCCGCGCCGGTGTAGAGCTGGCGCGGACGGCCGATCTTCTGCGCGGGGTCCGAAATCATTTCGTTCCACTGCGCGACCCACCCGACGGTGCGAGCGAGGGCGAAGAGTGCGGTGAACATCGTCGTCGGGAAACCGATCGCCGACAGGATCACGCCCGAATAGAAGTCGACGTTCGGGAACAGCTTCTTCTCGATGAAATAGGGATCGTTCAGCGCCATTTCCTCGAGCTGTAGCGCGACTTCGAAGACGGGGTCGTTGACCTTCAGCGCCTCGAACACTTCGCGCACCGTCTTCTGCATCACGGTCGCGCGTGGGTCGTAGTTTTTATAAACGCGGTGACCGAAGCCCATCAGGCGGAACGGATCGTCCTTGTCCTTCGCACGCGCGATATATTCGGGGATGCGTTCCGGACGGCCGATTTCGCGGAGCATGTTGAGCGCGGCTTCGTTCGCGCCGCCATGCGCGGGTCCCCACAGGCACGCGATGCCCGCCGCGATGCAGGCAAACGGATTGGCGCCCGACGAGCCGGCGAGGCGGACGGTCGAGGTCGACGCATTCTGCTCGTGGTCGGCGTGGAGGATGAAGATGCGGTCGAGCGCGCGTTCGACGACGGGGTTCACCTCATAAGGTTCCGCGGGCACGCCGAAGGTCATGCGCAGGAAATTGCCGGTGTAGCTCAGCGAATTGTCGGGATAGACGAAGGGCTGTCCGACCGAATATTTATACGCCATCGCGGCGATCGTCGGCATTTTCGCGATCAGGCGGTGGCTGGCGATCATCCGCTGGTGCGGATCGTGGATCTCGGTCGAGTCGTGATAAAAAGCGCTAAGTGCGCCGACGACGCCGCACATGACGGCCATCGGGTGCGCGTCGCGACGGAAACCGCGATAGAAGGTCGCGAGCTGTTCGTGCAGCATCGTGTGGCGCGTAATCGTCGTATCGAAATCGGCCAGTTCCTGCGCATTCGGCAGTTCGCCGTTGAGCAGCAGGTAGCAGGTTTCCATGAAGCTCGAATGTTCGGCGAGGTCGCCGATTGCATAGCCGCGGTGGAGCAGCACGCCTTCGTCGCCGTCGATATAGGTGATCTGCGATTCGCAGCTCGCGGTAGAAGTGAAGCCGGGATCGTAAGTGAACGCACCGGTCTGGGCGTAGAATTTGCGGATATCGACGACGTCGGGGCCGACGGTGCCCGACAGGACAGGGCTGTCGACGGTCGTGTCGCCCAGCGTGATTTTCGCGGTGTCGGTCATATTTTGTTCCCTGTACTGACGGCGGGGAGAGAGAGTGGCTACGCCCCTGCCGGATAATGTTGCGCTGCGTCAAGTCGGGCCAGACTGACATCTCGTCCGAGCAACAGCAGCACGTCGAAAATTCCCGGGGAAATGGTTCGGCCGGTTAGTGCAGCGCGTAGGGGTTGCGCGAGTTTTCCGAGCCCCAGTTCGGCGGCTTCGGCTTCGGCGCGCACGGCCGCATCCAGCTCTTCTATCGTCCAGTCGTTCAGCCCGCGGAGCCGCTCTGTCACGGCGGCAAGCAAGCCTTCGGGCGAGGCCTTTAGCACCTCGGCCGCCTTTTCGTCCACCGGCAACGGGTCGGGTTGGAACAGGAAAATCGCGCCATCGGCGATTTCGTCGAGCGTCTTGGCACGCGGTTTCAGCGACTCCATCGCACGCGTCAGCAGATCGCGATCCACGCCGTCCAGTGCACGGCCAACCAGATTTTCGACCCGCGGCGCGACCAGAGCGGCGAGCCGGGCATCGTCGGCCTCACGGAGATAATGGCCGTTCAGATTCTCGAGCTTTTTGAAATCGAAACGCGACGGAGAACGGCCGACATGCGCGAGGTCGAACCACTCGGTCGCCTGTTCGCGGCTGATGATCTCGTCGTCGCCATGTCCCCAGCCGAGGCGGAGGAGATAATTGTTCACCGCTTCGGGCAGATAGCCCATTTCATCGCGATACGCGTCGACCCCGAGCGCGCCGTGGCGCTTCGACAATTTCGCGCCGTCGGCACCGTGGATGAGCGGGACATGCGCATAGACCGGCTCGCGCCAGTTCATCGACCGGATCAGCGCGAGCTGGCGGAACGCGTTATTGAGATGGTCGTCGCCGCGGATAACGTGCGTCACGCCCATATCATTATCGTCGACGACGACGCTGAGCATGTAGGTCGGCGTGCCGTCGCTGCGCAGCAGGACGAAATCGTCGAGTTCGGCATTCTGGACGGTCACCTCGCCCTGAACCTTGTCCACGATGGTCGCTGCGCCGTCCTGTGGTGCGCGCAGGCGGACGACGTGCGGAACCGACGGATCGCCGTCGTCGCGGTCGCGCCACGGGCTGCGGACGCGGAAGGGCAGGCGCTTTTCCTGCGCCTCGGCGCGCATCGCGGCGAGTTCGTCCTGCGTCAGGTAGCAGCGATAGGCTTCGCCTTTCGCGAGCAGTTCCGCGGCAACCTCGGCATGGCGCGGTGCGCGCGCGAACTGGAACACCGTCTCGCCATCCCAATCG
>Ga0247823_10001713_pt1 | contig 18120 bp, 20 predicted proteins | sample 13C_PalmiticAcid_2_FD_192426 | JGI IMG/M metagenome (GOLD analysis project Ga0247823, IMG submission 192426) | Soil microbial communities from agricultural site in Penn Yan, New York, United States - 13C_PalmiticAcid_Day30 | ecosystem: Environmental > Terrestrial > Soil > Agricultural land... | reverse complement strand
TTTGACGCCAAAGTCCTTGCCGCCCTTGGGCGGCGCGCCCTTGGTCGGATCGGAATAAGTCGCATTGCGGAATTCCGGATCATCCGCCGGAATGCCCGCTACCGCCGTGCCGTCCGCGATCTTCTTCGCGTCGGCCTCGGACACAACGAGCGTCTTGTTGCTCGGCGCACGCTGCAGCGGCGTCAGCGAGGCGTGCGTCCAGAACCCGGTGAGATCCGGCTTACCGGTCGACGCACGGGGAACCTGCGCCAGTGCGGGCGAGGTCAGAAGTGCAATTGCGATGGCGGTCAAAGCTGGTTTCAACATGCGCATCGTCATGGCTCCTAGTTTCCACGCTTGGTCGATTTGACAGGCTTGGCCTTCAGCGCTGCCTGACGCTCCTTCTCGCGCGCACCGGCGAGGATGCCGTGCATCCCGTAATTGCCTTCATGGCACGCATACTCATACCAGCCCGGCGACGGGTAGAAGCTCAGTTCCGCTTTCCATGGCTGGGTGTAGGTCTCGGGATCGCTCACGCTGAACTCGTAGACGATGTCCTGCTCGCCCGTGCGTGTGAAACGCTCGGTGACGACGGCATTCTCCGAGATCGGGAAGGATGACTGCGCCTCGACCTGCACAGGATTGATGTTGACCGACTCCATCACGAACGTGTCGCCTTCCCACCAACCGACCGTGTCGCCGAACCAGGGCTGGATAGCGGAAGGCTTGTGATTGGCGCGCGCGGTCGCAGCATCCGCGAAGATCGGAATGACGCGTGCATCGTGCGCCATCTCCGCCAGGATCATCATGTGATCCTTGGTCTGCACCATCTGGTAGTTCGAATTGTAGAGGCCCGAGAGCATGCCGGGGCCGGCCGCATTGGCGAAGCCGATCAGGCAGCGCTCCGCGATGTTCGTCGCCTCCGGGCCCTCATAGGCGGCATTGCCCGTCTCGTAGCGTTCCGAGCGCAGCGCACGCTTCTTCGCCTGTCCGGCCGGATCGACATAGGGCAGCTGACCACTGGCCGGCTCGACCACATACGACGTCCGCCACTCACCCTTCACCTTGGCGAGACGCGCGCCCGGATCCATCCAGAACGAGTCATAGCCCTGCACGCCGAAGTCCTTCGCGCCCTTGGGCGGCGGGCCCTTATTCGGATCAGAATAGGTTGCGCCCTTGAAGCCTTCCTCAGTCACGCCCGCCATGGGCACGGCCGCCGCTATCCGCTTGGCCTCCTCCTCCGACACAACCAGCGTCTTGTTCGACGGCGCGCGGATCAGCGGCGTCAGCGACGCATGCGTCCAGAAGCCAGAGAGATCCGGCTTGCCGTCCGACGCCTTCGGAACCTGCGCCAAAGCAGGCGCCGTCAACGCAGCGAGAACGAGACCAACGAGAACAGGTTTCACCATCCGCATGGTCTATTCCCCGCCCTTGGAAGCTTTGACCTTCTTCGGCTTTGCAGCCTCCGCCAGCCGTTCCTTCTCGCGCGCGCCGGCGAGAATGCCGTGCATCCCATAATTGCCTTCGTGGCACGCGTACTCGTAGAGCCCGCTCGACGGATAGAAGCTCAACTCCGCCTTCCACGGCTGCGTGTAGTATTCCGGATCGGCGACGGTGAACTCGTACAGGATGTCCTTCTCGCTTGTCCGCGTCAGCCGCTCCGTGACCACGCCCTTGGGCGACAGCGGGAAGGCCTGATTGTCCGCCTGCAGCGGACGCACATTCACCGTCTCCATCACGAACGTGTCGCCATCCCACCAGCCGACCGTGTCACCCAGCCAGGGCGAGATCGTCAGCGGTTTGTGACTGGCGCGCGCCGTCGCAGCATCGGCGAAGATCGGCACGACGCGCGCATCATGCGCCATCTCGACCAGAATCATCATGTGATGCGGCGTCTGCACCATCTGATAGTTGTTGTTGTAGAGCACGCTCATCATGCCCGGCCCGCCGGTCTGGCCGAAGCCGATCAGGCAGCGCTCCGACAGCGTCGTTTCTTCCGGACCATGATAAGCTGCGTTGCCTGTTTCATAGCGCTCGCGGTTCAGCACGCGCCGCTTCGCCTGCCCCGCCGGATCAACGAACGGGATCTGCCCGCTTGCTGGCTCGACGATATTCGACGTGCGCCACTCACCCTTCACGATCGCCAGACGATGACCCGGGTCCATCCAGAACGAGTCATAGGCTTGCACACCGAAGTCCTTCCCGCCCTTCGGCGGCGCGCCCTTGGTCGGGTCGGAATAGGTTGCGCCCTTGAAGCCTTCCTCTGTCACGCCCGCCATCGAGGAGGCATCGGCCAGACGGCGCGCCTCCGCGTCATCGACAACGAGCGATTTCACATTCGGCGCTCGCGCCAACGGCGTCAGCGACGCATTGGTCCAGAAGCCGGAGAAGTCCGGCTTGCCGTCCGCCGCCTTTGGAACCTGCGCCATGGCAGGGGTGGTCAGAAGTGCAAATGCAAGTGCGGTGATAGCTGGCGCGAGCGTGCGCATGGTGTCTCCTCCTGGTGGCGGAGCGCCATCGCTGTGGCGCACTCGTATTGAGGGAAGTCTGGGCCCTCGCGCGCGCTGTACAAAGCGGCTCACCCAAAAGTGCGAAGAACTTCGCCCCGCTCACGCAAAAGGGCGCGCCTCCATCGGAAGCGCGCCCTTCAGGTCTGTAACCGCTATTCCGGCGCCAGCTGCCTATTGGCCGCCTTTCGCCTTCACGGGCTTGGCTTTCGCAGCAACCGCGGCCTGACGTTCCTTCTCGCGGGCGCCTGCGAGAATGCCGTGCATGCCGTAATTGCCCTCGTGGCAGGCATACTCGTAGAGCTGCGTCGTCGGGTAGAAGCTGAGTTCCGCCTTCCAGTCCTGCGTGTAGGTCTCCGGATCGTGGACGGTGAACTGGTAGTTGATCTCCTTGTCACCGAGACGCGTCAGGCGCTCTGTCACAACACCCTTATCGGAGATCGGGAAGGACTGGTTCTCGGCCTGCAGCGGATTGACGTTGATCGTCTCCATCACGAACGTGTCGCCTTCCCACCAGCCGACCGTGTCGCCGAGCCACGGCTTGATCGCATCCGGGCGGTGGCCCTTCCGCGCTTCATCCGCTGAAGCAAAGATCGGGATCGCGCGCACATCGTGCGCCATCTCGACCAAGATCATCATGTGGTGCGGCGTCTGCACGAACTGGTAGTTGTTGTTGTAGAGCACGCTCAACATGCCCGGACCGCCCGTCTGACCGAAGCCGATCAAGCAACGTTCCGCGATCGCGGTTTCTTCCGGGCCTTCATACGGCGCATTGCCCGTCATGTAGCGCTGGAAGCCGGTCATCGCCTTTTTGGCCTGCGCCGCCGGGTCCTTAAACGGCAGTTGTCCGTTGGCGGGCTCGATGATGTTCGAGGTGCGATACTCGCCCTTCACATGCGCCAGCTGCGTGCCCGGCGTGACCCAGAACGAGTCATAGCCCTTCAGGCCGAAGTCGGCGCCGCCCTTCTCTGGCGCGCCCTTTGTCGGATCGGAATAACGCGCATTGCGGTTGAACTCCGGATCGTCAGCTGCGACGCCTGCGATCGCAGTGTTGTCCGCGATCTTCTGCGCTTCTGCCTGGCTGACGACGAGCGAGTTTAGGCCCCGCGCGCGTGACAGCGGCGTCAGCGAGGCATTGCTCCAGATGCCGGTGAGATCCGGCTTGCCATCAGGCGCACGTGGCACTTGCGCGAGAGCGGGAGCAGCCATCAAGGCGACAGCAATTGCAGTAAGGGCGGGCTTGAGCATCCGCATGGGTAGTCCTCCTGTGGGATGACGCGTCTTCTGAGCTGCGCGTTCGATTTGACGTGAGAGTAACCCCAACCGTCATCCACAGAAACCGGTTCCTCAACGTCAACCGCTCCTAATTGTGTGAACCAGACGCAAGAATTGAACGCCTAGTCCGGCTTTCTGCTGGGTGTATGTTCCGCAGCAACGGCGCAGTGGCGCCTGAGGAGGAAAAACATGACCCGCAACATCCTGAAAACTACAAGCGCATCGCTGCTCGCGCTGGCATTTGCAGCGGCTTGCGGCGGCGAAGCTCCCGCCCCGGCCGAGCCCGCTCCCGCCCCTGTCGCCGAAACGCCCGCGCCGCCGCCGGGACCTGACTACGCGTCGTTCGTCGCTTCGACGGGACGCATCGCTGAAGACACCGCGAAAGACGCCAACCGCAAGCCGGCTGAAGTCCTTGCTTTCACGAAGATCCAACCTGGCCAGACCGTGTTCGAGATGGAAGCCGGCGCCGGCTACTACACCGAGCTCTTCTCGCTCGCCGCCGGTCCGACCGGCAAAGTCATCATGCAGGCCCCGAAAGAGTTTGAAGGCTTCTACAAGGACGCCCTCGCCGCGCGCACCAAGGACAACCGACTCGCCAACGTGACGGTGTCGTGGTCGCCCTTCGACAAGCTCGACGCCGCCGATGCATCGGTTGATGTCGTGACCTGGTTCCAGGGCCCGCACGAACTCTACTGCGCCAAGGCCTGCGGCAACGCCGTTATGGGCGATCCGGCGAAAGCCTTCGCTGAAGTCGCGCGCATCCTGAAGCCGGGTGGCACGTTCGTCATCATGGACCACGTCGCTCCGGCCGGCACGCCGACCACCTCGGGCAACGACCTGCACCGCATCGACCCGCTGCCGGTCAAGGCGATGGCCACCACGGCCGGCTTCGCGCTCGAAGAAGAAAGCCCCCTGCTCGCCAACCCGGCGGACGATCACACCAAGGGCGTGTTCGATCCGGCAGTCCAAGGCAAGACCGACCAGTTCCTGCTGCGCTACAAGAAGCCGTAAGCTTGCGTTGATCGGGACTCTACTCACTTGACTGAAATGAAGCGCGGATCGCACATGCGGTCCGCGCTTTGTTTTTCCCGGGGAGGGACTCCATCATGAAACTCGCATTCGCCGCCAGCGCCTTTGCGCTGCTCGCCATTGGCTGCACTACGATGGGTGGACCTGCACCGCTTAGCCCCACCGACTACGCCGCGATCCTCGCCGCGCCGGATCGCACGGTGAAGCACGAAGGCCTGCAGGGCGCCGATCAGGCTGACGACGCCGCCCGCAAGCCGGCTGAAGTCCTCGCCTTCATGAACATCCGCCCCGGCGAGACCATCCTCGAGCTCGAAGGCGGCCGCGGCTGGTATTCGCGCATCCTTTCGGAAGCCATCGGACCGTCGGGCAAACTCTACGCGCAATACCCGCCCGAGTTCGCTTACGGCGACGCCGCCTACAAAGGCCGCCAGGACGCTGGCCAGCTCGCGAACACCACTATCGTGAAGTCGCACTTCGACGACTACTCCGCGATCCCGTCGGGCACGGTTGATAAAGTGATCTGGATCCTCGGACCGCACGAGATCTACTTCACGCCCGCCAACTCGACCGGCCTCGGCGATGAAGCCAAGACCTATTCCGAGATCAAGCGCGTGCTTAAACCGGGCGGCGAATTCATCGCCATGGACCACGCCGCTCCCGCGGGCGAAGACAAGAAGACCTCGGCCCAGACCAACCACCGCGTTGATCCGGCCGTGGTGCTCGCCGCCGCCAAGGCTGCTGGCTTCACCTATGTCGACAAGAGCGACGTGCTGGCGAACCCGGAAGACGACCGCACCAAGCGCGCCTTCGATCCCACCGTCCGCCGCCACACGGACCAGTTCCTCTTCCGCTTCAAGAAGGGCTGATTCCGATAGCGGGCTGACACTCGTCTTTTCCGGCGACGCAGCCTAAACTTGCCCCATGATGGGGACACGCCTCTTCAGACTAGTCGCGATCGCGGCCGCAGTATCTGCGGTCGCGGCCGCCTGCTCCCCCGCCGAACAGGGCGTCAGCCAGGCCCAGACGGGCGATGCGGTTGTCGTCCTGTCCGAGGGCGAATGTGCACAGACCTGCCCGGTCTACGACATGACCCTCCACCCGGACGGGTCCTACGCCCTCAACGGCGTGAAGTTCGTGAAATCCATCGGCGTCAGCAAAGGCAATCTCGGCCCCGAAGCCTTCAACGCGGCTGAAACCGCCCTCACCGAAGCCGGCTTCTGGACCCTGCCCACCAACCAGACCAACGCCGTCTCGGAAAACTGCCATTCCGGCGCGCCGACCGTGAACGTCACCTGGCGCAACGACGCGGGAAAGCAGAAGACCATCGCCTACACGGCTGGTTGCGGCGGCCCGGAAATGCGCAACGTGGTCATCGCCCTTCGCCAGGCCATGTCCTTCGACGCCCTGGTCTGGACCGACGCGCGTTTCGACCCGGACGGCAGGCGCTAACAGCACCGGGTGCGACGCCCTTACCCGATGGCGCAACCCCCGTTTCAGGCGTAGGACGGCCCCATGGCACTCTGGCTCACATACGGCGTCTACATCGCCATCGCTGCGGTTTTCGTGGTTCTGGCCTTTGGCATCGTGAACCTCGTTCGCACCGACCCGAAATCGGCCTCGCGGTCGAACAAGCTGATGCGCCTTCGGGTGGTGGTCCAGTTCGTGGCGATCATCCTGCTGGTGATCCTCGGCTGGGTATCCGGCGCCTTCCGCTAATTGTTGCTTCGGCGACACGCGAATCTGCTGCTGCACATTCCCCGGGGGAACGAACCGCTTTTCGGCGCCGTTCATGCTGCATTGGGGTCGGATCGGTCAAATTTCATCGATCAGATTGTCCAAGCCTGAAGCTGTGCATGTGAACATGGCTCTGGCTGGTGTGGTGGTGGAGTTGCCGATGTTCGGACGTGGGTCTGTCGAACTGAATCCCCGCAAATTCTGGAGCTGGTTCGCTTCGGAAGCCCAAGGCATCTCCAACGCCCTCGAAGCCCTTCAGCGCGGCGAAGCCGACGCGGAATGGGCGATCTGCGCCATCAACGACCGCATCCGCCGCTTCGACAACACGCTGGAAGCCGACGTCGTCCTCACGCTCGAGGGCGCCTGCCAGATGACGATCCTCGGCGAGCCGCGCTCCGTTTCGCTGCTGCTGGATGCCGCCCCGCGCCTGCCCGGCTGGCGTTTCTCCACCCGCGCTGCCCTCACCGACCCGCGCCGCGTGCCATTCCGGACCGCACCGCGCCCGTCGCTGGACGTGCTCGCCGGCCCGATTTCGGACGTGTACGACGCTTACGCCCACTAATCCTGGGTCACAGGCATTGACGGCCTGACGCCGCGTCCGCGACAAGGGCGCATGGTTGTCTTGAACAAGATCTACACGCGCACTGGTGACAAGGGCACGACCGGTCTCGCAACCGGCGAACGCGTCCAGAAATGGAACCTGCGCGTCGAAGCCTATGGCGCAGCAGACGAGACAAACTCCTACCTTGGCGTCGCCCGTCTGCACTCAGCCGGCGACCCTGATCTCGATGCCATGCTCGCCCGCATCCAAAACGACCTGTTCGACCTCGGCGCCGATCTCGCTACGCCCCAGCGCGACAAGGATCTCGGCTGGGAGCCGCTGCGCATCGTCGAAGCCCAGGTCACCCGACTCGAGACAGAGATCGACCTGATCAACGGCGTCATCCCGCCGCTCAACAGCTTCATCCTGCCCGGCGGCTCCGCCCTCGCTGCCCACCTGCACGTTGCGCGCACTGTCTGCCGCCGCGCCGAGCGCCTGATCGCTGAACTCGCCGCCACCGAAGGCGAAGTCGTCTCCGAATTCGCCCTCGCCTACGCCAACCGGCTGTCGGACTTCCTCTTCGTCGCCGGCCGCCGCGCCAACGATAATGGCGCCAGCGACGTGCTCTGGGTTCCCGGCGCGAACCGCTAACCGATGCCCGCGGTCCTTCTCTTCATGAAGGGCCCCTTCAGCCAGTTCCACCCATCGCACTTCACGCTCGGCGGCCACGCTTACATCTGCGCCGAGCAGTACATGCACGAGCAGAAGGCCCGCCTCTTCGGAGACGTTGCGATGGCGGAACGCATCCTGAAATCCGACAGCCCGCACGAACACAAGCTGATGGGCGGCCGCGTCTCCGGCTTCGATCAGGAAAAGTGGGACGCCAACAAGGTCCGCATCGTCACTGATGGAACCCGCGCCAAGTTCAGCCAGAACCCCGGCCTGCGCCGCCGCCTGCTCGACACCGGCGACGCCATTCTCGCGGAAGCCAACCCCAAGGACTACATCTGGGGCATAGGCCTTTCAGAAGACGACCCCGCCGCCCTCGATCCTGCCAACTGGCAGGGCGAGAACCTGCTGGGCCGGATCCTCATGGCTGTGCGCATAGACCTCACCTCCACGAGCAGCGCCTGACAAATTTGCGCCTAGTTCGGAATTAACCTGTTCCCTCGAATGCTAAGTTGAGGAGACGTCCGAACTCCTCGATAGTCAGACCTCTCCGGGGATCTCCAGTCTTGAAGCTTGCCGCCCTCTTCCTCTCAGCCGCTCTCACGCTCGGCGCGCCCCTCGCCGCGACGATGCCCGCGCACGCGCAGCTGAAGAAGGACTACCAGACCCTCCAGGACTTCGGCGCCGAGCTCGACTACGTCGCCACCGCGCCGGACTTCGTCGGCCTCGCTGTGGCCGTCGTGAAGGATGGCCGCGTCGCCATGGTGAAAACCTACGGCACGCTGGAAGCCGGCGGCACGCAGAAGGTCACGCCCGACACCGTCTTCCGCATCGCATCGCTGTCCAAGGGTTTTGCCGGCACGCTCGCGGTGATGGAGCAGAGCGACGGCAAGCTGAACCTGCAGACCCCTGTCTCCAGCATCGTGCCCGAGTTCAAGCTGAAGCGCCCGGAAGACGCCGCCCGCGTTACGCTCGAAGACGTGCTCTCCCACCGCGTCGGTCTACCGCCCTACGCCTATGACAATCTACTTGAAGCTGGCCGCACGCCCTCAGTCATCCTCGCCGAATACGGCAAGGTCAAACAGACCTGCGCGCCGGGCGAATGCTTCACCTACCAGAACGTCGCCTTCAACATGATCGCCACCGCGATCGAGAAAGCCACCGGCCGCACCTACGCCTCGGAAGTGCAGACGCGCATCTTCACCCCGCTCGGCATGAAGACCGCCTCGATCGGCCTCGCTCAGCTCAAGTCGACGGGCAACTGGGCCCGCCCGCACAAGCGCGTCGGCCAGCAGACCTGGGTGCCGACGCCCGTCACCGACTGGTACTATCGCGTCCCCGCCGCCGGCGGCATCAACGCCTCGATCAACGACCTGTCCAAATGGCTGGTCGCGCAGATGGGTCTCCGTCCCGACGTGATCCCCGCCGCCGTGCTCGACGAAGCTCACCGCAAGCGCATCTCCACGCCGCCGGAAACCGCCCGCCAGCGCACGCTGAAAACACCTGTCACCGAAACCTCCTACGGCCTCGGCTGGCGCAACTACACCTATGCGGGCCAGCAGGTGATCACGCACTCCGGCAGCGTCGAAGGCTATATCGCCCAGATCGCCTGGGTGCCCGGCAAGAACTCCGGCATCGTCATGCTGTCCAACACGCGCGGCGCCCGTTCCACCCGCATCGTCCCCGCTTGGCTGGACTATGAGCTTGGCCTGCAGAAGACCGACTGGTTCAAGATGGGCGATCTCGACACCGCCGCCATGACACCCGCGGTCGTAAGCGGCGACTAACGCCAACTTCATCTCGCGACCATCGCTGCAAGCCTTGCCGTTCGGCGCCGTCACGTTCATCGTGCGCGCTCACGCGGAGGGACCCATGCGGAACATCGGAATTATCAGCGGCTTTGCGCTCGTCGCGCTAGCCGCCTGCCAGCCTGCAGCGAAGGAAGAAACCGCGGCGGCGCCCGCGCATCAGATCCACGATGCGAAGGCCTTCTTCGATACGACCGCTGTGGCGGTCGCCGCGCCGACGCCCTTCGCCTTCTCGCCTGATGGCGCGAACGTTCTCGTCTCGACCGATAAGTCAGGCGTGTTCAACGCCGCCGCCCTGCCGGTCGCTGGCGGCGATCTCGCTCCGCTCACCGCCTCCACCACCAACGCCGTGTTCGCAATCAGCTACTTCCCCACCGGAGACCGAGCCCTCGTCTCCTCCGATGGCGGCGGCAACGAGCTGACCCACATCTACGTCCGCAACGCAGACGGCACGCAGACAGACCTCACGCCCGGCGACAAGCACGCCAGCGAATTCATCGGCTGGGCCGGCGACGGCAAGACTTTCTGGATCGCCACCAACGAGCGCGATCCGCAGATGTTCGACCTCTATGCCTACGACGCGGCGACCTTCGCGCGGAAACTCGTCTTCCAGAACTCGGGATTCTTCCCGTCCGCTGTCTCGCCCGATGGCAAATGGCTCGCGCTCTCCAAGCAGAACACCAGCGCCGATAGCGACGTCTATCTCGCTGACCTCACCAAGCCCGCCACGCAGAAGCCAGTCCTGATCACGCCGAACAATGCGGACATCGCCTATGGCGTCTACGAATTCACGCCCGACTCCAAATCGCTGATCTACGCGACCGACGAGTTCGGTGAGTTCACGCAAGCCTGGACGCACGATCTCGCCACCGGCAAGAAGGCCGAACTGCTCAAAGCCGACTGGGATGTGATGTTCGTCACCTACTCGCCGTCGGGCCGCTATCGCGTCGACGCCATCAACGCAGACGCCTCGACCAAGCTCACCATCCTCGACCAGACGGCCGCCAAGCCCGTCGCCCTCACCGGCGTTCCCGCTGGCGATGTCGGCTCGGTCCGCTTCAACCGTGACGAGACGAAGATCGCCTTCACTGTCGCGTCCGACACCTCGCCCGCCGATGTGTTCGTGGCCGACCTCGCCACGGGCGCCGCCACGCGCCTGACGAAAAATCTCAACCCGGCCATCGACGAGCAGACGCTCGTTCAGACCGAAGTCGTCCGCTACAAGAGCTTCGACGGCCTCGATATCCCGGCCATCCTGTTCAAGCCCAAAGGCGCCAGCGCCGAGAACCCTGTTCCCGCGGTCGTCGACGTTCATGGCGGCCCCGGCGGTCAGAACCGCAAGGGCTACACGGCGATGTACCAGCACCTCACGAACCACGGCTATGCCGTGCTGCGCGTGAACAACCGCGGCTCATCGGGCTACGGCAAAACCTTCTTCCACATGGACGACAAGAAGCACGGCGAGGTCGATCTCGACGACGTCGTCTACGGCAAGACCTACCTGCAGTCGCTCGACTGGGTGCAGAAGGACAAGATCGCCATCATGGGCGGCTCCTATGGCGGCTACATGGTCGCTGCAGCCCTCGCCTTCCGCCCGGAAGAGTTCACCGCCGGCATCGACATCTTCGGCGTCACCAACTGGACGCGCACACTGCAGGAAATCCCGCCATGGTGGGGCGCGCAAAAACAGGCGCTCTATGACGAGATGGGCGATCCGGCCACCGACGCCGAGCGCCACACGCGCATCTCGCCGCTCTTCCACGCCGCCAACATCAAGAAGCCGCTACTCGTCATCCAGGGCAAGAACGACCCGCGCGTGCTGCAGGTCGAAAGCGATGAACTCGTCGCCGCCGTGAAGAAGAACAACGTCCCCGTCGAATACGTCATCTTCCCCGACGAGGGCCACGGCTTCCTCCGCAAGGAAAACCGCATCACCGCGTCGAACGCCTACGTGACGTTCCTCGACCAATACCTGAAAGGTGTCACGCCCCCGGCAGGCGCATATGCGTCCCCCGCTGCTCCCGCTCCGGCTGCTCCCGCAACCCCAGCCGCACCGGCGCAATAACGCTCGTCAGAACACCGCCCTCGAAACTCTCCCCCCGCAAAGCGGGGGAAGAGCTACCGAACCACCGGCGCTCTAACCCGGAATACTCCCGCCACCCTGAACCTTCTGCCGCGCCAGCGCGCTGTCCATCGGCGACAATCCAAGCCGGTCCACAATCTGCCGCATCAGCGAGTCCTCATGCGGATCGCGCACGCCGTCCGACAGGATCACGCCCCACAGCTCTTCAATGATCGCAATCCGGTCCTCGATCGGAATCGATGTGCGGATCGCCTTGGTGAACTGATAGATGTCGATGGCCTCGCCCTCGGCCTCTTCGCCCTGCTCGCGCAGCCCCCGCGCCAGGTCGGCGTTCAGGCCGAACCGCCTGCCCAGCACGCGATCGATGATCGCCGCCTCGTGGTCGTCGTATTTCCCATCCGCCCGCGCCGCCATCACCAGCACAGCCGCCACCGCCAGGCGCGCATCCTCGGGCTGCAACTCGGTGTGCCCGGTCGACATTAGCAGGCGGCGCAGGAAACCGAGGGGCATGAGATCAATCCTCCTGCGGCTTCATATAGGCATCGAAATTCGCGATGTAGGCGTCGAGATTGCCCTCGAGCATCTGCTGGAAGCCTTCGACGAAGTATTTCACCGTCTCGTCCCGCTTGGCCGCCATCGCCTCGCCCGACTTGAACCCGCGCGCCGACAGGAATGCCGAGAATCGCGCCGAAGCGAACATCATGGAGGCGTTCACCGCCTCGGGCGTGGCCTCCCCAACCGCCTCGTTGGCGAGGTTAATGTGCGCATCGGCACGCTTGTAGAACGCATCGTCAAACGGGTCGGCCATAGGGTTCGCTCACTCCTGATTTGGCTGCAAGCTAGCGCTCCAGCCGAAAAAACCATCCGAAATCCGCCCTCGCGCACGAATGTTTCATCCCGCCCCCTGCCTAACGCGCCAAATCGACGCTTTTTGCCCTGAAATACCGCCAGGAAACTTGATTCCCGCGCGCGTGCTGCATAACAGGTAGCCGCGGTTCGCAGGCGCACCATTGGGGGGCGCCTCGAGCAGATTTTCTGACCGTCCAGCCGGAGACCCACCGATGAAGGTGCTTGTGCCCGTAAAGCGGGTGATCGACCCGAACGTCCGCCCGCGCGTGAAAGCCGATGGCTCGGGCGTTGACCTCGCCAACATCAAGATGGCGATGAACCCGTTCTGCGAGATCGCTGTCGAAGAAGCCGTCCGCATGAAGGAAAAAGGCGTCGTCACCGAGATCGTGCTGGTCTCGATTGGACCGGCCCAGGCTCAGGAAACCATCCGCATCGGTCTCGCCATGGGCGGTGATCGCGGCATCCTCGTCCAGACCGACGTCGCGGTTGAGCCGCTCGCCGTCGCTAAGATCCTCGCCAAGATCGTCGAAGCCGAACAACCCGGCCTCGTCATCACCGGCAAGCAGGCGATCGACGACGACGCCAACCAGACCGGCCAGATGCTCGCCGCCCTGCTCGACTGGCCGCAAGGCGCCTTCGCCTCGGCCGTCGCCATGGATGGCGACAAGCTGAAAGTCACCCGCGAAGTCGATGGCGGCCTCCAGACCGTCTCGCTCTCGCTGCCGGCCGTGGTCACCACCGACCTCCGCCTCAACGAGCCGCGCTTCGCTTCGCTGCCGAACATCATGAAGGCGAAGAAGAAGCCGATCGACACCAAGTCGCCTGCCGACTACGGCGTCGACGTCACGCCGCGCCTGTCGGTCGTGAAAGTCGCCGAGCCCAAGAAGCGTGAAGCCGGCGAGAAAGTCGCCGACGTCGACGCGCTCATCGCCAAACTCAAGTCCGTTGGAGCGATCTGATCATGGCCGTTCTCGTTCTCGCTGAACACAGCAACGCCGCGCTCAATGACGCGACCGCCAAGACGGTCGCCGCGGCTCAAGCCTTCGGTGGCGACATCGACGTTCTCGTCGCTGGCCACAATGCGAAAGCTGCCGCCGACGCCGCCGCCAAACTCGCTGGCGTCCGCAAAGTCATCCACGTCGAAGGCGAAGCCTTCAGCCACGCTCTGGCCGAAGCTGTCGAAGCCCTCGTCGTTCCGATGATGGCTGGCTACGACGCCTTCTTCGCCCCGGCCACCACAACCGGCAAGAACGTCGCTCCGCGCATCGCCGCCAAGCTCGACGTCATGCAGATCTCGGAAATCACCAAGGTCCTCGACGCCTCGACCTTCGAGCGCCCGATCTACGCCGGCAACGCGATCATGACGGTCAAGTCGTCCGACGCGAAGAAAGTCGTCACCGTCCGCGGCACGGCCTTCCAGGCTGTCGCTTCGACCGGTTCGGCTTCGGTCGAAACCGCAGCCGTTCCGGCTGGTCCGTTCAAGGCCACCTTCGTCTCCGAAGAACTGCAGAAGTCGGATCGTCCCGAGCTCGCCTCGGCCAAGCGCGTCGTCTCCGGCGGCCGCGCCCTCGCCTCGGCTGAACAGTTCAACCAGTACATCCTGCCGCTCGCCGACAAGCTCGGCGCAGGCGTCGGCGCCTCGCGCGCCGCCGTCGACGCGGGCTACGCCCCGAACGACTTCCAGGTCGGTCAAACGGGTAAAGTCGTCGCTCCGGAGCTCTACATCGCCATCGGCATCTCGGGCGCCATCCAGCACCTCGCCGGCATGAAGGACTCGAAGATCATCGTCGCCATCAACAAGGACGAGGAAGCCCCGATCTTCCAGATCGCGGACTACGCCCTCGTCGGCGACCTCTTCAAGATCGTCCCCGAGCTCACCAGCAAGCTCTAGGCTTCTTGAACTGACCCAACAAAGAAAGGCCCGCCCTCACCGGCGGGCCTTTTGCTTTTCGCCCGCGCCCTTGGCGTTCCGCCCACACCATGCTCATCTCACCCGACAGATCAGGGACGGATTTCATGCGCACTACGCTTCTCGCTGCGGCAGGCTTCCTCGCAATCGCCGCCTGCTCAACGACATCCGCTCCGGGCGCCACAAGCACGGCCTCTTCCGATCCCCGCGCCGGCGAAGCCGAATTTCGCGAGCTCTACAAAGAGCTGATCGAGACCAACACCACGCTATCCGTCGGCTCCTGCACCCTCGCCTCCGAGCGCATGAAGGCGCGCCTAGTCGCCGCCGGCTACCCCGAGAGCGACCTCCACATCCTCGTGAACCCCAAGCCGAACCGCCCGCAGGATGGCAACCTCGTCGCCATCCTCCCCGGCTCGAACCCTGCGAAGAAGCCCATCCTCCTGATGGCGCACATCGACGTGGTCGAAGCCAAACGCGAAGACTGGGTGCGCGACCCGTTCAAGCTGACGGAAGAAGAAGGCTTCTTCTTCGCGCGCGGCGCCAGCGACGACAAAGCCATGGCCGCCATCTTCACGGACTCGATGGTCCGCTTCAAACGCGAAGGCTACAAGCCCGAGCGCACCATCAAGATGATGCTCAACTGCGGCGAGGAAAGCGGCGACGAATTCATCGGCGCCAAATACATGGTCGAGAACCATCTCGATCTCATCAGCGCCGAGTTCGCGCTCAATGAAGGCGCCGGCGGCCGCATCGATCCCGACACCGGCAAGTATGTCTACAACGGCGTGCAGGCCGGCGAGAAACTTTACCAGGACTTCCACCTCGAAGTGACCAATCCCGGCGGCCACTCGTCACGTCCGGTTCCCGACAACGCGATCTACCGCCTCGGCCAGGCGCTCGCCAAAGTCGAAGCCATTCAGTTCCCGATCGAGTTCAACGATGCCACGCGCGGCTTCTTCCGCCGCATGGGCCAGATCACGCCGGGCCAGGAAGGCCAGGACATGCGCGACGCCGCCGATGGCGAGAACGCCACCGCCATCCGCCGGCTGATGCTCAACCCCGGCTACAACGCGCTGTTCAAAACCACCTGCGTCGCCACCCAGCTCAACGCCGGCCACGCGCCCAACGCTCTGCCGCAACGCGCCACGGCCAACGTCAACTGCCGCATCTTCCCGGGCCGCACGCCGACCGAGATCAAGCAGCAACTCGAGACCGCGATCAACGATGCTCAGGTGAAGGTCACGCTCAACGGCCAGGCCGAAGCACCCAGCCCGCCACCGAACCTGACGCCGGAAATCCTCGGCCCCATTGAGAAGATTTCCGAGCAGCTCTTCCCCGGCGTGCCCGTCATCCCCGCCATGGCAACCGGCGCAACGGACGGCCGTTTCACGACGCCCGCCGGCATTCCCACCTACGGCGTCTCAGGCATTTTCGCCGACCCCAACTCCAGCGGCGTCCACGGCCTCAACGAACGCGTCGGCGTGAAACAACTCTACGACGGCCGCGTGTTCCTGCACCTGCTGGTGAAGGAGTATGCAGGAGGGAAGTAGTGGCTACGCCCACCCAAACTGCTTCAACATGAACACCGCGCCCGCCGCCGAAGCGCCAGACAGCACCGCGCCCCAAACCATGTCGACGATCACCATCGGCAGCGGCCATCCCTTGATGGTCGCAAGGCTCGTGAGGTCATACGTCCCGTAAGCCACCAGCCCGAAGAACGCGCCCACCCACAACGCACGCATCCAGTCGCCGCTCTCCAGCGACGGCATCACCGCAAAGAACCCCAGCCCCACCGCATAGAGCAGGTAGAACAGGATCGCCGGCACAGGCTGTATCTGCTCGCGCATCAACGGCCCCAGCTGCCCAGCCAGCCAATCGCGGGCGATCACGCCCAGCCACAGCACATCCAGAACCGCCAGAATAAGCCCCGCCGCAGCCGCGCTCTTGAAAAGATCCATCACCAGCTCCTGCAATCCCCTTCATACGCACGCAATCCGAACTGGATGCCCTTGGGCGCGCGCCCTCAGATCAAACCTGTGGCGCCGCAAGCCCGCCGCCATTGCGCAATCCGCCCCCAGACCCTACGCAAACCAGCCAACCTGCCCCGCGAGCCCCGATGCGTCGTCACCACATCCTGTTCGCGCTTCTCGCCTTCGCGCTGATCGCCCCGCCCGTCTTCGCCCATGCCATCGGCGGCAGCGACGCGGAGTTCGTGCGCAAGACCATCGGCGCAGACCCGTTCCCCTTCCTCTATCTCGGCGCCAAGCACATGGTGACGGGATACGACCACCTGCTCTTCCTGCTCGGCGTCATCTTCTTCCTCTACAAGCTGAAAGACGTCCTGCTCTACGTGACGCTGTTCTCGCTCGGCCACTCCACCACGCTGATCATCGGCGTGCTGTTCGATCTCGGCGTGTCGTCCCACCTCGTCGACATGGTCATCGGCCTTTCCGTTTCCTACAAGGCGTTCGACAACCTCGGCGGCTTCCGCAAGCTCGGGCTCGAGATCGACAACCGCGTCACCGTCGGCGGCTTCGGCCTGATCCACGGCCTCGGCCTCGCAACCAAGCTGCAGGCCCTCGGCCTCAACAAGGACGGCCTGCTGCCCAATCTCATCGCCTTCAACATCGGCGTCGAGATCGGCCAGCTCATCGCCCTGTCGCTGATCCTCGTGGTCATGACCCTGTGGCGCACGACCAAAAGCTTCGGCCGCTTCGCCATCGCCGCCAACGCCCTCCTGTTCCTCGCCGGCATCGTGCTGGCGGGCGAACAGCTTGCGGGCTACTTTCTCGCTGGAGATGCATGATGTCTGACAGTCAGCAACCCATCGCGCCTGTGCCCCTGAAAGTCTCGGGCAAGACGCTCGCCCTCATCACCGGCGGCGGCTTCATTGCCGGCGCGCTGATCGTGCTCGGCGCGATCATGCCGGCGGAATTCAACGTCGATCCGCTGGGCCTCGGCAAGCTCTCCGGCATTGCCCGCCTCTGGGCGCCCGACGAGATCGAGGTCGACACCAACTCTGCCAGCGGCCCTCTGTCTCGCGAGTCCGAAATCCCGCCGCGCACCGACGTGATCGAAATCCCGCTCACCGACTTCCTCGGCGGCGCCAAGGGATCTGAACTCGAATACAAGGTCGCGATGAAACAGGGCGCGTCCCTGATCTACGAATGGGAAGCCGTCGGCGCGAAGAACGCCAACGATGTCGGCTACGACTTCCACGGCCACACCACGCCCGAACCTGGCAAGCCGATGAACGTCGCCACCTACAAGCAGTCCCGCGGCCTGAAGCAGCAGGGCTCTCTCACCGCCCCGTTCGACGGCATCCAGGGCTGGCAGTTCTCGAACTTCGGCGATGGTCCGGTCGTCATCCGCGTGAAGCTCACCGGCTTCTACGAGCTGGTTCCCGCCGGTCAGGAAGGCAATCTGGCCGGCATCGTCGCCAACGTGCCCGCCGCCCAGGCGCGCCCGGATTTCCAGCCAAATCAAAGCCCGAATTAGCGACTGCCAACTGCGGCTCGCCCTGCCACAATTTCGCGCTAACCTCATCCCATTGCTGCACTCCTTGGCTGCACTTTGGGGGCTATCGCCGTTTGTTTCGGAGACGCGAATGATCTACCGCGCCATCCTCGCCATGAGTCTCGCCGCCATCCTGGCGGGCTGCGCCTCGACGCGCCCGGCCCCCGTGATTGCAGGCAGCCGCACGCCCATTCCGCCCAGGCCCCCGACCACCACAACGC
>Ga0247823_10001712_pt1 | contig 18121 bp, 17 predicted proteins | sample 13C_PalmiticAcid_2_FD_192426 | JGI IMG/M metagenome (GOLD analysis project Ga0247823, IMG submission 192426) | Soil microbial communities from agricultural site in Penn Yan, New York, United States - 13C_PalmiticAcid_Day30 | ecosystem: Environmental > Terrestrial > Soil > Agricultural land... | reverse complement strand
ATCCTCCGGAGCCGCCACCGCAGGCGGCGAGAAGTGCACACAGATTCAGGGCCCAAATGGCCCGGGGCGAGAAGGCAGACAACATTTCTTGGTATGGTGGTTGAGTTGTAACTGAATGCTTTCAACCTTAACAGTTTCCTGTTGCAACCTTCTCCCCAACCACAAGGAATTTGACATGCCGAAGGCTTACTGGATCGCCACCTACCGCTCCATCAACGACCCCGCCGCCCTGGCGGCCTATGCGCAACTCGCCGGCCCCGCGATCCAGGCCGCAGGCGGTCGCTTCCTGGCGCGCGGCATGCCGGCGCAGGTCTACGAAGCGGCGGTCCACCAGCGCGCGGTGCTGATCGAGTTCGACAGCGTGGCGCAGGCCACCGGGGCACACGACAGCCCGGCCTACCAGGAAGCCTTGAAGGCGCTGGGCAACGGCGCGGAGCGCGACATCCGCATCGTGGAGGCGGTGGCCTGAGGCCTGGGCGGGCTCAGCCGCCGCTCAATGGCAGGGTGACCGTGAAACAGGCGCCGCATCCCAGCCCCTCGCTGTGGGCAGTGATGCGCCCGCCGTGCAGCTCGATGAGCTGACGGGCCAGCGAAAGGCCCAGCCCCAGCCCGCCCTGCCCCAGGCCCTTGGAGCTGGGCGCCTGGGCATACATCTCGAACAGCTGCGGGAGGAAATCTTCGGCGATGCCGATGCCGCTGTCCTGCACCTCCACGACCGCGTGGCGCTCCACCGCCCGGGCCCGTAGAAGAATCGAGCTGCCTTCGGGTGAGTACTTCGCGGCGTTGGACAGCAGGTTGATGAACACCTGCTCCAGCCGCGTGGCATCGCCCCGGATGGACAGCGGCGCCTCCACCACCTGCACGTCGAGCACGTGCCCGCGCTGGGCAATGAACGGCTGCGTGGCCTCCAGCACGGCGGCGATCACGTCCTGCAACACCAGGTCGTCGGGCTGGAGCCGGAACTTGCCCGACCGGATGCTGGAGGCATCGACCATGTCGTCGACCAGCCGCGAGAGGACCGCCGTCTGGTTCTCCAGCGTGCGAAGGGCGCGTTGCTGCCGGGGGTCATCCTTGCCGGTGGTAATTTTCAGGAGCATCGCGGCGAGGCGGATGCCCGACATCGGGTTGCGAAGCTCGTGGGACAGCAACGCCAGGAATTTTTCCTTGTTGGCATCCGCCTCTTCCAGTCGAGCGACGGCCAGGTGCTGTTCCGTGACGTCGTGGCCCTGCACGAAGATGCCGCTCACGCGCGCTTCGCCGTCCTCGAGCAGCGGCTGGTAGACAAAGTCCACATAGCGCGTGACAGGCTGGTGGTGTTCGTCGAGCACCGCGAGCTTCACGCCCCGGCCCACATGGGGCATGCCGCTGGTGTAGACGGTGCGCAGCAGCGCCTCGAAGCCCTGGCCCCGGATTTCGGGCACCGCGTCGAAGATGGGGCGCCCCACCAGATCGCGCTTGCCCACCAGCCGCAGGAAGGACTCGTTCGCCAGTTCGACGACGTGGTCTTCGCCGCGCAGCAGCGCGATGAAGCCGGGCGCCTGCCGGAAGAAGCCGTCGAGCAGGCGGCGCGCACTCTCGCTCTGCGCCAGCCGTTGACGGCCCTCTTCTTCCTGGCTGCGCAGGGTCGTCAGCGTGGCCGCGTTCTGGAACAGCATGGCGGCAAAGTCCGCCAGCGCCGTGACCGCGCTGAGGTCCTGCTGGGTGAACGCGGTGTCGCAAGCGTGCCGGATGACCCAGAGGGTGCCGATCAGCACACCATCCTGCGAGAACGGCACCAGGAGCACGACGCGCACGGGCAGGTGCAGATCGCCGATGTAGGGGTAGTAGCGCACGGCGTCCCGCATCATCAGGGCGTGCCCCTTGTCGAACACGGTGCCGCAGGGGCTGAAGTGGCGCGGCATGGTGCCGTGGAGGTAGCGCGCGAAGTCCCCGGCGGTCGCCACCCAATTGAAGTGATCGCCCGAGGGCGGGTCCAGCAGGCTGATGCCGGCCGACTCGGCACCGGTCAGCCGCATCGCCGTTTCCACCAGATGGCGCGCCACCGCGCCGGGTTCGGCGGACAGCGTTTTCGCCAGGGACAGCAGGCCTTCGGCCAGACTGAAGTCGCCGGCGTCCGCCGCGCCTGGCGGTTCGATGGTTTCGAGGATGTCTTCCAGTGAACAACCGGAAGAAGCAGCCGGTGCGGTCACGGGCTGGCCGGCAGCAAGGGGCTGATCAACTTGGCACCCTGCTGAAGCAGCTCGAAGTTCTCGGGCGACAGCGGCCGTTGCACCAGATCGAAGTGGCACAGCGTGCCAAAGAATTCGCCTTGATCGTCCCGCAGGGGCACGCCGGTGTAGGCCATCATCACGCCCTTGTAAGGATGCCCGTCGAGGCGGTCATCGGTGCTGGAATCGCTGGTGAGGAACTGGCCGTCGCGCAGGACGAACTGGCAGAAGCTCGATTCGAGCGGCACCTCCGCCAGGAATTCCGGCCGGATCTCGCCGGCCTTGTCGTACAGGCCCACGTTCTTCAGCAGGGAGTGGCGCAGCCGGTAGACCGCCGTGTACCGGTGTTCGGTGGTGGCGTTCAGGAACTTGAGCCCACCGTCCAGGCCATCCTGGGCCAGAGCGAGCCGGAGCTGTTCGAATCGAGGAGTGATCATGCTGGGCTACGCGAAGTAGGAACGTGATGGGGCAAGCCATTCATTAAACCGCAAGGGCAAACGGTGTGCCGTGGTGGCGCCGGTAAAACTTGCCGCGGTGCCCAGGTCGCATGGCTTTGTGCGGTCCGCAGGCCTGTGGGAAGATGGGGCAACCCTTCGCCCTCCCCTTCGAGACGCACCATGACCCGATCCACACCGGCGCCTGACGCACCCGACAACCAGGCGCCCCGCCTGCTGCACACCGGCGTCCCCGGTCTGGACAACGTGCTCGGCGGTGGGTTGACACCCGGTCGCCTGTACCTCGTGGAAGGCACGCCGGGCTCGGGCAAGACCACCATCGCCATGCAGTTCCTCATGGAGGGTGTGCGCCAGGGCGAAGCGGTGCTGTATGTCACGCTGTCGGAAACCGCCGACGAACTCATGGGCGTGGCCCAGTCCCACGGGTGGGATCTCGACGGCGTGGAGATCCGCGAGATGCTGCCCGCGCAGGAGTCCCTGTCGCCCGAGGAGCAGTACACGGTGTTCCACCCGTCCGAGGTGGAGCTGGGCGAAACCACCATCCGCATCCTGGAGGACGTGAAGCGCATCAACCCTTCCCGGGTGGTGTTCGACTCCCTGTCCGAACTGCGCTTGCTGGCCGGCAACTCGTTGCGCTACCGCCGCCAGATCCTCGCGCTCAAGCAGTTCTTCGCCGGGCGCCACTGCACCGTGATGATGCTCGACGACATGACCGCCGCCGAACACGACCTGCAGGTGCAGAGCATTTCGCACGCGGTGCTGCGCCTGGAACAGATCAACCCCGACTACGGTGGCGCGCGCCGCCGCCTCGTGGTGCTGAAGTACCGGGGTCAGGCGTTCCGGGGCGGGTACCACGACTACAAGATCGTGCGCGGCGGCCTGATCGTCTTCCCCCGCCTGGTGGCGGCCGAACACGTCGAGAGTGTCCTGCAGGTCAAGATGCCCAGCGGCCTGAAAGAGCTGGACGACCTGCTGGGCGGCGGCATCGAGCGCGGCACCAGCACGCTGCTGGTGGGCGCGCCGGGCACGGGCAAGTCCAGCGTGGCGGTGCAGTTCGCGGTCTCGGCGGCCGAACGCGGCGAATGCGCGGCCCTGTTCATCTTCGACGAGAGCATCGCCACCCTGCGCACGCGCACGGAAGGCATGGGCATGCCGATCTCGGCGCACATGGCCTCCGGCCACATCCGGGTGCGGCAGGTGGACCCGGCCGAGCTCTCGCCCGGCGAGTTCGTGCACGAGATCCGGGAGGCCGTCACGGAGCACAAGGCCACGGTGGTGGTGATCGACAGCCTCAACGGCTACCTGAACGCCATGCCGGACGAGCGCTTCCTCATCGTGCAGTTGCACGAGCTGCTGACCTTTCTCGGCCAGTCGGGCGTGGCCACCCTGCTCATCGGCGCGCAGACGGGCTTGATCGGCACGCAGATGCAGTCGCCGGTGGATGCGAGCTACCTGGCCGATGCGGTGGTGCTGCTGCGCTACTTCGAGACACAGGGTGAAGTGCAGCAGGCGATTTCCGTGATGAAGAAGCGCGGCGGCCAGCACGAGCGCAGCATCCGCAGCTTCAAGCTCACCGCCGACGGGATTTCCCTCGGGCCGCCCCTGCGCCAGTTCCGGGGCATTCTCACGGGCGTGCCGGTCCACATGGAGGGCCCGGCAGGCCCGGACACGCCCACCTCATGAGCGAAACGACAGCGCGTTCCCACGAGCTGCGCGTGCTGCTCCGGATGGTCACGGCCAAGGACGGCGCGATGGCCATCCGGGTGCTGGAGCGAGCGGGCATCGTGGCCGAATCCTGCGCGGACGCCGCTGAGCTGGCCAAGGAAATGGCGGTGGGCGCGGCGGCCGTGCTGATCGCCGAAGAGATCCTGGCCGACCAGGGTTTCGGGCGCGTCATGCTGGCGCTGCGCGCGCAACCGGCCTGGTCCGATGTGCCGGTGATCGTGGTGGCGCGGGCGGGGGTGGAGTCGGTTGCCATCACCGATGCGCTGGAGCAGCTGGCCAACCTCACGGTGCTGGAGCGGCCGATGCGGGTGTCTTCGCTCGTGAGTTCGGTGCGCACCGCGCTGGCCGCGCGCCGGCGCCAGTACCAGCTGCGAACGACGCTGGAAGGCCTGCATGAGGCGGACCAGCGCAAGACCGAATTTCTGGCGACGCTCGCTCACGAGCTGCGCAACCCGCTGGCGCCGCTGCGCACCTCCCTGACCATCCTCTCGGAGAAGCAGCCGGACGAGGCCACCGCCCGGCGCCTCTACGCCATGATGGACCGGCAGGTGACGCACATGGTGCGCCTCATCGACGACCTCATGGAGGTCTCGCGCATCACGCGCGGCAAGATCGAACTGCGCCTGGCACCGATCGCACTGGACCGCGTGGTGCGGGACGCCGCCGAGCTGAGCATGCCGCTGCTCACGGCAAGCCGGCACCAGCTGGTGCTGAACCTGCCGTCGGTGCCCTGCACCGTGCAGGGCGACGCGGTGCGGCTGGCCCAGGTGTTCGCCAACCTGCTCAACAACGCCGCCAAGTTCACCCCGCCCGAAGGCCGCATCGAGGTGAGCCTGAGTTCGGACGAAGACACCGTGCGCGTGCAGATCGCCGACTCCGGCCTGGGCATTCCGCCGCAGATGCTGGGCTCGGTGTTCGACATGTTCGTTCAGCTCAGCGACACCTCGCGCGTCGCGCAGGGCGGCCTGGGCATCGGCCTCACCCTGGTGCGCAGCCTGGTGGAGCTGCATGGCGGGCGGGTGACGGCGGCCAGCCCCGGCGCGAACCAGGGGACCACGATGACCGTCGAGCTTCCGCTGGTGCCCGCCCAAGCGGCGCTGGTGCCGGCCGCCCCCCCGCTGGAATCCCACGGGCACGGCGGCCAGGGCCAGCGGGTGCTGGTGGTGGACGACAACCGCGATGCGGCGGATTCCCTGGCGGAGTTGCTCGGCCTCATGGGGGCCCGCCCCGTCGTGGCCTATGGCGTGGACGAAGCCCTGGCCTTGATGGCGACCAGCCCGCCCACCCTCGCTTTTGTCGACATCGGCATGCCGGTGCGCGACGGGTACGAGCTCGCCGGGCTGGTGCGGGCGGACAGCGCGCTGGCGGACATGGTGCTGGTCGCGCTCACCGGCTGGGGCCAGGCCACCGACCGCGAACGCATCATGGCCGCAGGCTTCGACCACCACCTGATCAAGCCGGCGGACATTCAACAACTGGCCGACCTGCTGGACACCGGCCGCTGAAACCGGGGTGGGAACGCGGCTTGCCATCCCCAGGCATGACGCAGCCCGCCCTCACCCCCTTTGGCCCCGCACGCACCGATGGGGCGGCCGACGCCAGCGCCGGTGAAGAGGAAGGCGAGCCCCTGCTGGAGGGCAACCAGGCCGACCTCTTCGAGCACACGGAGGAAGTCCGGGCGGCGCTGATCGGCACGCTGGAGCGGGCGGTGAACCACATCAACCTCGATGCGGCGCTGCTCCACACCCCAGGGCTGGGCACCGACCTCATCGAATGCCTGGGCGAACAATGCCGCCGGGGCGTGCGTGTGCAGGTGATCGCGCACACGCTGGACATGGCGCGCGCCGTCGACGAGCTGGCCCGGCTGTGCCAGGCCGGCATCACCCTGAACGAGGTGCGCCCCGCGCGCGGCTGGCGCGGCTGGCTGGAGCGCCGGTCGCGCCGCACCCATCGGCAGCTGGCGGTGATCGATGGCGAGGTGGCCTGGTGCGGGCCGGGCATCCGCTCGCCCGATCTCTGCAGTTTCGGGCCCCACGTGCAGGTGCGGGGGCCGGTGGTGCAGCGCATGCAGCGCCTGTTCCTGGAGGCCTGGCACGCCGCCCCCGCATCGACCCGCCTGCCCCAGGCGAATTACTTTCCACCCCAGGCCTCGGCCGGGCGTGTGCGCATGGGCCTGGCGCTCGCGCCCGACGCAGGGGGCGCGCCGCTGCGGGACGGCCACTCCCTGGTGGAGCAGGTCGAGCGGGCGCGCGCCCAGGTGTTCGTGAGCATGGTCCGGCGGGAACCATCGCGCCGACTGATGAAAGCCCTGCTCGCGGCCGGCGCGAGCGGTGTGGGCGTGACAGTGGTGCTGGGGAAACACGCCAACGGCTGGCGGTGGAATGGGCGCCGCATCGACCTCCTGGGCGTGGGGGCTCAGGTGTACCGCGCAGACGACACCTGCCCCTTTCCCGACCACGGCGTGGTGGACAGCCACTGGTCGAGCCTGGCGCTGGATGGGCAGGGCTCGAAAGTCGGCGAAGGCGCCGAGCTGATCGTGGTGGACACCGAGTTCGCCGCCTCGCTGGAAGCGGCCTTCCACCGGGCCCTGGGACAGGCCGTGCCCCTGCAGGAGATGCCCGCGACCGCCTGAAGCGGCGGGTACGCGCCTTGCCCCACCGCCCGACACGAAAGGAACCGCCATGACCCGACTCGAAGACAGCCGACGACCCGCCGCCGTGCGGGCCTCCGCGCGCCAGCCGCAGGGCGACTTTGGCCGCGGCCGCGACCACGCGCCGCTGGGCAGCAGCGACGACCCGAACCGCGAGCAGAACGAGCGCGGCGCCTACCGCGACGCGGAGAAGCCCGAGGAAGACAACGCACCGGCCGAGGTGCCGTATCGCCCGGCGACCGAGCGCGACCCGCGCCGCGGCTGACGCGACCATCGGGTGGCCCTGAGTTCCCGCGCGGCCGAAGCGACCCTGCTCACCTGGTTCGCGGCGCAGGGCTGGAAACCCGCCCCGTTCCAGCGGCAGGTGTGGCGCCACTGGCAACGCGGTGAATCGGGCCTGCTGGTCACGCCCACCGGCAGCGGCAAGACCCTCGCCGCCCTCGGCGGTGCCCTGCTCGACGGCCTGCGCGAGAAAGCACCGCCTGCCAGCCCTTCGCGCCTGCGCCTGCTCTGGGTGACGCCGCTGCGCGCCCTGGCGACCGACACCACACAAGCGCTGGGCGCGCCGCTGCAGGCGCTGGGCCTGCCGTGGACGGTGGCCAAGCGCACGGGCGACGCGAGTTCGCGCGACCGGCGCCTGGCGCGCCAGGGCCTGGCCGAGATCCTCGTGATCACGCCCGAGTCCCTGGCCCTGCTGCTGTCCTACCCCGAGACGGCGGCCCTGCTTCAGGGGCTGCGCGGCGTGATCGTGGACGAATGGCACGAGCTGCTGGGCAACAAGCGCGGCGTGCTGCTGCAGCTCACGCTGGCCCGCGTGCGCGCGCTGGCGCCCGCTGCGGTGACCTGGGGCCTCTCGGCCACGCTGGGCAACCTGGACGAAGCGCGCGACGTGCTGCTGCCGCACCGGCCCGGCGCGCCGGTGGTGCGCAGCGCCGCGCGCCGGGGCCTGCTCATCAAGACCCTGCTGCCCGGGCCCGGCGAGCGCTTCGCCTGGGCCGGCCACCTCGGCCTGTCGCAGCTGGGGCGGGTGATGCAGCTGATTGCCGGCGCGCGCAGCGCCATCCTGTTCACCAACACGCGCGCGCAGGCCGAGCTGTGGCACCGCGCGCTGTCCTCGATCTGGCTGGAGGCCCCCGGCACCCTCGCCCTGCACCACGGCTCGCTGAACGCGGCGCTGCGCCAGGCCGCCGAACAGGGCCTGCGCGACGGCAGCGTGCGCTGCGTAGTGGCCACCTCCAGCCTGGACCTGGGCGTGGACTTCCCCGCCGTGGAACTCGTCATGCAGGTCGGCAGCCCCAAAGGCCTGGCCCGGTTGCTGCAGCGCGCGGGCCGCGCCAACCACCGCCCCGGCGAGGCCAGCGTGATCCATGGCGTGCCCACCCATGCGCTGGAGCTGGCCGAGTTCGCCGCCGCGCGCAAGGCGATCGCGGCCGGCGAAATCGAAGCCCGGCGCCCGCCGCGCCTGTCGCTGGACGTGCTCTCGCAGCACTGCGTGACGCTGGCGCTGGGCGGCGGCTTCGAGCCCGACGCGCTGCTCGCCGAGGTGCGCGGCACGCACGCCTTCGCGGCCCTGAGCGACACGCAGTGGCAGGGCGTGCTGCGTTTCATCGAACGCGGCGGCGAGGCGCTGGCCAACTACCCCGACTTCCACCGCGCCGTGCGGGGCGACGATGGCCTCTACCGCGTGACGGACCGGCGCGTGGCGCTGCGCCACCGGCTCTCCATCGGCACCATCACGGCCGACGGCGCGGTGGAGGTGCGCTACCTGCGCGGCGCCTCGCTGGGCTCGGTGGAAGAAAGCTTCATCAGCCGGCTGCGACCGCGCGACCGCTTCCAGTTCGCCGGCCGCACGCTGGAGCTGGTGGCGGTGGACCAGATGACCGCCTATGTGCGCCAGGCCAAGGGCCTGAGCGCCGCCGTGCCGCGCTGGCAGGGCGGGCGCATGCCGCTGTCCACCGAACTCGGCGCGGCCATGGAAGCGGTGCTCGACGGCCCGCGCGACAGCCCGGAGCTGCGCGCCCTGGCCCCGTTGCTGGACCTGCAGGCGCGCGAGTCCGCCCTGCCCACGCCGCGCACCCTGCTGGTGGAGTCGGTGCGCACGCGCCAGGGCGCCTCGCTGTTCGTCTACCCCTTCGCCGGCCGCACGGTGCACGAAGGCATGGCCGCGCTGTTCGCCCTGCGCTGGGGCCGGCTCTCGCCCCACACCTTCGTGTATGCGGTCAACGATTACGGCTTCGTGCTGAGTTCGCCGCAGCGCACGCCGGTGGACGCGGACCTCATCGCCCGGCTGCTGACCCCCGCCCACTGGCTGGAGGACCTGCAGGACGGCATGAACCTGACCGAGATGGCGCGCCGCCAGTTCCGCGAGATCGCCCGCGTGGCCGGCATGCTCGTGCCCTCGCTGCCCGGCGGCGCGCAGCGCAGCGCGCGGCAGCTGCAGGCGTCCAGCGGCCTGCTGTTCGACGTGCTGCAGCGCCACGACCCGACCCACCTGCTGCTGGATCAGGCGGTGCGCGAGGTGTTCGAGGCCCAGATGGACGTGCAGGCGCTGTCGGCCGCGTTCGCGCGCTGCGCGGCGCGCACGCTCGACCTGCGGCACCCCCGCACGCTCACCCCGCTGTCGTTCCCGCTCTGGGCCGAGACCGTGCGCGGCGAGCTCAGCACGGAAGACTGGTCGGCCCGGGTGCAGCGCGCGGCCGAGCAGTTGCAGGCGCGCCATGGCTGAGGCCATCGAACGGGTGCTGGCCGGCGAAACCGTGCGCCTGCTCGCCGACCGCGCGCTCTACTGGCCAGCGCGCAGGCGCCTGCTCGTGGCCGACGTGCACCTGGGCAAGGACGACGCGTTCCGCGCCGCCGGCATCGCACTGCCGGTCGGTGGCACGCGCCAGGACCTGGACCGCCTGACGGCGCTGATCGACGCCAGCGGCGCGACCTCGCTGTGGCTGCTGGGCGACCTGCTGCACGGCCCGCTGGTGGACACCGCCTGGCGCGCGGCCTGGGCGGGGTTTCGCGCGCGGCACGCGGGCCTGGACATGCGGCTGATCGAAGGCAACCACGACCGCGCCGCCGCGCGCGCGGGGCTGGACATCGAACGCAGCCGCAACGCGGTGGACGACGGCCCCTTCCGCTTCGCGCACGCCCCAGGCCCGACACCCGAAGACGGCGCGCGGTTCCGGATCTGCGGCCACCTGCACCCGGTGGTCCGCGTGCCCGGCTTCCGGGGGCGCTTCCCCGCCTTCGCCGTGATCGACGGGCAACTGGTGCTGCCCGCCTTTTCCCTCTTCACCGGCGGCTGGCGGGTGCGGCAAGCGCAGGCGCGCTACGCCTGCATGGGGACCGAGCTGCTGGACATGGGCCCGGCCTGACGCCCGAATCGGTAAATACGTCTGTCAAATCGGCCAAAGGACGCCGGATTTTCCGCTCCTCGGCCAGCCCTCCCGCATATCCGTTTTCCGCATATCGCTGCTCGGTATGGATCGTTCCCTGCGCGCGACGGCCTGCCTAGCATGGTCGGACCATGATCCTTGTTGAGCTTCCCCCCGTGCGGCAGGACTTCGACATCCGGCCCCTGAGCGACGCGCTCGGTGCCGAGGTGTCGGGCCTGGACCTGTCCGCGCCGCTGTCCGACGGCGACTTCGCCCGCCTGCACCGCGCGCACCTGGCGCACCACGTGCTGGTGTTCCGCGACCAGCGCATCACCCCTGCGCAGCAGGTCGCCTTCAGCGCGCGCTGGGGCCCGCTGCAACGCCATGTGCTGCACCAGTTCGCCCTGCCCGAACAGCCCGAGGTGCTCATCGTGAGCAACATCGTGGAGAACGGCCGCCCCATCGGCCTGGGCGACGCGGGCGTGTTCTGGCACTCGGACCTCTCGTACAAGGACAAGCCCAGCCTGGGCTCGTTCCTGCACGCGCAGGAACTGCCCGCCGAGGGCGGCGACACCCTGTTCGCCAACCAGCACCTGGCCTGGGACGAGCTGCCTGCCGAGCTCGCGCGCGCCGTGCAGGGACGCCGCGCCGAACACAGCTACCTCAAGGTGTACGCCGAGCTGCAGCGCCGCAGCCCCTGGCGGCCCGACCTCTCGCCCGAGCAGATCGCCGCCGTGCCCACGGTGAGCCAGCCCATCGTGCGCACGCACCCCGAAACCCGCCGCCAGGCGCTGTTCGTCAGCGAGCACTTCACCACCCGCGTGGTGGGCCTGCCCGACGGCGAGAGCGAGGCGCTTCTGCAGGCCCTGTACGCCCACAGCACGCAGGACCGCTACGTCTACCGCCACCGCTGGCTGCCGGGCGACATGGTGTTCTGGGACAACCGCTCGGTGCTGCACCTGGCCGCGGGTTGCCCGGCCGACCAGCGCCGCCGCCTCTACCGCACCACCATCGAAGGCGACACGCCTTTCTGATTTCTCAGACCTTCACCTTCAAGACCTCTCATGAAAAAACGCACTTTCGTCCACGGCCTGCTGGCCGCCGCGCTGACCGCTTCCGCGTCGTTCGCCGCGCACGCCGAAGGCCAGATCCGCATCGCCCAGCAGTTCGGCGTGGTCTACCTGCTGCTCAACGTGGCGGAAGACCAGAAGCTGATCGAGAAACACGGCAAGGCCGCCGGCCTGGACGTGAAGGTGGAGTTCGTTCGCCTCTCGGGCGGCAGCGCGGTGAACGACGCGCTGCTCTCGGGCCAGATCGACATCGCCGGCGCCGGCGTGGGCCCGCTGCTGACCATCTGGGACCGCACCAAGGACAAGCAGAACGTGCGCGGCGTGGCCTCGCTGGGCAACTTCCCGTACTACCTCGTGAGCAACAACCCGGCGGTGAAGACCATCGCCGACTTCAGCGACAAAGACCGCATCGCCCTGCCCGCCGTGGGCGTGTCGGTGCAGTCGCGCGTGCTGCAGCTGGCCTCGGCCCAGCGCTGGGGTCAGGACCAGTACAACCGGCTCGACAAGCTGCAGGTGGCCGTGCCCCACCCGGACGCGACGGCCGCCATCATCAAGGGCGGCACCGAGATCACCGGCCACTTCGGCAACCCGCCGTTCCAGAACCAGGCGCTGGCCGGCAACCCCAACGCGCGCATCGTGCTCAACAGCTACGACGTGCTCGGCGGCCCCTCGTCGGCCACCGTGCTGTACGCGACCGAAAAATTCCGCAACGACAACCCCAAGACCTACCGCGCCTTCACCGCCGCGCTGCAGGAAGCCGCGCAGTACATCACCGCCAACCCCGAGGGCGCGGCCGACATCTACCTGCGCACCGGTCAGGGTGCGATCGACCGCCAGCTGCTGCTCTCCATCATCAAGAGCCCGGAAGTGCAGTTCAAGCTCGCGCCGCAGAACACCTTCAAGCTCGCGACCTTCATGCACGGCATCGGCGCGATCAAGAACAAGCCCGCCTCGGCGAAGGACTACTTCTTCGACGACGCACACAGCGCGTCTGCGAACTGACATGAATTCGGCCCACGTCCTGCAGCGCCACGCCATCGGCACGCCGATGCAGGACCTGCTGCGCGCCACGCGCGAGCAGGAGGGCGGCGCCGTGTTCGGCCCCGACCAGGCCCCCACGGCCGCCCTGCCCCGGCCGCTGCTGGACTTCGACGGTGTCTCGCTGGAGTACGCCACCGACCAGCAGGTGGTGCGGGCCACGCACCGCGTGAGCCTGTCGGTGTTCGAGGCCGAGCGCTATGTGCTGCTGGGGCCCTCGGGCTGCGGCAAGAGCACGCTGCTGAAGGCCGCGGCCGGCTTCATCGCACCGCGCGAGGGCCAGATCCGGCTCGACGGCCAGGCCATCCAGGGCCCGGGGCCGGACCGCATCGTGGTGTTCCAGGAATTCGACCAGCTGCCGCCGTGGAAGACGGTGCTGGGCAATGTGATGTTCCCGCTGCGCGCCACCGGGCGCCTGGCCCGCGCCGAGGCGCTGGAGCGCGCGCACGCGGTGCTCGAACAGGTGGGCCTGGCCGATTTCGCCAACGCCTACCCGCACCAGCTCTCCGGCGGCATGAAGCAGCGTGTGGCGATCGCGCGCGCGCTGGCCATGCAGCCGCGCGTGCTGCTGATGGACGAGCCCTTCGCCTCGCTGGACGCGCTCACGCGCCGGCGCATGCAGGAAGAGCTGCTCGCGCTGTGGGAGACGGTGCGCTTCACGCTGCTGTTCGTCACGCACTCCATCGAAGAGGCGCTGGTGGTGGGCAGCCGCATCGGCGTGCTCTCGCCGCACCCGGGCCGCCTGCGCGCCGAGATCCAGGCGCACGAGTTCGGCCTGGCCAGCAGCGGCGGGCCCGCCTTCCAGGCCGCCGCCCAACGCATCCACGGCCTGCTGTTCGGGCCCGAGAATCCCAACCCATGAGCCTGTCCCACGCCCTGCCCCCGATCCGGCCCGAAGCCGAATACACCCTGCCCGCCCTGACGGACACCCCGGCCGAGCGCCCCCTGCCCTGGCCGCAGCGCGTGTGGCAGCAGGCCTGGCTGCGCAAGGCCGTGATCCTGCTCGCGCTGGCGCTGCTGTGGGAGTTCCTCGCGCGCTGGCAGGACAACGACCTGCTGCTGCCCACCTTCGGCCAGACCGCGCGCGCCTTCGTCGACGGCATCGCGGGCGGCGAGCTGCTGCTGCGCGCCCGCGCGTCGCTGGCCGTGCTGCTGCAGGGCTACCTGCTGGGCATCGTGGCGGCCTTCGTGCTCACCACGCTGGCGGTGTCGACCCGCATCGGGCGCGACCTGCTGGCCACGCTCACGTCCATGTTCAACCCGCTGCCGGCGATCGCGCTGCTGCCGCTGGCGCTGCTGTGGTTCGGCCTCGGCAACGGCAGCCTGGTCTTCGTGCTGGTGCACTCGGTGCTGTGGCCGCTGGCCCTGGCCACTTTCGCGGGTTTCCAGGCCGTGCCCGACACCCTGCGCATGGCCGGGCGCAACTACGGCCTGCGCGGCGTGCGCTACGTGCTGCTGATCCTGGTGCCCTCGGCCCTGCCGGCCATCCTCTCGGGCCTGAAGATCGGCTGGGCCTTTGCCTGGCGCACCCTGATCGCCGCCGAGCTGGTGTTCGGCGTGTCCTCCGGCAAGGGCGGCCTGGGCTGGTACATCTTCCAGAACCGCAACGAGCTGTACACCGACAAGGTGTTCGCCGGGCTGGTGACGGTGATCCTCATCGGCCTGCTGGTGGAGAACGTGGTGTTCCAGACGGTCGAGAAACTGACCATCCGCCGCTGGGGCGTGGCGCGATGAGCACGCCGCGCCGCATCACCATCGTCGGCGGTGGTTTCTCGGGCGTGAGCGCGGCCGTGCAGCTGGTGCGCCACAGCCCGGTGCCGCTGGCCATCACGCTGATCGAATCGCGCGACCGCGTCGGCCCCGGCCTGGCCTACGCCACGCACGACCCCGACCACCGCCTCAACGGCCCGACCTGGGTGCACGCGGTCGACCCCGTGGACGGCGAACACTTCACGCGCTGGTGCGAGGCACACGGCGTGTTCGACGCCGACCCGCAGGCGGTGCAGGCCAACGGCACGGCCTTCGTGCGCCGCGCGGTGCTCGGTGCCTACCTCGAAGCCATGGTGCGCAGCCACGCCAGCTGGGCGGCCACGGGCTCGACCATCCGCACGCTGCAGGACCGCGCGGTGCATGCCTGGGAGGCCGATGGGGAGGTCACCACCGTCACCGAACACGGGCAGACGTTGACGGCCGACCTGCTGGTGCTGGCCACCGGCAACGCCGAGCCGCGCCTGCAGGCGCCGCTGGACCCCGCGCTGGCCCGGCACCCGGGCGTGATCGAGAACCCGTTGGTGACGGCGCGGCTGCTGGGCATTCCGCGCGAGGCGCGCGTGCTCATCATCGGCAGCGGCCTGACCTCGCTGGACGTGGTCTCCACGCTCCAGCGCCAGGGCCACACGGGCGGCGTCACCGTGGTGTCGCGCCGGGGCCTGCGCCCTCGCGCGCAACCGCTGGCCAACGGCGTGGTCGCCCACCCGGTGGGCCGCCAGAACCTGGACCGACTGCTCGGCCCCGCGCCCGCCTTCCTCACCGAGGTCGAACCCGAGCTGCGCACCTGGATCAAGACCCTGCGCGCTCGCATCCGCGAAACCGTGGCGCGCGGCGAGAACTGGAATCTGCCCTTCGACGAGCTGCGCGACGCCGTGTGGCAGCTCTGGCCCACCCTGCCCGCCGCGCAGCAGCGCCGCTTCCTGCGCAGCGTGCGCCCCTGGTACGACGTGCACCGCTTCCGCTCGCCGCCGCAGACCGAGGCGATCAACCGCGAGGCCCTGGCCAGCGGCCGCGTGGTGCACCTGGCGGCGCGGCTGCGCTCGCTGGCGGCGCAGGCCGGCACGCACCGCATCGACGCCGTGCTGCAGCCCTCGGGCGGCGGCGCAGCGCGCACCGAGGCCTTCGACGTGGTGGTGAACTGCACCGGCCTGGACGCCGCCGCGCGCACCGCCGGCAACCCGCTGCTGCAGGCCCTGGTGTCGCACGGCACGCTGCGCTCGGATGCCACCGGCATCGGCTACGCGGTGGATGCCCACTGCCGCGTGATCGACAGCGAGGGCAAGGCGCTGTCGCGCATCCGCCTGATCGGCCCGCCCACCCTGGGCACTTTCGGCGACCCGGGCGGGGCCATGTTCATCGCGGCGCAGATCCACCGCATGCTGCCGGACGTGTTCGGCACGCTGTCCGACACGGCCAAAGCCCCGGCCACGACCGAGGCTTTGAACGAGACGTGAGGGACGCGCGGCGCGCTCAGCGCGCCGCGCGGGTCGAGGCGGCGATCGCTTTCTTGAGCAGCTCGTACTCCGCGCAGGGTTGGGCCGTGCACAGCAGTTCGAGGTAGCGCAAGTTCTTGCGCGCGCCGGCCACGTCGCCCAACGCCAGGAACAGCTCGCCCTGGTATTCCAACGCGGGCCGGTGTTCCGGGTCGTACAGCAGGGCTTCGCGGTACCAGCGCCCCGCTTCGTCGTAGCGCTTGAGCTGGCGCAGGCTGTAGCCGAGCAGGTTGTAGACCTCGGCGTGCTGCACCGTCTCGCTCAGCGCCGTGAGCCGTTGCACCGCTTTTTGGTAGTCACCCGCATACACTAGGGCGCGCACGGCGGAGAGGTCGGGCAGGTCGGACGAAGGCGGGGCGCCCGCCGCGCCCAGCACCAGCGGCGCGGCCGCCAGGGCGGCCACAAGCCAGCGCCGCACTCAGGCCTCCACCGCCTGGGGTGCCGCATGCGACACCACTTCGCCCATGGCCACCAGGATCTCGCGCTTGAGCGCGGCGAACTCGGTGCTCACGCGGTCGCGCGGGCCGGGCGGCAGGTCCACCTTCACCTGCTTGACGATGCGGCCCGGGTTGGCGTTCATCACGATCACGGTGTCGCTCAGGAAGATGGCCTCGTCCACGTCGTGCGTGACCAGGATCATGGTCACCCCTTCGGCGCGCCAGATGCGCAGCAGTTCTTCCTGCAGGCGAACGCGGGTGAGTGCGTCCAGCGCACCCAGCGGCTCGTCGAGCAACAGGATCTCGGGCTGGCCCACCAGGCCGCGCGCGATCGCGCCGCGCTGCGCCATGCCGCCCGAGAGCTCGTGCGGGTAGGCCTTCTCGAAGCCCTGCAGGCCCACCAGCTCGATGTGCGACTGGATGGTGCGGCGCTGCTGCTCGGGCGAGAGCGTGGAGTTGGTCAGCGCCAGGCCGATGTTCTGCTCCAGCGTCATCCAGGGCAGCAGGCGGTGGTCCTGGAACACGATGCCGCGCGACAGGCTGGTGCCGGCGATGCGCTCGCCGTGCAGCAGGATGTCGCCGTCGTAGTCCTTGTCCAGCCCGAGGATGAGCCGAAGCAAGGTGGACTTGCCGCAGCCGCTGGGGCCGACCAGCGTCACGAAGGCGCCGGGCTCGACGTTGAAGCTGGCGTTGACCAGCGCGTCCACGCGCGCTCGTCCTGGTGCGGAATAGCTTTTGGAAACGGCCTTGACTTCAAGGCGTCCGGGTTCTGCCATGGTGTTTATCCTTCAAAGCCTTGTTTCCAGCGCAAGACCCTGCGTTGGAGAAGGTACATCGTGCGGTCGATGCCGAAGCCCACGAGGCCGATGATCACCATGCAGACCAGCAGCTGGTCGGTGAGCAGCAGGCCCTGCGCGCGGAAGATCAGGAAGCCCAGGCCTTCGAGGCCGCTCAGGCCTTCGGCCACCACCACCAGCGCCCAGGCCAGGCCGGCCGCGTAGCGCAGCGAGACCATGATGGTCGGCGTGGCGGCGGGCAGGATGATCTTGCGCACCAGCTGCCAGCGCGTGAGCGTCATCACCTCGGCCAGCTCGATGTAGCTCTTGTCCACGCTGCGGATGCCCTGCAGCGTGTTGAGGAAGACGGGGAAGAACACCGTCTTGGCGATCACCAGGATCTTGGCCGGCGCGCCCAGGCCCAGCCACAGCACGATCAGCGGGAACCAGGCAATGCCCGGGATGTGGCGGATGGTGTCGAACGTGGGCGAGAGGAACTGCTCGAAGCGTTTCGAGAGGCCCGCAGCGACGCCCAGCACCAGCGCGGCGAAGGCGCCGTACAGGAAGCCCTGCGAGACCAGGGCCAGGCTGATGGTGAAGTCCCACAGCAGCTTCTGCTCCGTCAGCATCTTGAAGAAGGCTTCCACCACCTTGATGGGGGCGGGCAGGAAGACCGGGTCGATCCAGGCCAGGCTGGCGGCGGTCTGCCACAGCAGCAGCACGCCGGCGGGCAGCAGGAAGCCGATGGCGCGGCTGGGCGCCAGCCACTGCTGGAGCTTCGTCCCGAAGGACGAAGCTTCCGACGCTGGCGCCGTGGAGGGAAGGGTTTGCGTCAGCGTGTTCATGGCGCGCTCAGCGGTAGATCGAGTGCGAGCCGCCGGCGAAGAAGCGGCCGTCCACGAAGGCATCGACCTGCGCGTCGGTCAGGCGGCGTTCGCTCAGGATGTCGTCGCCCTGCTTCACGTACCAGTCGATGAAGGTCTTGATGGAGTTGCGCGCGCGCTGGGCGTTGGGCTCGCCGGCCATGAACTCCCATTGGCCCAGGTGGGTGATCTGGAACTTGGCCACTTCCACCGGCACGCGGGTTTCGCGCGAGACGATCTTGGCGGCCTCGTCCACGTTGTCCAGCGTCCAG
>Ga0247823_10001711_pt1 | contig 18134 bp, 21 predicted proteins | sample 13C_PalmiticAcid_2_FD_192426 | JGI IMG/M metagenome (GOLD analysis project Ga0247823, IMG submission 192426) | Soil microbial communities from agricultural site in Penn Yan, New York, United States - 13C_PalmiticAcid_Day30 | ecosystem: Environmental > Terrestrial > Soil > Agricultural land... | reverse complement strand
TGGTAGTCGTATCTACGCGTATAACGCGTTCGGAGCTCTGGCTGGCGTTTGACAAAGTTGTGTGCCCAGCGTTGGCCGACAGGGGGCGCGTCGCGTACGCGTAGCAGCTGGTTGGCCATATCTTCTATACCATTCAATCTAGGTGGGAATGCGCGTGTAGATAGCTCAAGTATATACTGAACTATCGTCTGCTCCTCTAGATCCGTCAGATTACGTGAGTTGGCTGGAATATCGCGTCGTGCAGGCTTGCCAGTACGTCGGCGATGGAGGGTGGTATAAGGCATAGAATAGAGCCTTGCTGCAGCTTTGAGGCTGAGCTTAGGGTTATTTTCAAGGGCTTCAAGTGCAAGAATAACTTTTGCCTCAACTGGAATTGAAGATATCTTGGTATGGTGGAGGAAATTGATGTTGTAGGTAGAGAGGTGTATTGCGTACGATATCGATCCACTCGCTTGTCCGATCCACTCGCTTATCAAATACGTTAACTCCTGATGTACTTTTAGTCTCATACTTTCCTCAATGCGACAGCTCGTGGGCGTCTAGAGCCCCTTTTGCTCTTGTTGTTGGACAGAGTGCCCCCTCGGCGTGTTAAGACCTTCTTTCTCTTGACCGGCTCGTCAGCAGTCACCATGCGCTGACTATTCCGTCGCGGACGCAGCACGCGGCGGTCGACATCGAGAGTAACAGCTGCCTTGACAGGCTTTTGTGGAATCGCAGGAGGAGTAGCTGGACGGCCTTGACTAGGGATCCACGGGATGACGGGAGCAAGCTCATGGTCTTCAGCCAACCTCCAGGCCGGCTTAGCGGTGCCCTCAAGGCCCGGACCCTCCACCCCTTTGCCGCGACGCTTGCGCCTCGCCTGGCGGGCCGCGTTGGCCGCTGCCCTTTGTGCCGCCGCCTCCTCATCGGCGTACCGGCCGGTGGCGAGCAGCCGGCGCGCTGGGTCGACTCTGGACGACGCTGGCCGCTCCCATGCAACACACGGCAGCCCGAGCTTGCGGCGGTGCGCGACGCTGAAAGACGATTTTGTTGCCCACTTCTCAAGATCCGGGACGTCGGGCCAGTCGACGTGCTCGGGGGCCTGCGTGTAATGCGTCAGCTGCTTGCCGGCGCGCCGTCGGCGGACCCAGGCCATCAGCTCAAAGTAGAAATCGGCCACTGGCGCGTCGAGCTCCACGTCCGGGTGTTTGATCCATTTGGCCGGGTCAGTAAAGTTTTTCTCATCAAAAAGGTGCAGCTGGTATTGCGAACCGAGAGCCGCGTCTCGTGTGATGAGCTCGTACATAAAGAGCAGGACACCCTTGACGTCGTCTCTCTCCCCCCATTTCCCCTCGTTGCAGAGGCCATCGTGTTTGGAGACGCCGACACGATAGGCGTGGTTGAAATCAAACAAGACGAGCGAGTCGCTGTCCGGATCGATGATCAGGTTGCGGTTGGCAATATCCTGGTGAATGATGCCATGTTTGAGATTCAGATCGTCCACCACTTGCATCAGCTCCCTCAGCCACCGGAGTCTAAAAGACGGCAGGGACGTGGAGCTGAAGAGCGTTTCGTTTGGGATGTATCTCATGGTGAAGCCGACAACCTTGGACTTGGACATCTCGTCGAGCACGAGCCGGTCGAGAAGCACCAAGTTCGGGTGCGGAGGCAGCCTTGCGAGCATTTGTATCTCGGCCCACGCACCAAGGGGCGACTTGTTGTTGTTCTTGAACACGTAGCAGTTCTGCCTCGTCGCGTCCGTGTCCCGTGAATGGCGAAGCGATGGCGGGTACGAGACCAAGTCCACCCCGGACGTGAAACGGCTGACCTCGCTAAGCTCGGAGCGTAGGACCGCCTGATTTGCGATGGCTGGGGGTAGCTGGAAGTCCTCAATGGGGAAGTATTCGGTGCCCATGGTGGGGTCTTCCGTCGGGTCGGTGGAAAAGGAGATGAGCTTCCCTCCCTCGTCGACTCGGATGCTGACCGTCTCTGGTGGGAGGCGATCCATACACTCCGCCAGGATTTCTGCCGCCCTTTTCAGCAGCCCAAGATAATCGGGGTCGTCATCAGGCGGGTTGAAACCGTGATCGTTCGGCAGAGCCACTCGCAAGGTACGCCGCGTATCGTTGTGGTAGAGGTCTATGTCGTGGAAAGTCTGGCAAATGCCGTGGCCGCGCCACAAAAAGGGGCCTAGATCGATATTGTTTGGATCCATTGGAGAAAGGTGCCACGGTAGGGAAACCGATGAGAGAGAGGCGTCTGTTGTAGAAGAGAGAGCTTCGACCCAGCTGCGGATTGAAATTGGAGCAAATTGAGCTTAGAGATGTGAGCGGACGAGACGGAAAGGTGCCAGAGCCGTGACAAGGTGGGCCGACGCAACAAAGCGGGATATACACGCCGATTTGAGCTGGGACAAAAAGAATTCTGGTGAAGCGTCGTGCATGTTTGCGTTGAAGGTCAGCAGACGCCAGAAGCAGACGGCAAACAAAGGGGGTCAAAGCCGGCACTTGTCCGCATGGCCTTGGCAGCACTGAAACCCCTTGTGCTCGCACGTTCCCAAAAAGCCAACCTTATTCCATTTTCCATTGCTTCAGCCTCTTATCCTTGGTCTCAGGTTCCAAGAAGCCAGGAGGCAATGAGGGTGTGAGACACCGGGCCCTGAACCCTGGTGTTGGCCGCCTCCTCCTCAACAATGCCGTTTTGAACCATGTGTTGCTTGGCTTTGATACCAACGCCCAGACAAGCTACTTGAACCCGATAACGTCCCCTTCGTTCAGAAGTGAGACTAAGACACGTCCATTACAGGACCGGGATGGTATCTCGGGCTTTGCACTTGTCATCGGCGGAAGGGTTAGGCATGGCTGAGGTAGATTTGAGGATAAGCCAATTCTGAGAACAGAGAAATGCACATCAAACACTCGTTCTAGACAAACCTCAGTTCGAGGGAAGTGGTTCCTTTACCGTGCAGAGCTGAGACAATCCAGGACCCAAAAACAACCCATAGGCCACAAGTTCAATGCGCAAGCTGTTGGGCAAATAATTTTCCTGTGTCTAGGCTTATGTTTGCCTTTGATGCTTGAGTAGGAAGAATTTGAAGTCTTGAATAATTGGGTTTTGATACTCCGACCTGCCTTGAGCCTCAAGGTTACAGTGCTGCAGGAGGCAGCAGGCAGCAGGCAGCAGCTCGGTCGTTCTGCGAATCAGAGAATGCGTCTTCCGCAAACGCCCCAATAAGCGACGCGGCTCATGGAATGTCAGGTCGCTTGTGTCCTGGACCCATACATATGTACCTTGCATCTGGCTGCCATAATTTGACTAAAGTGATCTTCTAACCCCGCACGGTTCGAGTTGTTGCGGTTTGTGCCCTGCGAAACTCACGGGGAGAAGTTGCTGGCTGCTCTTATTCCCTTCTTTCATAATCTTTGGTCTAGGTAGTTTCGGCCACACTTTTCTTTTCCTCAAAACTCGCCAAAATGCCGACGGACATTAGACTTTGCTCCGAGTGCCGAAACATCGACTTCGAATCGCTCTTTTACGTCCCCGACCCCAACCATGACCCGGACGCCGCGAACACGCTCGGCTTCTACGAGGACGATGGGACCAGACATTGGTGGACAACGTACAATGACATACCTCTTGGGTCGATCCCTTCTGTGGCCAGCCGCCATAGCTCCTGTGATTTCTGCGCCTTCGTTTTGGAGGTGGCGTGTCTTTCTTTTGAAGGCGGCCCCATCCGCCGCGTCCACCACAGCGATAGCGACAGCGACGAGAATGACGCCGAGACGACGAGTCGGGGAAGTAGCCCGGTGCTAAGCACGAGTGAAATATCGGATGCTATGATACCCGCTCGTAAGACAACCCGATTTCGCGTGTCTGTTCTTCCCCTATGGAAACACTCTGACGGTTGAGACACCATTCAAGCAAAGCCCAGCCACGGCCAGGACGAAATAGCGAGTAATGGAGGACGTGATGCCGAGACAATGACTTTCGATATCAACGGGCGACAAGTCGAGCTTCCCTTGAAGCACGACGGGGAACCGATCCTGTGCAAGTTGAGCCGCCAGGACTTTGGCAGGTTGAGGGGCATGTGGTGGAAAGGAGAACAAGTGGACGAACTCGCCATCTGCAGGCTCCATGTGGAGTTTAGCCACGAGCCCTATAATACAGGGTTTCCCGAGCGCCTTCAGGTCTGCGTTGACGACACCACTAGCGGCCTGCCCAGACGCGGCACAGGGCGCGAAGTGCCCGACCTGGTCGATTTGGGCCGTGTGAAGGACTGGATTGCGACATGCCGCGAGCGGCACGGGGACGCCTGCGAGAAACCCGCCTGGCTGGAAAACCTCGAGCCAGCATCCGGGCTCCGGCTGATCGATGTGGTGGGCAAGAAGATCGTACCCGCGATGCCAGGCTGTCGGTACTTGGCACTCAGCTACGTATGGGGGGAGAGCACCCTTATTCGAACGAGGGCGGCAGCACTGAGGTCCAACATTGCGAAACTTGAAGAAGAGGGTGGTTTGGCAATTCTAGACCTGCCCCAGACTATCCAGGACGCAATCACGCTGACGAAAGAGCTGGGAGAGCGGTATCTTTGGGTGGACGCGCTCTGCATCGTCCAGGATGACTTGGAAGATTTGCAGAGACAGACAGCGGCCATGGATTCCGTCTTCTCAGGAGCGGCCTTGACGATTGCTGCGGCCGCGGGCGATGACGCAGACTACGGCTTACCGGGCTTGAGGGCAGGGTCCCGCAGTAACCCGTGTGCTAAGATCCGCGTCACCGACAAGCTGTCCCTACTGAGCATGACCGAGGACGAGCCGAGTAGGTCGTGCTGGGGAAGGCGCGGGTGGACTTTTCAGGAGCAGATGTTGTCGCGGCGGATGGTCTTCTTCACTCCGACTCTCGTCTCGTGGAGGTGCGATCTTGATGAATGGAACGAGCAGACAATCCTCGAACCTGAAGAGCTTGAGAGCGACTTTGTGTGTGCAAACTACGCCGCCGGACCCCTCTCGCGTCGCTTCACGTTGACGAAACTCGGTCGTTACATCAGCGACTACACGAGCCGCGCCCTGTCCTACGGTTCCGATATCCTGCCAGCCTTCCAGGGCGTGATGAACCGCTACGAAGGGGTTACGGGCGAGCGGCTGCATTGGGGACTGGGTTACAGAATTGTCGACATGGGCAACTCCTTGATGTGGAACTTGCTTTTGAGCTTTGCTCTGGTCGAAGATGAACGGCAAGACCTACGCATCCTACGACTCAGCGACGGGACCACCATCCGCATGCTATACCCAAGTTGGTCTTGGATGCGCGCGAAAGACTTCGTTCGGCCCCCGTTTCCATTGTCCGGGGTTGGCGTTCTTTTTGGGCTCTTCGACCCCGGCCTTATCCGTCCAGAGCTGGACTTCTACCGACTGATGAGCGATGGTCACGTCGAGCTGCTGGCGCCGTGCCAGCAGCCTGTGCCGGCTGGGATCTCCGATGAAAGCGTCGGTCGTTTCACTCCGCCTCTGACTCGGCTATGGAAAGGCCCCACGGTTATCGACGGGCCCGTGTTGACAAGTCCCGACGACCGGGGGTTAGTCCAAGAAGTAATCCCCGCCCAGCCGGATTCACCAGGCTGTCCGATCCCCGTGTACGACACAGGTCGTCTTGTATTTTGGACCAGCCACGCCAAGATAAAAACCTGGCCGGTGTCACACCGTCATGACGAAGTTGCTGTCGATTTACATTTGCAGCTGCCAAACCGGGTAGTGGCCGGTTCGGACGAATGGCACCGGGCGAGCTATAGCAGCTTTTTCATGACGCCGGCAACAAGCAGGCGGCTGTTCGGACGGTCGCGTGCCACCCGCGATCCAGGTGATGATGCTGCAAGCCTCATGCTGAGTTACGTGGTGGTGGGTGAAAATCACGAGTGTGAGCATCGTGCAAGGCACAGTCCCAGGTTCAGAGACCCCCAGACACCTGCCTTCCTCAATGTTTTGATCATCGAGTGGGTCAACGAGGAGAAGGGGATCGCGCGGCGGGCTGGGACGGCTGTGTTTCCTGAGCAAGAGTGGATAGCCCTGGACCGGGACTGGAGGTTGATCATACTAGAGTGATGGGTGAAGGGAGGTTTCGAGGTGCGGCTAACCATCTGTTTCTCTTACAGCCAGTCTACCACAATTCTTTTCTCCACCACCAATAATTAAATGCTAGCTAGGCAGGTAGGTAGTTACAACGTCCAACTTGTATGTTTAGATCAGCAGCCCACCAACAATCCCCGCGACGATCAACGCCCCGAAAACACCTCCCACTTGAGCTCCTTGATGATTTGAACGAGCTGCAAAAGACGCGCTCGCCGTGGTCGTAGTGCTTTGCGAAGCCGTCGTGGTGCTGTCAAGTGGCAAACGGGCCGTGCTAGACGCGACTTGTCTGCTCGTCTCGGCGGTTGACGCGGGAGCCGAGGCCGTGGTGTCTGATCCAGTGGCTGCCGTTGTGGCGGTCGTCGTCGGCGCCGCCGATGCGACGGTAGTCGATGTGGTCGAGTTCGCCTTGGCCACCGCAAGATTGATGCGCTGCGAGTGGTATTTGTTGTACTTTTCATCCGCCAATGTCCGATACTTGAAACTGACCCACGTTTCACCCTCCGAGCTGTCCTTCAGCGACATGCAGCCTTCATACTTTGAATCCGTCGCGCAGAGGCTGGTCCCGTCGCTGGTCATGTTGCCGGGGTTGTCGCGGCACACGGCGTAAACCTGGGTCAGCATGCCGCCGACGCTGGCCCAGAAATCGTCCCTCCCGTTCAACAGACAGCCGCGGCAGGCGTCGATGTAAGGATACCATCCGTCGTAGCCGGGAATGCAGACGCAGTTCCTGACCTCGTCCCCTTGCCGGCCGGGTTGCGTGATTTGTTGACAGCGGAAAAGGGTGGTGTACATGCGCGGGCATGCCATGCACTCGTCGAGCATGTTCGGGCCAGCGGGCACTTCCTGATACATGGAGGTCGCGGTGACGGAAGGGAGAATGAAGAGCGCGGCGAGCGCCCCAGAACGAAGAGGATGAACCATCGTGGTGAAATGTTGATGTTCAGCACAGGGGAGGTATGGAACGGCGAAGAGTCTCCCGACTTGAACGGAGGAGCGACAGGTGCTGGTATAAAAAGAACCTGTTGTTGTTTAATTTCACTTTTAACCCCTGAACCAACAAGTTCCCGCTTTTTAGGTAACATCGACTCAGTTGCTAGCGCAGCTCGCCCTCGGCTCACACGGTCCGCCAGAGCCACACTAAAATAAACTACAGAGTATCTAACCGGGAATACTTGCCCATTGCGTCTGTCCTGTTGGCGATATCGGGGTGTTCATGGACCGGGGTGGGAATGAGGGTAGAGCGGGACAGGGGGCTTTACAACCTGTCCTTGTCGCCGTCAACGATTCCGCACAAGCTGAGCGGGAGGCCAAAGACCAAGACCGGTGCCGCCGTGGGCCGACGAGTTAAGAGCACCGTCGTCCGAGTCCTCGGCCCGGTGGCCCATAATCAACAGAATGCAGACGCCGGAGAATTCGGTGACGTCCAGCCATCTCTTGTTGGATGCTACGTGATTGTGATTGGATGCCGCTGCACGCCACCGACCGCTTCCACGGGTCGGCCCGCGCTTCTTCAAGTTTAGTTCCTTCATCGACCCCGACCCCTCTCCCTGCTTCCAGGTTGTCAACGGCTTCCACATTCAGTCCATTCCAGCCTTCACACCCAATCTGCAACTCAGCACTGCAGTCCTAGGAAATGAATGACGCCGCCATGGACCCAAACGCGGCGGCGAGGCAGTTCGCCCTGACCATGTCCGAAGACGAACTCTGCCAGCGGACTCGGGGGCTCTATCGCCCATTCCTCGCCTACCCCCCTGAGCGCCCCATGGTGTTTGTCAAGTTCGGTGGGCCCGAGAAGCAGGCCGAGGCAGATATGCAGAGGCTCGCCCGCGACTGGCTGCGCCAGCAACGCCAGACGGATCCCGGCTGCAACATCCATGTTCCGGAAGTCTTCAACGTCTTCAGCAGGGACGACGCCACTTTCATCATAATGGAGCTTCTCGCGGCAGCCCACGTCAGTGACCTTGCCAAAACACTCGACCCTATCACCTGGAAACAGAACGATGCTCGCTACTACGAGATGATTACTGAGGGAATACGTTTGCTGAATCTCATGCCGGTCCCACCGGCCGGACGCGACTCCTGGCCCATACACGCGCGCCGACCGCTACATCAAGCACATCCTCTTCAAGGACCAAGAAGCAGCGGCCATCTACGAAACCATTCAGGATCTGGAAGACCATTTGAACAAGGTATAGCGTTTCACAATGAACTTGGGTTGTGCACGTCTCCCATCGCTAAAGGCACTCTCTACAGGTTGCAAAGCTGGCATACGACCACGTGCCCGGCCCGCCACCCAAGGTCTCTCTCGAGAAAGAACTCGTCTTCTGCTACACCGACTTCAATGACGAAAACTTCATGTTTGCCAATGACCCCGACGACGGCCGCCCTCGTCTCTACATTGTGGACTTTGAACACGCCTCGTTTCTGCCGCTCAGCTTCCTCTCCTACGCTGTACTGGGGCGCAAAGCCCGCTGGTACACCGGAAAGAGGATACGAGAGACGCTGGGCCTCTCTCTCCCGCAGCACAATCTTGAGGTTATGAAGAGAATATCCCATCTGTTTCAAATCTGCACAACAGGGCTTGGACTGGAGGATGAATAGTGTCCGACATTACACAGCAATGCATTGCGTCAGGTCCTTTCGTGGTGCCGCTCCTCAGGTACTTGCGTGGTGTAACAGGCTGAGCCCGGAATCCGCCTCGCCAACCTCTCCTAGGGTAGTAAATCGCTCTGGAACGTCGACCTCCTCACCCCGCCCGGGCCCGTCCGCCTCTTGTGCCGCCGGGCCGAGTTTCGGACGGTCCTCCAAGCCTCTTTCGCCCCGGCATCAGCCCCGGCCCAGTTGGCCCAAAGGCCGTTTGTTGTGGGGACAAGTGGCTTCCTTGTGGTGGCTGGCCTCGGGAACCGGGTGGTGGTGTTCCATGAGTGAGTCCTGTCGTGGATCCAGTCGTCAATCTCGTCGCCCTTGTAGCCGTAGATGAACGCAACGGCCAGAACGGCGACGGTGACGGGGATCGCGATGGTCCAGTACAGAGACTGGCTGGCTTCGATGTCGCGGATGTCGACCGTGTTCATGCCGAAGAAGCCCGAGACGAAGGTCCTGTGGTGTGGTCAGCTATCATGATGCTAAAGTTAACCGCAGCGGCCCCTTCTTTGCACATACATAGGCAGGAACACCACCGTGACGATAGTGAAGACGCGGATGGCCTTGCCGTGGTCCTCATCCGTGATCTCAATGAGCTGGCGCACGCGCTCCCGCAGCGCGCTCGCCGAGCTCTGGAGCGTCTGCACCTCGTCCAGCTTCGCCTGCGCCGTGTCCCGCCGGCCGAGTAGGTAGTGCCGCTCCGCCTCCATGGTCCGCTTGTCTCGGTATTGCTGCTCCCAGTCGTCGAGTTGCCTGTCCGCCGACCTCTTCCTGCGGTCGTCCGAGTGGTGAACCGTATGGGGATGGGGAAACTTGTGGAGGGTCCTGTTGTGGTGGCTTGAGGTTAGCCCCGTGCTCAGTGCAGTCTCGTGATTTTTACCCCAGACAGGGGAATCTCCCGGCGTAATTTGCTCACCAGTCGATAAACTCCAGATTGTCGGCCAAGATCCCCTCTAGCGCCTCCAACTCGTCCTCGAGCGCGTGGATGTCAAGGAATAGGCGCCGTCGTGGGCGGCGGGCGGCTGCGACGTGTAGCTGTTTGCTGTACTCGCTGTACATCCCGACCACGTCCCACGCCGGGTCCTGCGCCGGGCCGGCCGGCACCCTCCCGGACCCGGCGCGGGCGGCGGCGGCAGCAGCCCCTTTTTTCTTGCGGCCCAGCGGCGCCGAGAAGGCGACCTCGGGGGCCGAATGGACAAAAGCGCGCATGAACGAGGTCGTGTCGAAGGCCTGGACGCCGAGCGCCGTGTCGAGGTCGTCCTCGCCGGTTGCCCCGTGCCCGCCCCGCGAGAGGATCACGTCGCGCCGGGCCTGCTGCAGGTAGCCCTGCACGCGGGCGCGGGTGTCGCGGCAGCGGCGGGCCAGCCGTTCGCTCCGGTCCAGGGCCTGCGCGCTCTCCCGCACCGCGTCGCGCGCGTTGAGGCCGATCGCCCGGTTCTCGAGCGAGAGCCGCTTGGCCTGGAGGACGTAGTAAGCCACGAGCTCGTCGAAAGCATCCACGAGACTCCTGGGCAGCTGCGGCTGGAGCGACGCGCCGGTCCGCGGCCGGGGCAGGTTTAACCCCGGTCGGCGCCTCTGCGCGCTGTCCTGGGAGTTTGTAGCGATGAGCCACTGTATCTTGTTGAGGTGGCCCGAGAAGTCCGAGAGGTGGTCGACGAACTCCTTTGCTATCTTCGCGATCTCCGGCTCGGTCGAGTTCGTGGGGGCCAGCGATTTAATGTATGCATAGCAAGGGTCGTCGTGCGGCTTGTCCTTTGTTCTACCCGCTGCCGATTCTCCGAGGGGACACTCCAAGTGTACGGTGTGAAGGTGCTCGAGTGCCTCTGATGCCGACGGATAGTTCCTTGACGGCGAACAACAGGCCGTGCATCCGGCGTACGGCTTCTTCGCCGTCACCCCTCCGTTTCCAGTTCCGGACATGGTGTCGAAGTCTCGAACTATCCACGAAGCGCCTGGTTGTTCTGCGGACCACCGGGTTTGCTGGAAACTAACAGTCAGCATGCTGCTGTGACGATCTCCCAGCTTTAGACCTTGCATGGGGGCCAGGCCTCGGCCTGGAGTGCTTACCCGGATTGCCTCATCCACGCTGCCCCAGAACCGCTCACACACGGCATGATAGGTCGAGTGTTCATCTTTGGGGAGAAATCGGCGGATGATTGTTTGCGAGATCTCCAGCAACTGCTTGCCAAACACGTCTGCTTGGTGCATCACCTCGACCGAATCCGAATGTCCTGCTGCGCCTTGTGGACCAGCTTGAGTTGTTGCAGATGTGACTGGAGCTTCCTTGCCACCACTTTCCTGCGGCGAATCCGGTTGAGGACTGGAAGCAGCTGGAGGTCGCGTATCGCCGTCATCTGTTGAACCCCGTTTCGTTTCCCGCGCATTTTCCTCGTCCTGACCACCCGCACCCTCCCCCTGCGCCGAAGATGGAATGTTCGAATCCGCAGGAGCTGTCGGCCGTGCTAGATCGGGGTGGCGCTTCAGGAGATTTCCTTCACTGCATTTGTAGGCTCTTGAATAGACTTCTCCGATCCCTGTTTCGGTGGAGAGAAGGGACTCGTTGATTTTAGCGAGGATGCGGAATAGATTGTGGATCGCCGTGTCCGTTGCGGGGCTTCCACTCTTGTTTTGATCCGCGCTCACCGCGTACTTGATGCTTTTGACGCGCCAGGTAAAAAATGGCGCTGCCGTGACTGCACCAGAGGCATTCGGCGGCGGTGTCTTTTGTTCCGCGACCGGTGGATCGGTTCTGTCCGTGTCGGATTTCGGACGTCTAGGCCAGTGGGGACGACCCCTCTGCCGGCGAGTAAGGCGGTTGCTGTCCGTGCTAGAGGTGCGTGTCCTGTGAACCACTGTCACCCGCTCGTGCTCATTGACCGGGGAGTAGTCATCGCTGGAATACGTGTCAGTAGTACCTCTCCGAACTTTGACGGGGCGGCGTCTCTCGAGATTCCGTCTGATTGGAATAGGGGGGCTATCACGCCGCACGTCCCTGGTAACAACCTGAATATGTTGGGGCTGGTTCCTTTCCCAGCCGCTTCGATGTTCATGAGTGTCATGCAAGAATGCTGGCTCGGACCGTTTCTCGAAGTCGACCAGGCTGATATTTCTCTGATGCCCTTCCCACACAACCAGCGCGTTGCCCTGGTGGCTCGCTCCCCGGCCGGGAACCTCTGAATGCCAGTCTCGCGTTGGCGCCGGCAGCGGGGTCCGAGGATGGCCCAGCGACTCTCGGTAACTGCGTCTTCTAGTGGTAGTTGGTGGGGGGTGGGGTTGCCTATGGTATGGCCTCCTGGAGCGTGACCGAGCCCTGAATTTTGGTCTAAGGCAAAACGTATTGTTCTCGAGCCCATCGGAACCCAGGAGGTTGAGCCACTTGGAAGGAGTCAAGACCTCGAGCAGCTTGCGGCTTTCGGCATCTTCTGATGTTGGAGCTTCGTAAAGGAGGTCATACTTTGTGGCGTCGTGCATCCGAGTGCCTGACGTGGCCACTGCAACGGCATGCTGCAGAAAGTCCTGACAAGGTTCAGTTGGGTCAGTCATGGCTAAGTCAAGGGGCGGAGACGAAGGACACCAAACGCGCAATGCCCAGGGCTTACCACATAGGTGCAATCCGGGTCAATCACGATGCTGTAGCAGAGCTCGCTGTCCTGCAGCTTGACCTGGACGGTGTAGAACCCACGGCCCGCCCTGTCGTCAACCTTGATCAAGTCTCCGCAAAGGTCGGCTGAGGGCAGGCAACAGATTGTTATCATGATCTCTGGAACACCTTGTCAGCTTCAGCTCCAGTGAACACGACTCACTCGTGCATGAACCTGCACATACCGGGACCCAAACTCAAGCACCACAAAGCAGCAACGTGCAAAACGTCGTGTCCGCCTCCCACACGCATTTTGCGTGCGACCTGGGACAGCTCACGCTCGTTCCCAACGTCGTATCCACGATCATTTCTCAGGAGGGGTCGCGTATAGGAGCTGTCGCCCCCCAACGTTCCGAAAAAAAGCACCTGTGTTACCTCCAGAGTGATCCACTCGTCTTGGCGCGTAGTAGGCTCCAGTGTCTGCGACACCGACGTCAAAATTTCTGCCGTCTTTACCCGCTTCCTTGCGCGGCCCCTGAGCAACAGCAGGGCGGGGGCCCGGACCCGGGCCGAGATGAAGGGGCAGTTGAGAACGAAGCGCTTAATGTCTCGTCGGTCAGCGAGAGGCCCCAACACTCCCCGCGGCATCGCTCAATTATTGACCGCGGGATAGAGACTCTTGGAGACTCACCTCCAGTGCCTGAAAGGCACGCTCGGCGTTGTCGCCAGGAATATTGCGCTGGACGTGTCTGACCCGTGGTCAGCAACTGTCGGTTGTTCAAACTTGGGCCGGTCATCCTCCAGACTTAACTTACAGCCATCGGAAGTGCGTCCGAGACTTCTCCAGCTCTTGGGGGGTGAGCCCGGCTGAGGGCGGAGGTCTCGAGGGAGACACGAGGACGATCTTTTCCGAGCCGGACTTGGATACTCTGCGCTCTATCGACTGGGCAACAATCAACTCGGTCGCGGTGCCGTCCTCGAGAACGGTCCTTGGTTGTGTCCACTCCTGCGGCAGGGGCTCCTCGGGGTGCCTCGACTCGTCGTCATCGAAATCAATCTCGTACAGGTCGCATTTGCCTGGAGGCGGCAAGCCGGCCTCGCTCGTGGAGCTCGGGCTAGAATCGCGGGACCTTCTCGGGCCGTCTTCGCGGAACGATTCTCTCACAAAATTCTGGATATGGTTTAGCCGTGGTTCTCTTGCAGAGGACTCCTCTTCTGGCCGGTATCTGCCCGCCCAAGGCGAGCTTGACCTGGAGCGTGACCGATTCCGCGATCTTGGCCGCGGCCAGGCTGGGACCGGCTCAAAATATCGTCTGTTGTCGGCGACTCCAGCCACTGTCTTGGCGATTGTAGAGGCTGGAGATGGCAGTGACACCTCGCTTAGCTCTTCGTCTTCGACGCGGGGCTGTCGATCGCCGGCTGCGCTGCTCCCCCGGCTGGCCTCCATAGTCCGTGCCTGTGAAATTTGGAATTTTGATGAGCGCTTTCGAGCCTGTATCTGGCACGTTCACGCTGTATTTTCCACGGAATGTAAGACGAAAGCGTCAATGGAAAGGCGGGAACGACTCGAGATTCGTCATGCGTCTCTCTCAATTTGTTTGCACGATTTCTGTTGGCTCAGTTGGTTGGCGTTGTGGGCAGGGGCAGTGAGGCATCCGAAACCAAACCGGTTAAGGCCTTGCATTCTAGCCATGCATCTCGTGCGACAACCTGCCGGGGAAGGCGCGCCTCGAGCGGGTGCCTGAGCAAATGGATTGGTGGAGCCTACGGGCACTCCACAGGCCAACCTGGAAGCCACACCCACCAAGCCGGAGCGCGGAGGAACAGCCAACACGAGCTCGTCACAGAACGAGCAGTACATAGACCAAGCTCAGGAAAAAAGCCATTTGTCGACCGATTCTCCGAGAATTGGCAGGGCGGCGATCCGCGCGTAGCAAAACCGGCGGGACCTACCAAACCCAAGGTACACACCTGAGTCGCTCACTCTCGCGCTGACACACAGCGACTACTAAGGTACCTTACCTACAGTACATACACTACCACCACTTGGCAGCCGTACCCGGCACGGGTACCCGAGAACCGAACACCACGGCCCGCCCAGGAACAAGCCGCATGCTTGAACGCCATGCGACGAGACCCCGGATCGGATCGATCGATGGGCCACGCCCTACGGTGGGGCTCCTGTGCTGCTTACCTAGGTATAGAACACCACTGCGGTCGGGAATAAACTCCCCCGCACAGCCGCTTGGCCCACGAAGCCGATCCGAGTGGATGGTTTGACAGAGATGACGGCACTCCGAAAGCCGGCACCCAATAAGGACTGGTTGCAGTTGCATGTTACGAAGCGTCTGGAATCGCTTCAGTACATCGTCAGGACTCAGAAGAAACTGTAGAATCCTGAGAAGTGTCCACGACTGTAGATGCATTTATCCTGACTCAAGACCCAAGCTTAGTAAATAATTAGGAGCTGAAAGGACATGAATGTGCGCCAGGATTGGCGGTTGTAGAGTAGATTAACTCGTACTACCGGATGCCTCATTTATTACGGCTAAAGTCAAGCAGGACGCAGTGGCATCAAAGCGCCTGAGGTAAGGTAATCAATACCAGACACGGGTTTACCATCTAGATTGAGGACGCAGGACTATAAGCGTGAAAGCACACGGTGAAATCGCGGTAAGAGACGAGAATTGCATTTCAAAAGTAGCATTGCTAACCATAACCAATCGTGCCTATGCTCTTCAGCCCTTTACTCAACCTCGTACATGTTCTCCAACATGGACTCGATGTACTCCTTCTGCTCGGCCAGGAAGGCCCTCATGTCGGCGACCTTGAAGCGCTTGCGAGTGACCTGCCGCCGCTTCTCCTCCCTCAGCTTGGCGCGGAAACGCTCCTCGAGGACCTCGAGACGGTACTCGGCGTACTGGGGATAGAGCTCGTCCAGGTTGCTGATGCCGCGGCTGCCGGTGAGGATGGTCTCGTCCGGGACGAAGGGCGACTTGGGGCGAAAGGCAGTCACCATGGCAATGCGCTCGCGGCCGCCGAAGGCCTTCAGGGCCTGGTGGTAGATGTATCTTCCCTGCATCACGACGCAGGTTCCCTGTACGAGGCGGGATCGGATCAGAAAATGCACATCCTCTACACGCTTTGTCTACCCACGGCCCATCTCTCTGTGGGATGAACTGTGGATGGAGCGGCTCCACTCACCATTGCCGGTCCCCGGACCTTCCTGATCTCCCCACTGGGGAGCTTGATCGCCGTCTCTCCACCAACCATGCCGGTGCAATCGGCGGCCATGGTCACGCAGACGAAGGGGAAGCTGTCGTAGTGCCACGCGACGGCAGAAGTTTCCTCGCCGTCGGCAAGGACAGGGGCGTTCTGGTCATTGATCGAGATGTTGATGTTGGCGACCTCGAAGTCAAAGGCCGGCACCAGCTCAACACCTGCAACCTCGGAGATCTTGGCGAGAACCGTCGGGTCCCACCAAGCGTTGTAGGTGAAGGGCGCCCGCCTGTGAGAGTCAGTCCGCTGTTTATGTCTGGCGAGTCATTCTCTCCGTCACGGCCATGACTTACTCGTGGCCCATCCCTCGGATCATGTTGGCGTTGAAGGTCGAGCTGTAGCGGCAGTTCTCCAGCACCGGCTCGCTGAAGATCTCGCGCCGCATTTGCATGATGGCGTCCTGGCTGAATAGCGGGAAAGGGTCCGTGACGGCGTTAGCGGAAATGCCGTGGCCCTCGAGGCCGATCTCCTTCATGGTGACAATCTTGGCCGGAGGCTCGAAGGCGATGTGCTGCTCCGGGTCCCATTCGACAGGCTCGGTCTGGCGGGCCTCGTCGATCAGGAAGTCGGGAATGCTGGCGGTGGGGCGGGTGGCCTTCTTGGTCTTGGGTCCAACAACTGGAGGCGCCTTGGGGCGCTGAGCCTCATGCGAGATGGTGAGTCCGGGCATTTTTTCGAAGTGGAGGTGAATATGCAAACTCCGACGAGGTGTTCGGTAGGTCGTGTGCCTGTGACTCTTGTGTCTCTTGTCAGAGTCTTGGAGTTCAGTTGAGTTGGAGATCGTAACGGGACGGAAAGACTTATAATTGTGGTGATGTGGGGATATACCGCCTCAGACTCGATCGCGATGGCGGCCGACAAGCCTGGACTCTAGGGAGGCCGGACACGGAGCCGATGGGGGCACCATACCTCCGCCTCCTCTGTCGGGAACCCCAGATTGTTCCCCGCATCCAAACACTCACTTTGCCGAGGAGATTGACACTAGACAAGAGTCTAGACTCGATATCCCGGTTCATCAAGTGACATACTGGCTTGACCTCGTGGGGAAGTCGGGTCGGCTTCGTCGGAAGTCCATTTTGTGGCTTCGGCTGGGCTTCCGAACATTGCTCAGAAAACCCCACCCCTGGATGGATGTAAGACATGTGTCCGCAATGCTGCCAAACTCAGTCCTCAAGCTTTCTGGGCCTCTTAGCCAATCAACGCCACTGGATCCGGGTCGAGGCTACTGAAGCCGGAACGAGAACTCCTAAGCTATGTACTCGTGTCCGCCGAACCCGACTTGTGACAACTGCCGAGAGTTGCCATGCTTTCCATCACGACTCCCGTAAGTTCAGCTCACGGCGTGGTCAATCGCAGAAGGAACTAGGACCGGGTCTGTGTAGTCTGAAACAACAAGCCACAGTTTTATCGGGAATCATCAGTCAGTTGTCACAACTGGGTTGTGCGGCAAATCTCCAGCCTCCCACTTCATCGGCTGCGGTCCAGGGGCAGGATATTGCCGTGATGGACCATAGAGTAAGGTACCAAAGAGAGAGGAATCGACCATTACTGCTATCCCGGTGCGCGCTTTGGTAAGGATATTGCGAGCCGTACCCTCTTCCATGGCGTCTTCCCGAGATGCCCTGTGCCGAACATAAACGTCACCAAGGTACCTCAAGAAACAACAGGCTTCAATCGTTCAATTCGGTCGGTACTTGGCAGACAGAAGCCACAACCGGTGGGATGACTTAAAGTAAAACTAGTGTCGGCAGAGGATCCCGATGCATCCGTCGAGTGAAAGGCGCTCCGGAGTCTTTGATCCTGGCCGTCCCGAAGACAACTCGTCGGGCCGCCGTCCCCGCAAAAACTTGAAAGTCGCCTGGCCGACAACCCCCGCAACGGGAGGTTCCAGTGCGGGGGTTCTCGGCGGGGCGATTTTAAGCCCCGACGAGTACACCACGCATGGGAAGCCTTGGAAGTCAGAGGGTAGGCATGGTTCAGGTTGGTAACGCGGACCACTCATACCCCAGGAACAAGCCCCTATTGCGGGGAAACTAGCACATTGAAGTCTAGTGTACCCTTGACTTGGGTCGCCACCTCAGACATTGGATAGGCCAAGCTTCAGCGAACGCCGCTTACCCCAGAACCCCGCGAAATGGTTGTTGAGACTCGATTCCCAGGTTCCTGCGCAAGAGTCTTGTACCGCCATCGTTACGACACTCAGTCGTGAAACGACTTGTATAAAGCCTCCTTGCTTTCCGCAGACCTCATGTCTGGCTTTGTGACAATGAGCACTGGCAGACACGTTGGCCATCCCTCATACACATCTTCATCTTCCTGACGCCTCTTTGCCGCACCAGGCAAAGACCAGACGATTGGCCAATGGCGCAGTCATCCGAGAAGCCTGCTTCCACGCCGCGCACTGCCAGCCCTCGCCCATCCTCCGAGGCAAAGTCGATGGCGATTGTCGAGCTCGCATCCCACGCAACCACCGAGGCCAAGGAGGCTGAAGCTCTCATCATCCCGCAAAATGAGGGCCTCCACCGCAC
>Ga0247823_10001710_pt1 | contig 18137 bp, 12 predicted proteins | sample 13C_PalmiticAcid_2_FD_192426 | JGI IMG/M metagenome (GOLD analysis project Ga0247823, IMG submission 192426) | Soil microbial communities from agricultural site in Penn Yan, New York, United States - 13C_PalmiticAcid_Day30 | ecosystem: Environmental > Terrestrial > Soil > Agricultural land... | reverse complement strand
TGCACGACCTGGCCGTCGCCGAACCGCGCCGTGGCCTTGGCCAGCCAGGACTGGGTCTCCAGCTGGCTGTTGAGCACCTCTTCGCCGGCGCGATAGTTGGCCAGACCGGCGTTGATCATGGTGTTCGGCTGAATGCCGCTCCAGATCTTGGTGTCGCCGATGTTGAGGGGACGCGCCACGGGCCCATGCTCGCCCGCATGGAAATTCCCCTGCTCGCGATAGGTGTAGCCCGCCAACAGGTCGATCGCGTCGCTGGAATAGGCGCCGACGACGCTGGCCCAGCCGCTGGTCGGCTCAAGCGCGCCGGGGCGGTCCATGCCCGTCTTGGACGGCTCCGCCGTCCCGACGACCGAGCGATAGACATAGCCGCTAAGATCCCCCGCCGTCGGATCCGAGGTGTTGCCGCGCAACCCGCCGCGCACCCGCAGGCCCCAGGTCTCACCCTCACGCACGATATCGCCCGCGTCCAGGGTGCGGATGGCGACCGAGCCGGCGTTGCCGAACGCCGCCGCATCGGCCCCCTTGGTCACGTCGACGCCCGCGATAAAGTCCGGATCGATGAAGGTCCGGTTCGAAACCCCCTGATAGCCCTGATAGACGGTGACCGCATTCTCGGCGCCGTCGATCTTGGTCGTCACCCGGCCGAAGCCTTGCAGACCCCGGATGTTCACATCGATGGCGCCCGCCCCGTTGCGCGCCTCGCCCGACAGCACGCCGGGCGTGCCGCGGAACACGTCCGCCGGGCTGGATCCGCGATAGCGTTCGATGCGGTCCGCGCCAATGTGGGCGACCGGCGCGGGCTCGCTATAGATCGCGCCCTCGTTCAGTCCGGAGATGGCTCCTCCTGCGCCAAGTGAGGTCGTCGTCCCCTCGACTCGCACGGCGCCCAGTTGGATGACGCCGGGCTCCACGCGCGGTGCGGATGGCGCCGGCGTCAGGGTCACGGTTCGTCCCTGGATGGCGCCGTTGAAGCCGGTCCCCGCAAGCAATCGTTGAAGGGCTTCGGCGGCGGGCATGACCCCTTCGATCCGGGATGATCGCGCATTGCGGATCGCGGGTGCGTCAGCCGAGACCTGCAACCCGGACTGCTCGGCGAAGCGCAGCAATGCGTCCGGCAGCGACTGGGCGGGAATTCGATAGCGCGTCGCCGTCGACTGAACTGCGGAGCTCCGCTCCTGCGCGCTCGCAGCCTGCGCCGTCAGAGCCAGAACGCTTCCGCTCATCATCAGCACGGCCCACATTTGCGACCGCCGCCCCATCTTCACCATCGCACCCAAAACTCTATCTCGTCATCGCTTAAGTGCGAACGCTTCGCACTCTCATGACGAAAGGACGATGGCTCATCTGTTTTTTTCAGATTTTTCCCGATCAATAATTACGAGCCAGGGCGCGGCGCCGCGGACCCGCCCGCCATGGGGCGCGACAACAGCCTTGATCGCCGCCACAGGTTCAACGGCGTCATAGCTGCCCGTTACCCTTTCCCGCGCCAGCGCCGGGTCGAGCAGCAGTACGAAGACCGGCGTCCGCGCCCGCAGGTCATCAAGCACATCGCCCACGGGCCGATCCGCCGCGATCACCCGCCGCGCCGACCAGGCACCGACGTTCTCGGGCGCAGCCGCGCCGAGCATGAACCGTCCGTTCTCCTCGACCAGCCATTTCCCGGCCGTCAGTTCCGCCGCCCGGATTCCCGCACGCACGCGCACCCGGCCATGTCGAACCCCCACCTCGGTCGTGTTCTTGCGGCGCCGCACGTCGAAGCCGGTGCCCAGCACCATCACATCCGCCTCGCCCGCCTCGACGCTGAAGGGACGGCCGGGATCAGGCGCGACTTCAAAATAGGCCTCACCAGATTGAAGCTCGACCCCGCGTGACGACCCATTGAACCGGACATTCATCGCCGACTGCGGCCCCAGACGCACCTGACTGCCGTCCGCCAGATCAACCACCGTCACCTCGCCGCGGCCGGTGACGTAATCGGCGCCTGACTCACGCCGGATCACAGGCCCGACCGTCAGAACCAGGGCTGCGGCCATGCCCGCGACCAGGCCGATGACCGCCCGCCGGCGCCTTGGCGGCCGGCCTGCATGCGCCGCTCGCCCTCGGGTTCGTCTCGGCGCGATCTCGGGATGAGCAGCGGCTGTGCCCGCCAGTCCGCTCAGGACATCGGCGGACGCCTCCACCGCCTCCCAGGCGGACCGGTGGCCTGCATCGGCCTCGAGCCATTCCGCCAGCTCCAGAGTCAGGGCGACGTCATCAGGCCGCTCCTCTAGGGCGACAAGGAAGTCCGCCGCAGTCAGATGCGTCGATGACAGCCGCCTGCCCGTCAATGCTGCTTCTCCGCACATCGCATCAGCCCCCGCAGGGAAGACGTTTCGCCCGGCGACTTTTTCAATCGTCATTCGACAAGCCCTCGGCGCAAGCGGCCACGCCTTCCCTCACCAGGGCGTGCGCCAGGGCGACGGAAACCCCCAGCCGGTCGGCGATCTCGCGTAGTTTAAGCCCTTCGATCCGATGCATCAGCAAGGCCTGTCGCGTGCGTTCAGGCAGTCGCTCCATCACGGCGAGAACCTGCGCCAACCTTTGTCGATCCGAGAACTGCTGTTCCGGCGAGGGCTGCGGGCTGACCAGGGCCGGAGAGACCGCCTCCGTCGTCCCCTCACGACTCTGCGCGCGGCGGTAATCAATGGCGGCGTTTCGCACCATGCGAAACAGAAAGGCGCGAGGCGAACGAACAACCGTTGCATCAACCCCGCCCAGCCTGAGCCAGATATTCTGCATCAGGTCCTGCGCCAGCGACGCGTCCTTGAGAATGCCGGCGGCGTAGGCTTCCAGTTCGGAAGCATGAACGCGCAGACTCTCGGAGAGATTTCCGCCCTCGTCCAAAAACACCACCACCACCACCGCCACCGCCACTCAGTTGCGACCCGTTCGCATAAAAACGCAAATTAAGGCAAGCGCCGTGACAACCCGCCCAGACACCGGTCGCTGGGCGGCTTCTTCGCCGATACCGGCTCGCCCACCGAAACGCTCTCGCTTCCCTTCGCCTCGGCTCCACGGTTAAGGTCGATGATCTGTAGGGGGAGTTTTCTTATGCTGTATCGTCGCCACGCCGCCTGTTCTCTGCTGGCGCTCAGCCTGGCCCTGGGCGCCGCGCCCGCCCTGGCTCAGCAGAACCCGCCCGCGCTTCAGGCCGTCGTCGGCCACGACAGCGGCGAGCGCATCACCCGCTCGGCCGACGTGCGTCGTTATTTCGAAGCCCTGCGCGCCGCCAATCCCGACCGCGTAGTCATGGGCGACTACGCCCAGACGTGGGAGGGCCGCCCCCTGTTCTGGGCCGCCGTCGGCTCGCCGCGCAACATCGCCCGTCTGGACGCCATCAAGGCCGCGACCAAGGCCCTGGCCGACCCGCGCAAGACCTCGCCCGAGCAGGCCCGCGCCCTGATCAACGACACCCCCGCCATCGTCTGGATGGCCTATTCCGTCCACGGCAATGAGATCAGCCCCGCCGACGCCGCCATCATGGCCGCGCGTCGCCTGACCGACAGCCTCGACGCCGAGGCGCAAGCCTGGCTGGAGAACGTCGTGGTCGTCTTCGTCCCGACCCAGAATCCCGACGGGCGCGAACGCTTCATCAACAGCTTCGAGGCGGGCCTCGGCGCCCAGCCCAACGGCGATCCCCTGTCGGCCGAGCGGGCCGAGCCGTGGCCGTCCGGCCGCTACAACCACAATCTGTTCGACCTGAACCGCGACTGGTTCATCCAGTCCCAGCCGGAGACGCAAGGCCACGCGGCCCTGATCCGCGAATGGCGCCCGCAGGTGGTGGTCGATTCCCACGAGATGGGCACCGACTCCAGCTTCTTCTTCCCGCCCGAGGCCCAGCCGCTGAACCCCTGGATCTATCCGCCGATCCTCGACGCGCGCGAGCGGTTCGGCCGCAACAACGCCGCCCGTTTCGACCAGGCCGGGCTGGACTATTTCACCCGCGAGACCTTCGACGCCTTCTATCCGGGCTACGGCGACGGCTGGCCCGCCTATTTCGGCGCCGTCTCCATGACCTATGAGCAGGGGTCGTCGCGCGGCCTGCTGGCGCGCCGCTCGTCGGGCCAGATGCTGACCTACGCCGACACGGTCAAGGGCCACCTCACCGCCACCCTGTCGACCATCGAGACCGCCGCCCGCGACCGCGAAAAGCTGCTCAGCGACTTCTACGCCTTCCACCGCGACGGGATCTCGGGCGGGCGCGGCGCCTATGTCCTGTCGCGCTCCGCCGCCGCCGACCCGGCCGCCGCCGACAAGCTGGCGGGCCTGCTGGTGCGCTCAGGCCTGGAAGTCGGGCGGGCGACCGCATCCTTCTCCGCCTGCGGCCAGACCTATCAGGCAGGCGACTATGTGGTGAACCTGTCCCAGCCCCAGCGCCGCATGGCCGAGACCCTTCTGGCCAGGGACGTGCCGCTGGACCCCAAATTCCTGGCCGAACAGGAGGCCCGCCGCGCGCGCGGTCTGGGCGATGAGATCTACGACCTGACCGGCTGGTCCCTGCCCCTGCTGTTCAATGTGCCGAGCCAGCGCTGCACCGGCGCCCCGTCGGTCCAGACGGCCGCCGTCGGCCCCGAACTGATCCGCCCCGCCGTCGTGACGTCCGGCGACGCGGCCTATGGCTACGCCATCCATCCGGGCACGGCGGGGATGCGTTTCCTGACCGCCGCCCTGACCGACAAGCTGCCGGTCCGCTCGATTGAGGCGCCCTTCACCCTGGACGGCCACGCCTATCCGGGCGGAACCTTCATCGTGCCGCGCGCCGGGTCGCCCGCCGACCTCGACGAACGCGTCCGCCGTCTGGCCGCCGGCAGCGGCGCCCAGGTGACGCCGCTCGCCACCTCCTGGGTCTCCAGCGGCCCCAGCGTCGGCTCGGACAAGGCGACCGCCATCAAGGCGCCGCGCGTGGCCATGGCCTGGGACGACCCGACCGACCCCGAATCCGCCGGTTCGATTCGCCATGTGCTGGAGCGCGAATACGGCTGGCCCGTCACCGCCGTCCGCACCCGTCGCCTGGCGAACGCCGACCTGTCCCGCTACCAGGTGCTGATCCTGCCTTCGGGCGGCAACTATGAGCAGATCCTGGGCGAGAGCGGCGTCGCCAATCTGCGCGCCTGGGTTCAGGCGGGCGGCGTCCTGATCGGCGTCGGCTCGGCCAGCCGCCTGCTGACCGACCCCGATTCCAGGCTGCTGGAAAGCCGCCGCGAAAGCGCCGTCTCCGGCGACGGCGACGAGGACAAGAAGGACGGCGGCAGCGAGATCGCCACCGACGCCGAATACCTGGCCCTGACCGGCCATCACGGCGGCGCCCCCGATCCGGTCGCCGGCGTCCTGGCCAGCGCGGTGGTCGACAACGAGCACTGGCTGGGCGCGGGCGTCGCCCCGACGCTCAGCGTCATGGTGCGCGGCTCGGACATCTATGCGCCGCTGGCCCGCGATCAGGGGACCAACGTCGTGCGCCTGGCCGGACCGGATCAGGTGCTGGCGTCCGGCCAGCTGTGGGCCGAGAACCGCCGCCAACTGGCCTACAAGCCCGTCGCCATGGCCTCCGAAGTCGGTCGCGGCCAGGTCGTCGCCTTCACCCAGGACGTCACCATGCGCGCCTTCCTGGAAGGGCTGAAGCCCCTGTTCCTCAACGCCGTCTTCCGCGGCCCGGCGCATACCTCGGGCGGCAACGACGAGGACTGACACCGCCACGAAGCCGCGAACGCCATCGACAGGGAGCGACGGCAGCCGTGCCCTGTCGATCAAGCGTCGTCAACTGACCCGCGTCACGCGAACCGCCATCCAAGGCCGTCCCGGCATGGTCACCGTCGGGCGCGCCGGGTCGTGGAAGAAGTATTTGGTTTCCTTGGCCGCCATGACGAACTCGCCCGGCAGAGGCTCGACGGTCATGTTCCAGGTGTCGATCAGATCGATGCGGAAGCGTTCACCGCCCTTGATCTCGTCCCGAGGCAGATCGACCGCCCATTCGGTCGGCGCCGCGTCGCCGAAGTAACGCAGATAATACTGGCCGGGCACGCCGCCCAGGTGCTGCTCCCACCACTTGTCGATCGGATCGACGCCGGGCGTCGGTCCCGCCTCCATGATGGTCTTGAGGAAGGCCAGGCGCGGGGCGCTTTCGCCACGCAGTTCGCCGCCTTCGCCCAGCCAGAAGCCGTCGCCCTTGCTCCGGGGCAGGCATTCGCTGTGGCCGACGTAGGTCCCGCCGATCAAGCCGTGCCAGAAACCACGCACCATCTCGGGACCCGTCAGGTCGCCCCAGCGATCCTCGATCGAGCCCTCGTAACAGACCTCGTCAAAGATGACCGGCTTCTTCCAGACGCTGCGATAGGTCTCGGCCCGCGCGTCGTCGAGCACGGCTGAGCCGTTCTGGATGCTGGCGTGCGTCACCCAGGGCTTGCCGTGATCATACAGCTGTCGCCAGTTGTGGATCGAGCGCAGGCGGCCATAGGGGTCCTGGGCCTGGACCAGTTGGAACATCCGGTCGAAGTCGGCGTCCGTCTTGGTCTTCAGCAGGTCGTATTCATTGGCCAGCGACCACCAGACGTTCCGATAGGCCGCGAGGCGCGCGACGACATAGCGGACATAGTGATCGTCGGCCTCGGCGCCCATTTCCTCGAAACCATAGGTCTCGTCGTAGGGGTGGAACAGGATGACGTCGGCCTGGACGCCCAACTGGTTCAGGGCGGCGACGCAGGCGTCCAGACGCTGGAAATAGGCCGGATTGAAACGGGTGAAGTCCCAGTCGCGGGCGCCCGTCCCGGCCTTCTCATAGGGGAAGACCGCCTCGTTGGTCGAAATGGTCGCATTGGGGAAGACCAGCAGTCGCAGCTTGTTGAACGGCGAAGTGCGCAGGGTCTCCAGCGTCTGGCGGCGCTTGGCCTCGGGCTGATGGGTCCAGCCGTAGCTCGTGGTGCCGATCTGGCGGAAGGGCGTGCCGTCGGCATGGGCGAAGTGATAGCCGTCCTTGACCGCCACCGGTCCATGATTGCCGGCCTTGGGCGCCACCGCCTCGAACCGGCCCTCGCGACCGTTCAGGGCCGGAAGATCGCTTTCGACCCGCCAGCGCCATAGGCCCGTTTCCGGCGGGGAAAAGCGGATGCGATAGACCTCGCCGCCGTCATAGAAGCCCGGCGCGCGAATCGTCGTCACCCCGTTGGTGAAGACGCCGGTCAGGGCTACGCGGAACGGCGCCGATGCTCCCTCCGCCGTCAGGGCGGTTTCGAACAGACCCCAGCGCTCGACCTTGGCGGCCTGCGCGTGCGCGACGTTCGCACTGGCCAGAGCGGCGCCCGCCGCGGCGGCGGCCACGACAGCCCTGCGTGTCATTCCCTGAGTCATCGTCTCGTCTCCCCGTTTGCCAGGGAGACATAAGCCGATCAAAAATCATCATACAAGTTACGTCTTGCAGATCGCGGCCATGCGCCGCGCCGGTCAGCCCTTGGCCAGGGTCTTCGGACGCCGCTTCTTCCAGGAGCCTTCGATGTGATCCCGCATGGCGCGCGCCGCCGCCTCGGGATCGCGGGCCATGATGGCGTCATAGACCTTGGCGTGGGCCTCATGCGTCGCCCGCACGTGCTCGACGTTCAGCTTGCCGCTGTAGCTGTGGGTCTTCACCGCCTTGCTCTGGATGCTGTCGATGATGGCCTTGCTCAGCCGGTCGCCCGACAGGCGCATGATGATGTCGTGAAAAGCCACGTCCTCGTGCACATAGCCGGCCGGAGTGGTGATGAGGCTGGCCAGCTTTTCCATCTGCCGGGTCAGTTCGTCAGCAGCCTCGGGCGTCAGCTTGCGCGCGGCCTTGGCGGCCATCTCGCCTTCCAGCGACGCCCGGATTTCCGACAGGTTGTCGAGATAGGACAGGCCGTCCTCGCGCCGGAACAGGGCGCTGAGAATCATCGGGTCCAGCAGGTTCCACGACGACGGGTCCTGGATGATCGTCCCCCGCCCCTGCTGCGACACCACCAGTCCCTTTTCCGTCAGAGCGGTCGTGGCCTCGCGCACCACGGTGCGGCTGACGCCATAGATGTCGCACAGCACGTTCTCTGGCGGCAGGGCGGACCCTGAGGGATGGATCTCCGTCACGATGGCGTTGACCAGATCCTCGACCACCGCCGCCGCCAGACGAGGGCGCCGCGCGGGACGCTGATGGGCTGCGGTGGCTGCAAAGGTCATGGTTGTCTTTGTCTCGCTGTCCCCCGCGCCGGCGCCGAGGGTCGTCAGTTGTATCACGATATGGGAGTCACATCGCCTGAAGGCTCGCGTGTCAATCCTCAAGCATTTGTCGCCAAGGCTTGCCAACAGCAAATCATCATACATATTATCAACGGACCAAACGACGCCACCCGGTCCGAGACTCCGCCTTATGAAAATCACCGGCTATCGCAGCCTGACCACGGTCCACGACTGGAAACGCCCTGTCGGCGACGTCAACGGAGTGATCGCCTCGGGCGTGACCGAGGTGCCGATCCTGCTGCTGGAGACGGACAGCGGCCTGACCGGCGTGGGTCTGGGCCAGCATGTGGACATCGCCCGCGTCTTCCCTGCCGTCGAGAACGAAGACCCGCGCGCCGTCTCGGCTCTTTACGACCGGATGCTGGCGCAGGTGTTCAAGAGCGGCCACGCCGGCGCCACCTACGGCGCCATCGCCGCCATCGACATGGCGCTGTGGGATCTCAAGGCCAAGATGGCGAACGAGCCGCTGTGGCGCACCCTGGGCGCACGTGATCGATTCGTGCCGGGCTACGCCTCCGGCCTCTGCTACGGGCTGGACGACGACGCCTTCGAAGCCCTTTACGTCCGCTGGGCCGAGCTCGGCTTCACCTCGGCCAAGATCAAGGGCGGCCGCGATCTGGACCGCGACATCCGCCGCCTGCTGAAGGCGCGCGACATCTTCAGCGCCAATACGGCCCGCCCCGCCCTGATGCTGGACGTCAACGAATGCTGGACCCGCAAACAGGCCGTCCGGCACCTGAGCGAGATCGAAAGCAATCTCGATCTGACATGGATCGAGGAGCCCCTGCGCCGCTGGGACGCCGAGGGCCACGCCACTGTCGGCCGCGCGGTCAAGGCCGCTGTCGCCACGGGTGAAAACCTGACGGGCCTCGACCAATTCGGACCGCTGTTCGAGGCCGGGGCCGTGGACATCGTCCAGACCGGCAGCGTCTGGGGCATCACCCATTTCAATCGCGTGGCCATAGCCGCCCACGCGCACAACCTGCCCGTCTCCCCGGTCGGCTACAACGCCAACCCGGTGGCCCACGCCGCCGCCGCCGCGCCGAACAGTCTGGGCGTCGAGGTGCAGGACTTCCACTTCCCGGTCGGTCTGAAAGTGGACCAGCAGATTGGCGACGGGGGCATACTTCTGGGCGACGCTCCCGGCCTCGGAATTGAAATCGACGAGGCCGCCATCGCCGCCAATCGCCTGAGCGGCGCCTGGGAAGTCGTCGAGGGTCCTCACGTCCGGCCGCAGCGCGCGGGACTTGATCTGGGACCGCCGCTACAGGCATCCCACTCATAGAACAGACGTCGAATGACGCAGGAAACGACCGGGATGCAGACCACCAGACTGAATGACGACGGTCCCGCCGTCTCTGTGCTCGCGCTCGGCGGCGCTTCGCTGGGCGGTGTTTATCAGGACGTGTCCCAGACCGAGGCCGACGCCGTGGTGGCCGCGGCCCTGGACGCCGGCGTCAACCTGATCGACGTCGCCCCCTATTATGGCCTGACCCGTGCCGAGACGGCCCTTGGACAGGCCCTGAAGGGAAGACCGCGCGACAGCTTCGTCCTGATGACCAAGGTGGGCCGTTACGGAGACAAGGACTGGGACTTCTCGCGCGAGGCGACCCTGCGCAGCCTGGACGAAAGCCGCGCCCGCCTCGGCGTCGACACCATCGACGTCCTGCAATGCCACGACATCGAGCATGGCGACCGCCGCCAGCTACTGGACGAAGCCTTGCCGCTGATGCGCGAACTCAAGGTGCAGGGCGTCATCGGCCGCGTGGGCGTCACCGGCTATGATCTGGGCCTGCTGGAAGAGGTCGCCCTGTCGCAGGGAGTCGACACCGTCATGGCCTACTGCACCTACACCCTTCAGGATCAGCGGCTGGCCGAGAGCGCCCGTCGACTGAACGCCGCCGGGATCAGCGTCTTCAACGCCTCCCCGCTGGGCATGGGCCTGCTGACCGATCAGGGGCCGCCCGACTGGCACCCCGGCCACGCCAGCGTGCACGCCGCCGCCGCCGAGGCCGCCCGTCTCTGCCACCAGGCCGGCACGGACCTGTCGCGCGTGGCTCTGCAGTTCGCGCTGCAAACAGCCCCTGTACACGGCATCGCCTCCACCGTCGTCGGCATGTCAAAGCCTGCGAACCTCGCCCGCAATATCGAGGCCCTGACCGCGCCGATCGACCCGGACGTTCTGGAGGCCGTCGAAGCCGTGCTGGCCCCGGTGCTGAACAAGGGCTGGGACGTCCTGCCCGGCAACGGCGGCAAGGCCGGCGGATGATCGACGCCCACCTGCATCTCTGGGACCCGTCGCGCCTCGACTACGACTGGCTCCGCTACGTGCCGGACATCGCCCGGCGGCACGGGCCGGAAGACTGGAAGGCCGAAGCGACAGGCGTGAGCCAGGCGGTCTTCGTCCAGGCGGACTGCGCGCCGGAACAGGCGCTCGAGGAAGCCGACTGGGTGGCCGGACTGAACCATCCCGCGCTCGACATCCTCGCCGTCGTGGCCTTCGCCCCGCTTGAACAGGGAGCCGGCGCCCAGCCTCACCTCGACGCGCTCGTCGCCCGGCCTCTGGTGCGCGGCGTAAGACGGTCAGTTCAAAACGAACCTGCAGGCTTTATTGCCGCCGCCGCTCATCTGGACGGCCTCGCCCTGACCGCCGAGCGCGGCCTGACCATCGACGTCTGCGCCCGCGACCATCAGTTGCCCGAGTTGCATCGGGCCCTGACCGCCCTGTTCGAGCGCGCGCCTCAGGCGCGGGTCGTGCTGGATCATCTGGGCAAGCCGGACATCGCCGCCGCCGACGGCGATCTGAATCACGCCGACTGGGCCGCCAGTCTGAAGCGACTGGCCGCCCTGCCCAACGTCTTCGCCAAGCTGTCAGGCCTGACCGCCCAGGACGCCTGGGACGCCAGACGCGACGACGTCGTGCGCCCCTACCTCGACCACGCCCTCGACTGTTTCACGCCGGACCGTCTGATGTTCGGCGGCGACTGGCCCGTGGTCAATCTGGCCGGTGGATATGGCCGTTGGCGCGAGCTGTTCGAGGCCGCCATCGCCGCCCTCCCCTCGTCTGACCGCGAGAAAATTCGCACCGAGACCGCCCGCGCCTTCTACCTCGGCGGCGGCGACAAGGACCTGTCCGCATGAGCACCGAGACCGCCGCCCTGCCCGCCAACGGCCAGGGTCGCCGACGCCTGCAAGCGTCATTGATGATTAACTTCTTCCTGCTGATGGCGCTTTACAGCGGCGTGCTGGGCGTGCTGCTGCCCAATCAGATCGCGGAGATAAATCCAGGAAACAAGGCCAACAACCTGGCCGTGCTGTTCGCCATCACCTCGGTCTTCTCGACCCTGACGACGCCGATCGCCGGCGCCCTGTCCGACAGGACAAGGTCGCGTTGGGGCCGCCGCTCCCCGTGGATCGCCGTCGCCTCGTTGATCGGCTCGCTGTGCCTGTTCGGCGTGTCATGGATGACCAGCTTCTGGTCGCTGATGGTCTTCTGGGTGATGGCCACGGTGGCCTATAATTCGATGCAGCCAGCGATGACGACCGTGATCGCCGACCGCTTCCCGCCCGAGACCCGCGGCGTGGTGTCCGGCGTGGTCGGTGCAGGCATGACCGCCGGCCTGACCGCCGGCACCGTCGTCGCCGGCTACCTGGCCGGGGCCCAGGTCCTGGCCTACAGCCTGTTCGCCCTGGCCATCGCCGCCTCCTGCATCGCCTTCGTGGTCATCAACCGCGAGCCGTCCAGCGCCGAACAGCCGCGCCGCCCCTTTTCGTGGATCGCCTTCGCCAAAGGGTTCTGGATCAGCCCGAAAGAGCACCCTGACTTCGCCTGGGCCTTCGCCGGACGCTTCACCATCTACATGGGCTATCAGGCCGTCGCCGCCTACATGCTCTACATCCTGCGCGACTACATCGGTCTGTCCGACGCCGAATCGAACGTCGCCATCGCCAATCTGGCCATCCTGACCCTGATCTGCCTGATCGTGTCCTCGCTGGCCTCGGGCTACCTGTCGGACCGCTTCCAGCGTCGCAAGCCCTTCGTCATCGGCGCCAGCCTGATCATGGGCTGCGCCATGGCCGCGCCCCTGCTCCTGCCGACGATGACAGGCATGTGGATCTACGCCGGGATCATCGGCGTCGGCTACGGCATGTTCATGTCGATCGACATGGCTCTGATGACCCAGGTCCTGCCGCAGAGCGCCGAGGGCGATGAAGGCAAGGACCTCGGCGTCCTGACCACGGCGGTCAACATCCCCCAGATCATCAGCCCGGTCATGGCGGCGATTCTGCTGAACCTGTTCGGCGGAAACTACGCCGTCATCTTCATCGCGGCCGTCATCTTCGTCTTCGGATCGGCCCTGTGCGTCGCTCCCATCCGGTCAGTGCGCTAGGCCCGAATGTTATAATACGTATGATGATAATTTGACATACGGGAACGCCGTTCGTAGGGTTTCGCCAAGGCCGGAAAAACAGGCCGCCAAGGTTGGAACCCAGCAGGATCTCAAGATGTCCACGAAGACGAGTTTGATGGCCGCGACCGCCATGGGCGTGCTGTCCGCCCTAGCCCTCCCGGCTATCGCCATGGCGCAAGACGCGCCGTCGAATGACACCGGTGCCCAAGAGGCGACCACCGTGGACGAGATCGTCGTCACCGGCATCCGCGCCAGTCAGCAGCAGTCGATCGACATCAAGCGCAACGCCGTCGGCGTGGTCGACTCCATCGCCTCCGAAGACCTGGGCAAGCTGCCCGATCAGAACGTGGCGGAATCCCTGCAACGCATTCCGGGCGTGACCATCGACCGCAACCGCGGCGAAGGTCGTTTCGTCACGGTGCGCGGCTTCGGACCCAAGTTCAACGCGGTGACGGTCAACGGCCGCACCCTGGCCACCGACAACAACGGCCGCGAGTTCTCGTTCGACGTCCTGCCTTCGGAGATCATTTCCGGCGCCGATGTCTACAAGTCGCCCCAGGCCAACATCAACGGCGCCTCGATCGGCGCGACCATCAACGTCCGCACCCTGCGCCCGCTGGATCAACGCCAGCCCTTCGCCGTCGCGGGCTCGCTGGGTTCGACCTGGGCCGAACTGGCCGACAACTACAGCCAGGACGCTGCGGCCGTCGCCTCGTGGCGCAATGACGACCGCACCCTGGGCTTTGCTCTGGCGGCCTCCTACGTCGATCAGGACACGCGCAACGACGAGTTCACCATCGGCGCTGGGCACGTCTTCCGCTCGAGCACGGACAGCTATTACAGCCGTGGCGGCGTCCAGGGCGCTCGCATCGGGCCGGACGTGGCGCCGTTCGACAAGGTCTCGATGCCGTCGAACCTGTCGCCCTTCTTCTTCGAGCGCAGCAAGCAGATGCTGGGCCTGAACGCCTCGGGCCAATACCGTCCGATGCAGAACCTGACCCTGACGCTCGACGCCATGTATGTGAAGGCGGACATCACCGAGCGTCAGACCGGCCTGGCCTTCGACTTCGCCGGCGGCGACCTCGTTGAGCAGATCGTGGAGGGCAACGAAGCTGTCTATCAACGCTATGCTGGCGGCTTCGTCGACCAGATCATGCAATACGACACTCGCAACGTGGAAACGCGCCAGTTGGGCTTCAATGCGGACTGGCAGGTCACCGACGACCTGAAACTGTCCTTTGACGTCTCGACCTCGACCTCCGAGCGCAAGAGCGACCAGGCCCCCAGCTTCACCACCATTCGCCGCAAGGGCGTCGATCTGTGGTGGGACCGTCGCGGCGGCTCGCCCATCTATGAATACGGCTTCGGCTATCCCGGCTCGACGGCCGACGCCGCCACCGATCCGAATGGCCTGACCGCCCACTACTACATCTGGAACAGCGCCGGCCGGACCAAGGACACCATCGACGAATACCGCATCGACGGCGAATGGACGCCGGGCGGCAACGTCACCCTGTATGGCGGCATCGGCTATCAGAACCGCATCAAGGACATCTACGGCACCTCCATGCCGTTCGGTCAGCAATGCGCCTATTGCGACTCCAATGAGGCCCTGCCGTCCGACCTCTTCTCCCCGACCGGCATGAACTTCTTCGACGGTCGCGGCGGCAATATCATGCATGACTGGCTGACCTATGACCCCAACGCCCTGATGGCCTATGTGAAGGGTCTGGCGGATCGCGACGGCAAGGCCTTCGCCCCCAGCGTCTATGATCCCTCGGCCTCGTCCGTCGTCGATGAAGAGGTCTGGACCGGCTATCTGATGAGCCAGATCGACGCCGATCTGGGCGGCATGCCGCTGACGGTCAACATGGGCGTCCGCGTCGAGAACACCTCCTACACCTCATCCGGCGCCTCGCGCACCGTCATCAGCGCCAAGCCCAACGGCGCGGGGCAGAACATCATCGAACTGTCGCCGGTCATCCCGGTCAGCTTCGACGGCGACTATACCGACGTGCTGCCTTCGCTGAACGCGCGTCTGTCGGTCACCGATGACCTGATCGTGCGCTTCGCCGCCTCTAGGGTCATGACCCGTCCGACCCTGAGCGACCTGTCGCCGCGCCAGAGCATCCAGACCAACCCCGGCAATGAATCGATCAAGCGCGGCAACCCGGACCTGAAGCCCTTCCGCGCGACCCAGATGGAAGCCGGCGTGGAGTGGTATTTCGCCCCCACCTCCCTGCTGTCCTTCGCCGCCTTCTACAAAAACCTCGACTCCTTCGTCAGCACCACCACGACGCGGGAACAGATCGATGAAGTCTCCTTCTCGGTCACCGTGCCGAGCAACGGCGAAGGCGCGACCATCAAGGGCATCGAGCTGGGCTATCGCCAGACGTTCGACAACCTGCCGGCGCCGTTCGACGGCCTGGGCGTGCAGACCAGCTTCACCTACGCCGACTCCGACGCCGAATACTCCAACGCCGGCGGCCAGTCCTACGGCTTGGAAGGCCTGTCGAAATACTCCTACAGCCTGGTCGGCTTCTACGAGAAGGGTCCGATCCAGGCCCGCCTGGCCTACACCTGGCGCGACAAGTTCGTGGCCGTCGCCGTGGGCCGCAACAGCGAGCCCGAATACTTCAACGCCTATGGCCAACTCGACGCCGGCGCCTCCTATGACGTGACCGAAAACGTCACCGTCTTCCTGGACGCCCTGAACCTGACCGACGAGGAAGAGTTCCTCTATTCGGTCTCGGAAGACCGCACGAAGGAGTTCCGCACCACGGGACGCCGCGTATCCGCCGGGGTTCGCCTGCGCTTCTAAAACCCTCTCTCCCTGCCATTCTGGTGCGCCGCCTCCCGCCTGTCGGGGGGCGGTTTTTCTTTGCACCCAGCCCCGGCTTGACGCCTGCGCGGCAGGAGCCTAGCAAAACATAATACGTCTTATGTTTTGAGGATGCAGAGATGAGACTGGCAGGCAAGACCGCCCTGGTGACGGCGGCGGCGCAAGGGATTGGACGGGCGACGGTCGAGGCCTTCCTTCGCGAAGGCGCGACCGTAATCGCCGCCGACATCAACATCGCCCCCCTGAGCGATCTGGACGGTGTCGCCGTGCGCCAGCTGGACGTGACCGATCCCGAGGCGGTCAAGGTGATCGCGGCCGAGTTCCCCCAGGTCGACGTGCTCTACAACTGCGCGGGCTATGTCCACGCAGGCACCATTCTGGACTGCGACGAGGAGGCCTGGAACTTCTCCAACAGCCTCAACGTCACGGCGCAATACCGCATGATCCGGGCCTTCCTGCCGCAGATGATCGCCAACGGCGGCGGATCGATCATCAACATGTCGTCGGTCTGTTCCAGCATCAAGGCCGTGCCCAACCGCTTCGCCTATGGCGCCACCAAGGCCGCCGTGATCGGCTTGACCAAGTCGGTCGCCGCCGACTTCGTGACCCAGGGCATCCGCTGCAACGCCATCTGCCCCGGCACTGTCGAGACCCCGTCCCTGCTGCAGCGCCTGCGCGACACCGGCGACTTCGACAAGGCCTATGCCGAGTTCACCGCCCGTCAGGCCATGGGCCGCTTCGGTCGTCCGAGCGAGCTTGCGGCCCTGGCCGTCTATCTGGCTTCTGACGAATCCGCTTTCACCACCGGCACGATCAACGTGATCGACGGCGGCTGGGTCAACTGAGCCGCTGAAGGAAACACCGAGATGAAGCTCCTCCGCTTTGGCCCCGTGGGTCAGGAAAAGCCCGGCGTGATCGACGCCGAGGGCCATATTCGCGACCTCAGCAGCGTCATCGCCGACTTGGACGGCGCCGCCCTGTCGGACGACAGCCTGGCTCGCCTGCGTGCGCTCGACCTGACCACCCTGCCCCTGGCGCCGGAAGGCGTCCGCTACGGCGCCTGTGTCGGCAAGGTCGGGAAGTTCCTGTGCATCGGCCTGAATTACGCCGACCACGCCGAGGAATCCGGCCTGCCGATCCCGGATGAGCCCGTGCTCTTCTCCAAGGCGACCTCCTGCATCGTCGGACCCAACGATACGGTGCTGAAACCGCGCGGCTCGACCAAGCTGGACTGGGAGGTCGAGCTGGGCATCGTCATCGGCAAGGACGCGTCCTACGTCTCGGAAGAAGAGGCCGAGGCCTGCATCGCCGGCTACTGCACCATCAACGACGTATCCGAACGGGCTTTCCAGACCGAGCGCGGCGGCACCTGGGACAAGGGCAAGGGTTGCGACACCTTTGGCCCGCTCGGGCCCTGGCTGGTCACCCGCGACGAGGTCCCCGACCCGGCTGACCTGCGCATGTGGGTGAAGGTCAACGGCAAGACCTTCCAGGACGGCTCGACCGCCACCATGATCTTCAAGCCCGCCTTCATCGTCCACTACGTCAGCCAGTTCATGAGCCTGCAGCCCGGCGACGTCATCTCGACCGGCACCCCGCCCGGCGTCGGACTGGGCCAGAAGCCCGAGCCCGTCTATCTGAACGCCGGCGACGTGATGGAGCTGGGCATCGAGGGGCTGGGCGAACAGCGACAGGTCGTCGCGCAGGCCTGATTTCTCACATCGCCCTGCATTGACACCGGGGGTCCATGAGTTACGCTGATTTCATAATACATAATATGTTTATGGGAGTGCGTCATGGGGCAAGGTGCAGGTTTCGGCATGATCACGGCGGGACTTCTGTCCGCCGGGATCATGCTCTCGGCGACGGCGGCGAACGCGCAAACGACGATTCACGTCTCGCCCGACGGCAACGACCGCAATCCCGGCAGCGCCACTCGCCCGGTCAAGTCCCTGCCCCGCGCCCAGGCCCTGGTCCGCAGCCACAACCGCAACGAGGACGTCACCGTCGAGATCGCGGCCGGCGCCTATCGTCTGGATCAGCCCCTGGTCTTTAACGCCGTCGACGGCGGGCAAGGCGACCACAAGGTCGTCTGGCAGGCCAGGCCCGGCGAGCGGCCGATCATCTCGGGCGGTTTCGACGTCACGGGGTTCACGGTTTCGGATGCGGAACGCCGCATCTATGTCGCCGACATTCCCAAGGGTCTCGACGCCCGGCAGGTATGGGTCAACGACACCCTGGCCGAGCGCCCCTGGCTCGAGATCAGCCACTCGGATGTGAACTTCACCGCCACGGGGATGGAGATCACCAATCCCGACCTGGCCTTCATCGGTTCAATCCAGCATCCCGACCGGCTGGAGGTCGAGGCCACCGGCTTCTTCACCGACCGCTTCTCCCCCGTCGCCTCGATCAGCGGCGCGACGCTGACGATGCAGCAGCCCGCCTGGGACAACAACACCTGGGGCTACGACACCATCTCGAAGCCCATCTTCCCCGATGACTCCCGCCTCTTCCTGGTCAATGCGCCGGAACTGATCGGCAAGACCAACGACTGGCACGCCAAGCCCTATCAATGGTTCATCGATCCGAAGGCCGGCAAGCTCTACCTG
>Ga0247823_10001709_pt1 | contig 18155 bp, 14 predicted proteins | sample 13C_PalmiticAcid_2_FD_192426 | JGI IMG/M metagenome (GOLD analysis project Ga0247823, IMG submission 192426) | Soil microbial communities from agricultural site in Penn Yan, New York, United States - 13C_PalmiticAcid_Day30 | ecosystem: Environmental > Terrestrial > Soil > Agricultural land... | reverse complement strand
TCTTGGTCGGTTTCAAGCGAGCGCGGCTTTGACCGCCGCGACGGCATCGTCCGCCGCGCCGCCATCGGGACCACCGCCCTGCGCCATGTCGGGGCGTCCGCCGCCGCCCTGCCCGCCAAGAGCGGCGACCGCCGCCTTGACCAGCTCGACTGCGCTGAGGCTGCCGGTCTTGTCGTCGGTCACGCCGACCGCAACCGAAGCGCGCCCGTCGTTGACCGCGACGAGCATCGCGACGCCGCTGCCGACCTGCTTCTTGAGGCCATCGACCGTACCGCGTAATTCCTTGGGATCGAGCCCGTCGACGACCTGCGCGAGGAACGCCGTGTCGCCGACCTGCTCGACCGCGGGACCCGCGGCTGCACCGCCGCTCCCGCCCATCGCGAGTGCCTTCTTCGCATCGGCCAGCTCGCGCTCGGCCTTCTTCAGCGCCTCGGCGAGTTGCGCAACGCGCGCCGGCACATCGTCGGGCGACGTCTTCAGCGCCGCGGCCGCTGCCTTCAGCGCTTCGTCGCGCCCGTTCAGCCAGACGCGCGCCGCGTCGCCGGTCAACGCCTCGATACGCCGCACACCGGACGAGACCGCGCTCTCGCTGACGATCTTGAACAGGGCGATATCGCCCAGCGCCCGGACGTGCGTCCCGCCGCACAGCTCTACCGAATAATGATGATCGTCCGCCGCGCCCATGCTGAGCACGCGGACCTCGTCGCCATATTTCTCGCCGAACAGCGCGAGCGCGCCCGCCGCGACGGCATCGTCGGGGGTCATCAGCCGCGTCGTCACCGTCTCGTTGCCGCGGATCTGCGCATTCACATCGGCTTCGATATCGGCGATTTCCCCAGGCGTAAGGGCCTTGGGATGCGAGAAGTCGAAGCGGAAGCGGTCCTCGGCGACGAGGCTGCCCTTTTGCGTGACATGTCCGCCGAGCCGGCCCCGCAGCGCCGCGTGCAGCAGATGCGTCGCGCTGTGGTTGGCGCGAATACGGTCGCGCCGCGCGGCATCGACCGTCAGTTTCACTGTGTCGCCGACCGCGATCGCACCTTCCTCCACCTTGACCTGATGCGCATGCAACCGCCCCAAGGGTTTCAAGGTATCGAGCACGATGGTCTCACGGGTGTGGTCGCTGGTGATCGTGCCGGCATCGCCCATCTGGCCACCGCTTTCGCCGTAAAAGGGTGTCTGGTTTGTGATGACAACGGCTTCGCGGCCCGCATCGATCCGCTCGACCAACTTGCCCTCCTGGAGGAGCGCGATCACCGTCGCCTCACCCTCGGTCGAAGTATAGCCGGTGAATTCGGTGCTGCCGTTATTTTCAGCGATGTCGTACCAGATTTCGTCCGACGCCTTTTCGCCGCTGCCCTTCCAAGCCGCACGCGCCGCCGCCTTCTGCTGCGCCATCGCAGCGTCAAAGCCCGCACGATCGACCGCGATGTCCTGCGTGCGCAGCGCATCCTCGGTCAGGTCATAGGGGAAGCCATAGGTGTCATAGAGCTTGAACGCGACGTCGCCGGGCAATGTCGCGCCGGCGCTCATGCCCATGGTCGCCTCGTCGAGCAGGCGCAAACCCTTGTCGAGCGTCTGGCGGAACTTCGTCTCCTCGCGCTCCAGCGTCTCGGCGATCAGCGGCTGCGCGCGGATCAGTTCGGGATAGGCGGCGCCCATCTCAGCCGTCAGCGACGGCAGCAGCCGGTACATCAGCGGATCTTTGGCGCCGAGCAGGTGCGCGTGGCGCATCGCGCGCCGCATGATGCGGCGCAGCACATAACCGCGGCCCTCGTTCGACGGGAGCACGCCATCGGCGACAAGGAAGCTCGATGCGCGAAGATGATCGGCGATCACCCGGTGGCTCGCCTGCGTCGCGCCCTCGGCCGGGACCCCGGTCAGGTCGACCGACGCCGCGATCAGCGCCTTGAACGTGTCGGTGTCGTAATTGTCGTGAACGCCCTGCAACACCGCCGCGATGCGTTCGAGCCCCATGCCCGTGTCGATGCTCGGCCGCGGCAGGTCGATCCGGTCGCCCGGGCCGCGCTGGTCGTACTGCATGAACACCAGGTTCCAGATTTCGACGAAGCGATCGCCGTCCTCTTCGGGCGATCCCGGGGGACCGCCCCAGATATGCTCGCCATGGTCATAGAAGATCTCGCTGCACGGACCGCACGGGCCCGTGTCGCCCATCGACCAGAAATTGTCGCTCGTCGCGATGCGGATGATCCGCTCTTCGGGCAGGCCCGCGATCTTTTTCCACAGGTCGAACGCCTCATCGTCGGTGTGATAGACGGTGACGGTCAGCCGCTCGGGCGCGAGACCCCACACCTTCGTGGTCAGCGTCCACGCGTGGTGGATCGCCTGCTCCTTGAAATAGTCGCCGAAGGAGAAATTCCCCAGCATTTCAAAGAAAGTATGGTGCCGCGCCGTAAAGCCGACATTGTCGAGATCGTTGTGCTTGCCCCCGGCGCGCACGCATTTCTGCGACGAGACCGCGGTCTTGTACGGCCGCGTTTCAAGGCCGGTGAAGACATTCTTGAACGGCACCATGCCCGCGTTGACGAACATCAGCGTCGGGTCATTGTACGGCACCAGCGGCGCCGACGGCTCGATATGGTGGCCCGTCCCCCCGAAATAGTCGAGGAAAGAGCGGCGAATGTCGTTGGTCGATGTCATGCGCGCGAATTAGGCATTTTGGGGCGATGCGACAAGGTGATTAGTGTCGGTCGCCGTGATCGACGCAATCGGTCAAAAATTGGTCGCGATCCCCTTGCCCAGATAGCAGGGCAATTGCCGCAGCACATCCGCCTTGGGCACCCCGTCTTCGATCAGGTCGGCGGGCACTTCGGACGTATCTGTGCGCACGACGGTCCATCCGTCGGCGGGCGTCGCGCGGTGGACGACGACATAGCCGCAATCCATCGTCCTGTCCTTGCGGTCGCCACGGAAATCGAAGGCGGCATAAAGCCCTGGCGGCTGCCCTGCGGGATCGAGATACCAGCTGAGGCGGAGCGGGCGGATCTGGCCGTCAGCCCACAGGGTGGTTCGCTTGCGCAGGTTCATTTCCCATTCGAGCCGCGGGTTCGCGGCCTGGAACGACAGACGCAGCATCGCATAGGCCGCCGCGAAATCGCGGCGTTCAAGCGCAAGCCTATATTCGGCAAAGCGATCGATGGCGCCTTCCTCGTCGAATGCCGACGGCTTGAACGTGACACCCTCAGGAGCGACCACCTCTCGCTCCACCTCGGGCGCGAGCGCCGGGGGTGCCGCGAGCGCAGCGGAAGCTCCGAAAAACAGGGCCGCGACCGCCAGCATGGCGCGGCCCCGACACTCAATAGCCATAATAGGCGCCGCCCTTTTCACGCGCCCGCCGCCACGCCGGACGGTCGTGACACGCGTTCACGAACGCCGCCAGCTTCGGATAGCGCGGCGCCATCCCCTGCATGATCGCGATCTCGGCCGGGAAGCTCAGCATGATATCCGCCGCCGACAGGTCGTTGCCGATGAAATGGCCGTTCGCGCCGACACGGCTTTCCATATAGGCGAAATGGGCGTCGAGTTGCTGCGAAATGCGAGGCTCGATCGGTGCCGCGGCTTCGCCGAGGCGCGCGGTGTAGATGCGCAGCAGGATCGGCGTCATTGCCGATCCTTCGGCGAAATGCAGCCATTCGAGGTGACTGATATGATCGTCGCTGCCGCGCTCGGGCACCAGATGTCCACCGCCGTGCCGCTCGCATAGATATTCGGTAATCGCGCCCGATTCGGTCACGACGCGGCCCCTTCCGCCGGAGGCGGCATCGTCGAACACCTCGATCACGGGCGACTTGCCGAGCGGATGGACGGCGAGCAATTCGGGCGGCGCGAGGTTGGTCACCGGATCGCGATCGTAATATTTGACCTCATAAGGCGCGCCGATTTCCTCGAGCAGCCACAGGATGCGCTGCGAGCGGCTGTTGTTCAGATGGTGGACGATCAGGCTCATGACGCTCTCCTCAGGGATTCAAGTCTTGCAAGGACCGTTGCGGTCGATCAGCGCCGCCAGCTCGCGAACCAGCTTGGCGCCAAGGATCGCGGTGACGCCGCCGATATCGCGGCCGGGATGCAGTTCGACGATATCGGCGCCAACGATCGGTGCGGTCTGCTTGTGCAGTATGGCAAGCATTTCGCGTACGGTCAGCCCGCCCGGCTCGGGATGCGCGACGCCCGGCGCGGCCGACGGATCGAGGCCGTCGAGATCGATCGAGATATATAGCGGCCCTTCGAGCACCGGAACCACGTCGGGAGTGAAACCGGCCATCGGAATAATCTCGACGCCGAACCGGTCGGCCTGCTCTCGGCAGTGGCCGTTGAGCGTGCGAATGCCGACCTGTACCAGCCGCTTGGCATGACCTGCCTCACAGATGCGCGCGAAGGGCGAGGCATGGCTGCGTGGGTTGCCTGCGAAATCGTCGTAGAGATCGGGGTGCGCGTCGAAATGGAGGATATTGACCGGGCCGAAACAGGTCGCCGCAGCCTCGACAAGCGGGAAGGTTACCGCATGGTCGCCGCCGATCGCGAGCGGCACCTCGCCATCTTCGTGGAGCATCGTGACGTGACGGCGGATCGCCGCGTCGTCGCGCGCCGTATCTTCGGTCAGCGGCAAATCCCCATCGTCGGTGAAGGCGATATCGGTACCGATCTCGGGTCCCATTTCGCTCGCCATATTGCCGCGGTCGCTCCACAACGCAGCTCGGACTGCGGCAGGGCCTGCCGCCGCGCCGCGTTCGAAACTGCTGTTGATGTCGGTCGGCAAGCCGAAAAGGCGGATCGCGGGCATGGCGCGTTGTACCCACTGAGTCCCGCCAGGCAAGGATCAAGCGGCGAGAGCCCGGAAAGTCGCACGAAAATCAACGGCGGTCGGGCCGACCTGCAGGGGAGAGGGAATGCAGGTGCCCCGATAGAGGCAAGGAGGGGGCTGGAGGCCCGCCGCCGTTAGCCGGCCGGTCCGCCGAAGCGAACCGGCCGGAGGACTATCAATTGTCGCCGTCGCCCTCGTCATCGGGGCCGGCCATCATTTCCTCGGCCACCGCTTCGGTGCGGCCGCGGATCGCAGTTTCGAGTCGCTCCATCAGTTCGGGATTGTCCTTGAGGAAGGTCTTCGCATTTTCGCGGCCCTGTCCGATTCGGATCGAATCATAGCTGAACCACGCGCCCGATTTCTCGACAAGGCCAGCCTTGACGCCGATGTCGAGGATCTCGCCGATCTTCGAAATGCCCTGCCCGTACATGATGTCGAATTCGACCTGCTTGAAAGGCGGTGCGACCTTGTTCTTCACGACCTTCACGCGCGTCGTGTTGCCGACGATCTCGTCACCATTCTTGATCTGGCCGGTGCGGCGGATGTCGAGGCGGACCGACGCGTAGAATTTGAGCGCGTTGCCGCCGGTCGTGGTTTCGGGGTTGCCGTACATCACGCCGATCTTCATGCGGAGCTGGTTGATGAAGATCACCATGCAGCGCGAGCGGCTGATCGAGCCGGTGAGCTTGCGCAACGACTGCGACATCAGGCGCGCCTGCAGGCCGACGTGACTGTCGCCCATTTCGCCTTCGATTTCGGCGCGCGGAACGAGTGCCGCAACCGAGTCGACGACGAGCACGTCGATCGCGTTCGAGCGCACGAGCGTGTCGACGATTTCCAGCGCCTGCTCGCCCGTGTCGGGCTGCGACACGATGAGTTCGTCGATATTGACGCCGAGCTTGCGCGCATAGACCGGGTCGAGCGCATGTTCGGCGTCAACGAAGGCGACGGTGCCGCCGGTCTTCTGCGCTTCGGCGAGCGTGTGGAGCGCCAGCGTCGTCTTGCCCGAGCTCTCGGGGCCATAGATTTCGATGACGCGGCCGCGCGGCAAGCCGCCAACGCCGAGCGCGATGTCGAGGCCGAGCGAACCGGTCGAGATCGCCTCGACCTGCATCGCTTCCTTCGAGCCCAATTTCATTACCGAGCCCTTGCCGAACGCGCGATCGATCTGTGCGAGCGCGGCGTCGAGCGCCTTCTGCCTGTCCGTGTTGTTCACTGATTTCCCCGATTCGACGAGTGACAATTGTCCGGCCATAACCGTCCCTTTCCAGCTCTAGAGCGACAGCAGAAGCATCGCAACGCCGGAACCATGTGCCACATTTGTTCTCCATGAACAAGTAGAGAACAAAATAAAATTCGTTTCGGCGAGAAGCTTGCTATTCAGTCGAAAACTCTTCCAGAGCCGCCTCGATATCGCTGATCCGAAATGGCTTGGTAATCAGTTTGCGATGCGCATGCGAGGGCGGAATAACATCGCCCCCGCCCGAGGTGAAGGCGAACGGAATGCCGCGTTCGGCAAGCGCATCGGCCACCGGCCAGCCCTTTTCATCGCCAAGGTTGATATCGACAAGCGCGCCGGAGAGCGGTTCGGCAGCGATGAGCGCAAGCGCCTCCTCGTTGCTCGTTGCCTGCGCGGGTTCGGGAAGATCCAGCGCATCGAACATGTCGGCGAGCATCATGCCGATCAGAACATCGTCCTCGACGAGCAGGATGCGGCGATTACTCGCCATTGGACACCCGATGCGCTGCGTCGTCGAGCGCCGCCGAGGTTGCCTCGGCCAGCTGCGCAACCGAGAAGGGCTTGGGCAGGAAGGCGACATCGTCGATGTCGATCGACTGGCGCAATTGCTCCTCGGCATAACCCGACATGAACAGGACCGGCAGGTCGGGGCGCATGGCGCGCATGGCGCGCACCATCGCGGGGCCGTCCATCGTCGGCATCACAACGTCGCTGATGATCAAATCGACCTTCTCCATCTGGGCAAAACGTTCGAGCCCCTCTTCGCCCTGCGAGGCGGTGACGACGCTATAACCCGCGCGCGTCAATGCGCGTTCCGCAACCGCGCGCACCATATCCTCGTCCTCGACGAGCAGGATGGTACCGGTACCCCACTGGCTCTTCTTGGGCTTGGCGGGCGGAGGCGCAACGACCGGCACATCGCCCTCGGCCCTGTGAACGGGCAGATAGATCGAAAAGCTCGTCCCCTGCCCCGGCTTGCTGTCGGCAAAGATGAAGCCCGCCGATTGCTTGATGATCCCGTATACGGTCGACAGGCCAAGCCCGGTGCCCTTGCCGACATCCTTGGTAGTGAAGAAGGGTTCGAAAATCTTGGGCAGAACGTCGGCGGGGATGCCGGTGCCGGTATCGCTGACCTTGAGCGCACAATAGTCGGCGGGCGGCATGAATTCATTGCCCATCTGCCGCACCTCGGCCGCCGACACCGGATAGGTTTCGATCGTCAACGTCCCCCCGCCCGGCATCGCGTCGCGCGCATTGACTGCAAGGTTGATGATCACCTGTTCGAGCTGCCCTGGATCGGCGCGCACCGCGCCGAGCCCGCGCCCGTGATGCACCGCGAGCTGCACGGTCTCACCGATCAGCCGCTTAAGCAGGTGCGACACCTCCGAAATCACGTCGGGAAGCTGCAATATCTGCGGTCGCAACGTCTGTTGCCGGGAAAAGGCGAGCAGTTGCCGCGTCAGGCTGGCGGCCCGGTTCGCGTTGCTGCGGATCTGCTGGATATCGTCATAGTCGCTGTCGCCCGGCGTGTGGCGCATCAGCATCAGGTCGCACGCGCCGAGCACCGCGGTCAGGATATTGTTGAAGTCATGCGCGACCCCGCCGGCGAGCTGGCCGACCGCCTGCATCTTCGACGCCTGCGCGACTTGGCGCTTCAGGCGCGATTCCTCGCTCGAATCCTTGAGGCTGAGCAGCACCGCCGCCTCACCCAGCCCGCGCACGCCGACAACGCGCATCGACACGGGATCGCCGCTCTGCCCCGCGAGTCGGATCGACAGGTCGCCGCCGACCTGCTGCCCGCTGCTGTGGCGGCGGATCATATCGGCGAGCGGCCCCTTGTCCTCGCCGACGACAATGTCGCCGGGGTAACGCGGCATCTTGCCGTCGGGAACGCTCGCGGCGCGCACAAACGCGCGGTTCATATAGAGGAAGCGCCCGTCGCGATCGACCATCGCGAGCCCGAAAGGGAGCAGCGACAGCAAGGTTTCGACATAGGTTTGCGCCGTGCCGCGATCGGCCGGCCCCATTTCCTCGTCGAGCAACGCGAGCAGCATCGGCGTATTCGCATCGGCGGGCGCGAGCGGGATCTGGATCATCCGCACCGGCGTCGCGCGGTCGCCCTCGCGCGCAAAATAGAGCGCGCCGCCCTCGTCGAGCCGGATCATCGGGGCGACGTCGCGGCCCGCATAATGGCTGGCGTCATCCTCGCCCAGCGCACGGAGCAGGAAGGCCTGGTTGGCGACCCGCAGCCGCCCTTCGGCGCTCACCAGCGCGGCCATGATCCCGGCATGTCCCAGCGTCCGGCCCGCCGGACCATCGAGGTGGCGGACGATTTCCGATGCAAGATCGAGCCGTTCGAGCGCCGAGAAGCGCCAGACGAGATAATCCTCCGCCTGCCCCGTGCGCGTCACCTGCGCGCGCAACTGCAACGGGCCGATCGCGATATCGTCGGCGCGCCCCTCGCCGTCGCGCCATGCGACCCGGCCGGCGTTCTTGAGCACGTCGGCGCCGCGGCCTTCGAGCGGGAGGCCTGGCGGGGTGACGAAGCCATTGAACCAGGTCGCGAACAGATCGTTCGCGCACACCATCCGCCCCGCGCGATCGGTAACCGCAATCGCGACATCGTCGTGATTGACCGCCTGCCGCAGCATCGTCCAGTCGGGCAGCGCGGCCTCGCCGATGATTGCCGCCGGGAACAGGCGCCGCGCGAGCAGCACGCCGCCTGCTGCAACCGCGAGCCCGGCGAGGAAACCCGCCGCCATGATCGGATTGCCGGTAGCCCAGAACAGCAGCCCTGCCGACAGCAGCGCAAGCCCGCCGAGCAGCGCGATGTCGAGCCGCGACAGCTCCGCCGGGGCCGACAGCGGCCCGACGGGACCCGCCCCCCTGATGAAATCACCATCAGCGGAGGGCAGGCTTTGCGCGGTCAACGACAGACTTTCTTTTCAGCGCATCACCAGATGCGGACACGGTCCTCGGGCGCCAGATAGAGCTTCTGGCCTTCCTTGATCTGATAGGCCTTATACCAAGGGTCAAGATTGCGCGAGACCCAAGTCCGCTGGATCGAGGGCGAATGCGGATCGGTCGTGATCCGCTGCGACAGATTCTGTTCGCGGTAATTACGCCGCCACACCTGTGCCCAGCCGAGGAAGAAGCGCTGGTCGCCGGTCAGGCCGTCGATCACCGGGGCTTCCTTGCCGCCCAGCGACGCCTTATAGGCGTCATAGGCGACAGTCAGACCCGCAAGGTCACCGATATTCTCGCCCAGCGTAAACTTGCCGTCGATATGTTCGCCGGGCAGGATTTCATAGGCGTTGTACTGCGCAATCAGCGCCGCGCCCGCGGCCTCGAACGCCTTGACGTCCTCGGGCGTCCACCAGTCGGCCAGCTTGCCGGTCTCGTCATATTTCGCGCCCTGATCGTCGAAATGATGACTGACCTCGTGCCCGATCACAGCGCCAATACCGCCATAGTTCACCGCCGCATCGGCGTGCGGATCGAAGAAGGGCGGCTGCAGGATCGCGGCCGGGAAGACGATCTCGTTCATGCCGAAATTGGCATAGGCGTTGATCGTCATCGGCGTCATGAACCATTCCCAGCGACGGATCGGACCGCCCAGATGGCCGATATTATCGTCATGCGCGAACTGGTTCGACCGCAGCGCGTTGCCGAACAGGTCGCCCGAGCGGATTTCCAGCTTGCTGTAATCCTTCCACTGGTCGGGATAGCCGATCTTGGTAGTGAAATTGGCAAGCTTCTTTCGCGCCTTGATCTTCGTTGCCGGCTGCATCCACGCCAGTCCGTCGATGCGGCGGCCCATCGCGCCGAGGACGTTCTTCACCAGCTCGTCCATTGCAGCTTTGGTTTCAGGCGGAAAATATTTCGCGACATAGTCCTTGCCGACCGCATCGCCGAGATTGCCCGTCGTGAAGTCGACCGCGCGCTTCCACCGTTCCTCCATCTGCGGCGTGCCCGACAGCGCGGTGTTGTAGAAAGAGAAGGTTTCCTTTGCGACCGCGTCGGGCAGGACGCCCGAAAAACCGTCGAGACTGCGGACGATCAGCATGTCGCGGATCACCTCGATCGGCGCATCGGCAAGCAGTTTCGCCTCGCCGGTGAATGCACTCGGCTGCGACACGATCAGCGTATCTTCCTTGACCCCGAGACCGCGAATGAAGGTCGGCCAGTCGAAGCCCGGCGCAGCCTTCGCAAGTTCGGCGACGGTCATCTTGTTATAGGCTTTGGTTGCATCGCTGCTGTCGTTCTTGTCCCAATGGACGGTCGCGACCTGCTTTTCGAAATCGTAGATCGCCTTGGCGCGCGCCGCGGCGTTTTTCTCGCCGGCAAGCGCCAGGATATTTTCGAGATGCTTCAGATACGCCGCCTGCAACGCGGTGTTCCGTTCATTTTCCTTCAAGTAGAAATCGCGGTCGGGCATACCGATGCCGCCCTGGAAGATGATGTAGGTGTAGACGTCGGGATTCTTGTCGTCCTGCCCGACATAACCACCGAAGAAATGCTGGATCCCGTTGCGGTCGGCTTCGGCGAGCAACTTGGCCAGTCCGGGCTTCTTGACCGCGCGAATCTTCTTGAGCCAGGGCTGGATCGGCTTGAGACCAAGCTTTTCGACGCGCGCGCTGTCGAGATACGAGCTGTAAGCGCGGCCGATCATGCTGTTTGGATCGCCCTTGGCCGTGTCGAGAATTTCGCGCGTGCGCGTCTGCGACAGGTCGTTGAGCGCGGTGAACATGCCATAGTTCGATTTGTCCGCAGGGATCTGCGTGTTCTTCGCCCAGGTGCCATTGGCGTAGCCGTAGAAATCGTCGCCCGGCTGGACGCTCTTGTCCATGCCGCCGAGGTCGAAACCGAAATCACCGATTTCGGGTTTTGCCACAGTCTGTGCAGCGGCCGGTGCGGTCTCGGCCTTGTCCTTGGCGGTCGCCGGAACAGCGGCAATCATCAGCGCGCCAAGCGCGGCGGTCGCCATGAGGCGCGAAGAAATATGTAGAGTCATGATATTCCCCGGTTTCAATATGAAGCTAAAAACCGCGCCGCACGGACGCGGCGCAATTTAGCGATGCGACAGCTATACGCTCGCCGTTCGGGGGTTCAACCGGCCGCGGTGTCGCTGGTCGACGCCTCATGTCGTTGGTCGCGCGCGCGCGCCAGCTTGCGCCGCCAGCGGAGGCGAATCCAGTTGTCCCAGAAGATCGAAGCGAGGATGTAACCGACCACCGCCGAAACGACCGAAATGACGAAAAGCCCGGCCAGCATCGCCGGGGCGGCATCCGAAAAGACCCAGCGCACCCAGTCGCCCGCCGACGCGCCATGCTCGATCATTGCCGAAAAGGTTGCGCTGTTGGCATGAAGCCCGAACAGCCAGTCGCCGAGCCACACCGACGCGAGGATGATGAACGGCGTCGTCACCGGATTCGACAGGAAAGTCATCGCGGCACCAATCGGGATATTGGCGCGAACGGGCAGCGCGAGCAGCGCAACGCCCAATATCTGCACTCCCGGGATCAGGAAGAAGATGCCGACGAACAGTCCGAGCGCGGTGCCGCGCGGCACCGATGTGCGAGTGAAACGCCACAAATGGCTGTGCGCGACGCGATGCGCGAACGGCTTGACGAACCGGCTCTCGAGCAGCTCTTCGCGGGACGGCGAATTGCGGCGAATCCAGTTCATCACCGCCGCCTTGTCGCGAGGCTTGCCGCCGCTCATCCGCGGTCCTTCATCAGCCGCTCTTTATCGCGCTTCCAGTCGCGTTCCTTGATCGACTCCCGCTTGTCGTGCGCCTTCTTGCCCTTGGCGAGCGCCAGTTCGACCTTTGCGCGGCCGCGGCTGTTGAAATAGACGCTCAAGGGAACGAGCGTCATGCCCTGCCGCATCACGCCGGCGTGCATCTTGTTGATCTCGCGTCCCTTGAGCAGCAATTTGCGCGGCCGGCGCGGCTCGTGATTATGCCGGTTGCCGTGGCTGAATTCGGGAATGTTGCTATTGATCAGCCACACCTCGCCGCCCGTCACCTCGGCATAGCTTTCGGCGATCGTCCCTTCGCCAAAGCGCAGCGCCTTCACCTCGGTCCCTTGCAACGCGATTCCTGCCTCGAACACCTGCTCGATGGCATAGTCGAAACGCGCGCGCCGGTTCTCGGCGACGACCTTCTTCTTGTCGAATTCGGCGGCGGATTGGGGGCGGGCCATGACGAAAGCTCAGATCACTCCTGCCGACGAGAGCGCGGCATCGACGGCGGCGCGCGATGCGGCGTTCGCCGGGATGATAGGTAGGCGCACTTCGGGCGAAAACCAGTTGTGAACGCGGGACAGCGCATATTTGACCGGTCCGGGCGAGGTATCGGAGAACATCGCCTGGTGCAGGTCGAACAACCGGTCGTGCAACGCCAGCGCGCGCGCCCAGTCGCCCGCGGCGCTGGCGGCGGCGAAATCGGCGCACAGGCGCGGCGCGACGTTGGCCGTGACCGAGATGCAACCGGCGCCGCCCATCACGGCGTGCGGCAGCCACAGATCGTCATTGCCGCTCAATTGACAGAAGTCTTCGCCCGCGCCCGCGCGGTGGATCGTGACGCGCGCCAGATCGCCGCTGGCATCCTTGATCGCGACGACCGAGGGTATTTCGGCGAGCTTGCACATTGTTTCGGCGCTGATGTCGGCAACGGTGCGGCCGGGGACGTTGTAGACGACGATCGGCAAGTCGCTGGCGTCGGCGAGCGCCTGGAAATGCGCGATCATGCCTTCCTGGCTCGGCCGGTTGTAATAAGGCGCGACGATCAGCGCCGCGCTCGCGCCCGCGGCCTGCGCATGGCGCATGTGACGGATCGCAGTCGCCGTATCATTCGATCCGCAACCCGCAATCACGGGCACGCGGCCCGCCGCCGCCTCGATGCAGGTATCGATCACCTGATAATGTTCGTCGAAGCCGAGCGTCGGGCTTTCGCCGGTCGTTCCGCATGGAACGAGGCCGCTCGTCCCCTCTTTGATCTGCCAATCGACGAGGCGTGCGAAGGCCGGGGCGTCGAACGCCCCATCGCGAAATGGCGTCACCAAAGCGGGAATCGACCCCGAAAACATGCTCCGCTCCTTTACAAGAACCCGCGAAGGCCGATAGAATCCGGCCAGCGCGCCGCTATTGGACGTCTATTCAGCGCCCCGCAAGGAGTTTGGCATTAGCATGGCCGGTATGATCTCGCTGTCCCGCATTTCCCGCCTCGCGCTCGCCGCGGCCCTTCTCATCCCGACCACCGCCCATGCCAGCGAACTGACCCCCGAACAAATGGCTTGGTATCGCGCGCAGATGGGCCTCGCCGCCCAGTCGGGCGCGCCGCCCTCGACCAATTCGGTCGGCGATGCCGTGCTCGAATGGCGGCGGCTGACGGCGAACACCGGCGCCTCGTTCGACCAGCTTTCGCGCTTCCTGATGGCCAACAAGGGCTGGCCCGATAACGACGCCATGCGCAAGCGTGCCGAAAAATCGATCTCGCTCGACAGCTACGACCCCGCCCGCACCCTCGCCTATTTCCAGGCCTATCCGCCCCAGACCGCAAGCGGGCAGCTCCGCTATGCGCTCGCGCTCAACGCCTTGGGCCGCCGCGGGGACGCCGCCGACGCAGTCCGCCGCGCATGGACGAGCGGGCCGCTCGACGATTATGAGACGAGCCGCGCGCTGAGCATGTTCCCCGGAGCGATCACGCCGGCCGATCACGATGCACGGATGGACCGCTTGCTGTGGCTCGGCGCGACTTCGGCTGCGAGCCGCCAGCTCGCCTATACCTCACCCGACAAGCGCAGCGTCTTCGCGGCGCGGCTTGCGATGCGCAACGCGTCGGTCGATGCGGCCTTCCAGGCATCCGCGGTCGAAAGTCAGAATCCGTCGCTAACGCGCACCGATGCCGGCTATATCACCGACAAGGCGACCTGGCTGCGCAAGGCGGGCCGTGTCGGCGAGGCGCGCGCGTTGCTCGCGGCGCCGCGTTCACTCGCAAAGCCCCCGACCGATACCGAAGAATGGCTGGAAACCCTCCTGACCAACGCACGGCAGGCAAGCGAAGGCGGCGACAAAACCACCGCCTATAATATCGCGCGCCAGCTCGACGACGCCTTCCCCGCGGGCACGGTGATCCGCGAAACCCCGCTCGGCGTGCGCGACGACTATACGTCGCTCGCATGGCTTGCCGGGCAGCTTGCCTATCGCGATCTTCGCCGCCCAGCCGAAGCAGTGCGCCTGTACCGCGCCTATGGCGAAGCCGCCCGGTCGGCACAGACGCGCACCAAGGGCTTCTACTGGGCGGGCCGCGCCGCGCTGGCGGCGGGCGACCGCGCGACCGCCAACGCGCATTTCACCGATGCAGCGCAGCATTATGACCAATATTACGGCCAGTTGTCGCTTGAACGGCTGAACCGCCCGCAGCCCAAGCCGACGCCCGACCCGACGATCCAGGTGAGCAACGACGAGCGCCGCACGTTCGAGGATGACCGGCTGGTCCGCGCCGCGCGCGCGCTCGGCGAAATCGGCGCCTGGCGCGAGCAATCGATGTTCCTGCGTGCGCTTGCGCAAAAGGCAACCTCGCCCGCCGACCATGTGCTCGCGGGCAAGCTCGCGACGCAGATTGGGCGCCCCGACCTTGGCGTCATGATCGGGCGCAGCGCGCAGGCGAACAGCCTTGACGCGGTCGAAGTGTCGGGCTTCCCGACCGTGCGCGTCCCCGCGGGCCACGAAAGCAACTGGACGTTCATCCACGCGATCACGCGGCAGGAAAGCCAGTTCGACCGCGCGGCGGTCAGCCATGCCGGCGCGCGCGGGATGATGCAGCTGATGCCGGGCACCGCGCGCGAAGTCGCGGGCAAGCTGGGGATGAGCTACGACGCCGGTTCGCTGACCACCGACACCAATTACAACATGATGCTGGGATCGACCTATTTCCAGCAGATGCTGCGCTATTTCGGCGGCAGCTATCCGCTCGCGGTCGCGGCGTACAACGCCGGTCCGGGCAATGTGAACAAATGGCTCCGCGCCAACGGCGATCCGCGCGGCGGCGGGATCGAAATGATCGACTGGATCGAGGCGATCCCGATTTTCGAGACGCGCAACTATGTCCAGCGCGTGCTCGAAAATGCCGTCGTCTACGATACGCTGCGCGACGGCGGCGGGTCGCGGCAGCAGGCGCCGCTGAGCTTCTACCTCGGCAAACGCACGCCCGGCTGACACCCGATGGCGGGGGAGAAGACGAACATCATCAGCCCGGCGGGCTACGCCGCGCTGCGCGGCGAATATGACACGCTGCTGGGCGACGAGCGGCCGAAGCTGGTCGAGGTGATCAGCTGGGCCGCGGGCAATGGCGACCGCAGCGAGAATGGCGACTATATCTATGGCCGCAAGCGACTGCGCGAAATCGACCGCCGGCTGGGCTTTCTCGCGCGGCGGATGAAGGCGGCGCGCGTCGTCGATCCCGCCGAGCAACCCGACAAGAGCCGCATCTGGTTCGGCGCGACCGTCGAACTCGCCGACGATGACGACGCGCGGCGGATCGTCACATTGGTCGGCGACGACGAGGCCGAGGCGGGCGAAGGCCGGATTGGCTGGAACAGCCCGCTTGCCCGCGCGCTGCGCGGCGCCGGGGTTGGCGATTTGCGTGTCGTACAATTGCCCGCGGGTCCCAAGGAATGGGAAGTTATCGCGGTCAGCTACCCCTGACCATCACGCACCGATCCCGGCAATCAGGTCGCGCTGGTCCTTCCGGAGTTCGGGAAGGTCACGCGCGAGCTTCGCCCAATGGGCGGCTTCCTTTACATCCGCAGTGACTCCGTCGCCCTTGGCGTAGGCATATGCCAGGATCGCGCGCGACCCCGCAAAACCCGCGCGCGCCGCAACACCGCAATCCGCGATCGCGCCAGCCAGCGCCTTGTCGGCGAAATGCGCCTCGCAGAGCCAGTGACTGCCCTCCGGATTGCCCGCATCCGCGATGGTGCGCAGTCGTGCGAGGTTCGCGGCGCGCGTATCGGCAAAATAGGTCAGCGCGAAGATCGCGGCCGGATGCCCCTTTTCCGCCGCCTCGGCATAGAGCGCCTGCGAACGTACAAAGTCGGCAGGTCCGAAGGTGCCCGCCGCCAGCCGATAGGCAAGATGCGTCTTCGCCTTGGAAAAACCCGCATCCGATGCGGCGACATACAGGTCATAGGCGCGCTTCACATCGGCTGGTGCCGGATCGTTTTCGAGGAGAAGATAGGCGAGTTCCTGCTGCCCCGCCGGGAAGCCCTGCGCCGCCGACGCTTCGAGATAGGCACGCGCGCGCGCCAGGTCTTTTTTGAGCCCGACGCCGAGCGACAACATATAACCGGCGAGCTGCTGCGCGAGCGGATGCCCGCCGTCGGCGAGCGCGACGATCTCGCCCGCGCGGTGACGCGACAGCACGTCGGCAATCAGGATCGGCTCGTCCTCGATCGCGAGGCGGTCGAGCGAAATATCGGCGAGCGGATCGACCGCTGGCTTCGCTCCGCGCGTCGCGGCCACCCCCGAAGCCACGGCGCGACCCGGCGTCACCGACGGCGTCCGGGATATCTCCGGCGGGGCGACGAGATAATAATCGTCGAACCAGCTACCGTAATGAAAGGGCTGTTGCGGCCCGTGCTCCATCCCGAAAGTCCGCTTATACACTTCGCGCGACACGACCTTGAAATAATCGGATATTTCGAGCCCCGGGATCCCGAGTTCCTTGACCACCGCCGCCGCGAACGGGCTGACCGGCGAGCCCACCGGGGCGAAATCGAGCGCCGGGCGCCCCTTGGCGGTCGAATAGAAAACCGCCCCCTGCCCGATATCGAGCAGGCCCAGCGGCGCAGATCCGGCCTCACCGCCCGTTATATTGACGTCTTCCACCCGCACCACCGGCTCGGCCGTCCGGCACGCGTCGACGAAGAGCAAGGTGAAGGCACCCTCGGGGACGACGTGCTTCACAAGTGCCTCGATCGACAGATAGCGCTTCTCGACGTCGGCGCGGCGCGTCGCGGGCGGCGCGTCCATCGGCACCAGCCAGTTGCGGCCACCATATTCGAACCCATGTCCCGCATAATAGAGGACGACCGACTTCGCGCCTTTCGCTTCGGCGGCGAATTTGGCGAGCGCGGCATCGAGAGCCGCCTTGTCGGCGTTTCGGACAATGCGCGGCGCAATGCCCGCCTTCGCGAAGGCATCGCAAACATAGTCGATGTCGTTCACGGCGTTTTTGAGCGACGGCCATTCCCAGTCATTATAGGCGCTGTTGCCGATCAGCAGCGCGACGCGGTCACCCCGTAGCGGCGCGGTGCCGCAGGAACCCGACGGTTGCGCCATCGCGGTCGGAGCCAAAGGGACAAGTCCGATAAACGCAGCGCCCAGCGCGCCGATCCGCCATATTTTTCCCAACTGCCTGCCCCCTCGACGCATTTTCCCACTCGCACGAAGAATGGCGGAAATCTGCGCAACTTCACTCTGAATTCGCATATGTGCGGTTTCAGGCGACCCCAAGGCAAAGGTAGGTCAGCAGGACGATGTAGGAAAGCGGAAAACTGGCCTGTGCGCCGGATCACCCGCGGCGGCTGGACGATATGATAGCAACTGATAATCTGTCGGTAGCCGAGGGGGAGAATAAGCGATGCGCAGTCTGGGATGGATCGCAGCCTTTTTGCTGTGCGGCGTGGCCCACGCCGCGCCCGGCCGACCGGCAATGCCGCCGATCACGGACGCGATGCTGAACGACTGGCTGGAGGCCGGCGAAGAGATCGAGACGCGCGTCGACGGCGACCTCAACGGCGATGGCGACACGGATACGGTCTATGTCGTCGCGAGTCCCGATGCACGGACGCTCCGCGTCATGCTGAGCTATCGCAGCGAGGTCGATATCGGGCATTCGCCCGCGGGCGAACTGAAGCTCGAACCCGATCGGCTGGGCGCAGCGGGGCTGACGATCGACAAGAGCGTACTGACGATCCGCGACCTCACGGGCGGCACCACGGCGCTGTCGGCAACCTATCGCTACCGCGCCGCCGCGACGAAAGACGGGCCGCGGATGCGGCTGATCGGGCTCGATGCGACGGTATACAG
>Ga0247823_10001708_pt1 | contig 18156 bp, 20 predicted proteins | sample 13C_PalmiticAcid_2_FD_192426 | JGI IMG/M metagenome (GOLD analysis project Ga0247823, IMG submission 192426) | Soil microbial communities from agricultural site in Penn Yan, New York, United States - 13C_PalmiticAcid_Day30 | ecosystem: Environmental > Terrestrial > Soil > Agricultural land... | reverse complement strand
GCTCCCTTCGCCCTCGTGACGGGCGGGATCGAGACGGTGGCGACATTTGTGCAGGACTTGCCGAAAACGATCACCGGGCGCGACAACGGAAATTTCGATAAGGAGAGGCTCCGCAAGGCCTATGATCGCGCATTAGCCTATGCGGGCAACCGGCGAATTCATCGCATGAATATCTACAAGGACTATGTGAAGCTGACGGTCGAAAATCCGTCGCAGGAAAATGCCTATGACGACGTCACCATGCGCGGCGCAGTCGTGGATTCCCGGCCGGACGGGACAAGTGCTTCGATCAAGCCCGAAGAGACTTTCCGCGTCTCTGATACGAAGTTCGCGACGCTCGAACAGACGCTGGGCGATGCGCTGATGCACGGCGACAAAACTCAGCTGTCCTACATCGGGCTCCGCAATCGATCGGCAATCTCGACGATAAGGATCAATGGCACATCCGGCATCACGATAGACGAGACGAAATTCATTGTCGTCACGGTCGGGTTCGACGGCGATTATGGATCGAACTCCCGAACATATGATGCCGCGACCGGACAGTTCTTGAATTAGGTACCACCGTCATTATGCCCTCGAAGGTGCGCATGCGCGTCAGCATCGATCATCATGTTGATGCCTCTGATATCGATGCCGAGGGCATGCACGACTGGCATTATGAGTATGACGTCTATCGGTTCTCCCGGGGCTGCCGGAGCTTCGTCGCTCGGGGGTATACGGACGAACCCGGAAAAATCGCGTTCCTGTCATGCGAAGTGAAGCTTTTTGGCTTTTGCCGGCATCGGCTTCTCAGCTCTGCCGACCTCAAATCATCGCTATTCGGTGCCGCGGTTACGCATTTGCACGGCCTTGGCATGACCTCGTTCGATCGGCTGACCAACACCGGCTATGTGTCGATTGAAGACCCGGATCTGGCCGGTGCGACAGAGCAGTTAGGGGTCTCTCGCCGGTCCAAGCTTTGAAGGACGATCCGGCTGCCGAGGCTGCGGAGGCCCGAAAATGGGCTGTGCGCAAATCGCTCCGTTGCGGATATTTCAGTCGCACCGAGCCAGCTTCCCCACGGCCGGGTCTGGCCGATTGCCGTCGGTCTGCTTCTGGCACAATGTTCGCTAAAGCGGACAGGCAAAGAGGCGGAGACTCTTGAAGCGCCTGCTGGCTCGTCAATACGGGATAGGCCTTCCATCCCAGCCGAAGAACCCGCCGCTATCCATCGGCGATAGCTGGTCAATGACGGCCAGGATGTGCATCGCGCTTTTAGCCGCACTAAAGAGCGATGATCCGGCTATTCGCGCCTGAAATGGCTCCGAGAGCGGCGTATCGACAGTTCCGGGGTGCAATGCCGCGACGATCGCTTCCGGATTGCTGCGGCCAACCTCGATTGCGAAACATCGTACCAAGGCATTGAGCGCCGCCTTGGAGGCGCGATAGCTATGCCATCCGCCAAGTCTGTTATCTGCAATCGAACCAACGCGCGCAGAGAGAAATATGGCGACCGCCCGTTTCCTCCGGGCGAGCAGAGGAAGAAAATGCTTTGCGATGAGCGCCGGCCCGATGCTGTTGACCGTGAAGACCTCGGCCATGACCGATGCGTCGAGCTGCCGAAGGCTCTTTTCAGGGCGGATGTCAGTCCTGCGATGCAGGAGCCCCGTCGCGACGATCAACAGATCGAGAGCGCCATCCGGGACAATTTGGCGACCTGCCTCGGCAAGCGTGTCGTCGTCCAGTATATCTATCGACAGCCTTGTCACATTGGAATGGTGCGCCGCATGGGGCCGCCTGTTCCCAGCATAGATGCGGTCGAATTGACCAGACGCTGCCAGGTGATCGACGAGCGCGGAGCCGATGCCGCCACCGCTTCCGATCACCAAGGCGCGCTTGCCGTTCAAATGCCTCTCCTCACGGCCACAAAGCCGGTCCGGCTTACGGGGGCTTTAATCGGCGGCAGCGCGATATCCCATATGCCTCAAAGGGAAGGTGGAACGGCGGCTAGAAACCGGCCTCAACCGCAAGCCGGATCGCATCGGCCGTGGTCTCGACGCCGAGCGCACGTAGCAGCGCAGCGCGGTGCATCTTGATCGTCCGCTCCGACAGGGAAAGCGTGAAGGCAATCTGCTTGTTGAGCTGTCCGCTCGCCATCAGCTTCAGCACCTCGCGCTGCCGCGGCGAGAGCGCCTCGATCTGCGCGCGCGCGCGCGCGCTCCGTCCCCCAACGGCTTCGCCGGCCTCGTCGACCTCGATTTGCGAGCCGAGAAAATATTCGAGAGTGCCGCCGGGGCCGAAGATTGGCGCCACCAGCACGGCATTGCGGAAGGGCGTTCCGTCCTTCCGGTAGTTGAGGATTTCAACGAGCGCCGGCCTTTGCTCGCGGATGGCGGCGCGCAAGGTCTCGGTCAGTTCGGGCTCGGTGTCCGGCCCGGCGAGAAAGCGGCAATTGCGCCCGAGGATTTCGTCCGACCCATAGCCGGTGAGCGCCGAAAAGGCAGCATTGCACTCGACAATCGGATTATCAGGCAGGCGCGGATCGCTGATCACCGCGGCGATCGGGCTGGCCGCGATCATTGTCTTCAATGACATATTATCTGCCTGCTCTCCCTTGGCTGCCCCAAGGGACATGTTGCGACACTTCCCCTCGCTCATGCAAGCCTGCGTCGATGACATTTGCGACGAACCGGAAAATACTGCCCTTGGCGCCTCGCGCATTGAAGGCACCGACCATAGTTCGGGTCGAGGCCGAACAATATCAGCGCTACCTAGGAAACCGCGGGACCACGTCCTGATGCGGGTGGCGATCATCGGAGCCGGTATTGCAGGGCTTGCCTGTGCGACGCGGCTGCGCGATGCCGGGCTGGAGGCGACACTCTTCGACAAATCCCGCGGCGTCGGCGGCCGCCTCGCGACCCGCCGCGCCAGTCCGGGCAGCAACGAGCTCATTTTCGACCATGGCGCCACGCATTTCACAGCCCGCTCCGAAGGCTTTACGAGGCTCGTTACGGCGTGGGAGAAAGTAGGTTTAGCGGCGCGTTGGCCGGTCGCAGGCGCGGATAGCTGGGTCGGCACGCCGACCATGACCGCACCGCTCAAAGCCCTCGCGGGGAATCTCGATGTCCGCGTGTCGCGACCGGTCACTGCACTGACGCGGTCTCTCGCCGGTTGGACGCTCCACAGCGAGGCCAAACGGCTCGGCAAATATGATGCGGCGGTGATCGCCATCCCCGCCGAGCAGGCCGCACCGCTTCTGTCACTCCATGATTTCGAGATGGCGCGCGCCGCTATGTCGGTTCGCTACAATCCCAGCTGGGCCGCGATGTTCGCCTTTGAGGAAAGGATCGACGAGCTTCCCGATTTCCTCCGTGGCGCCGGTTCCCTCATGACCGCCGCGCGCGACAGTGCAAAGCCCGGCCGTGCACCGGGCGAGCGATGGGTCGTGCAAGCCGACTGGACCTGGTCGCAGGCGCATCTCGCCTGCGACGGCGCGAGCGTGGCGCCAGCGCTTCTCGCCGAACTTGGCAAGGTCGCCGGCCGCGACTTGCCCGCCCCAAGCCATATCGCGGCCCATCGCTGGCTGTTCTCGCAGCCCTCGGGACAGGATCTGAAGCTGCTCTGGAACCCTGCCATCGGCCTCGGTGCTTGCGGTGACTGGCTTTATCACGGCTTTGCCGAATACGCATGGCTGTCCGGCCATGTTCTCGGCGCCGCGATTGCGGCCGGGGCGACGCGATGACCCGCGCGATCGTGATCGGAGCCGGCTTCGGTGGCCTCGCCCTCGCCATCCGTCTCCAGTCGGCGGGCGTCGACACGCTGCTCGTCGAAGCGCGCGACCGGCCGGGCGGCCGCGCCTATGTCTTTGAGAGGGACGGGTTCACCTTCGACGCCGGGCCGACGGTGATCACCGACCCGGCCTGCCTTGCCGAACTCTGGGAACTGAGCGGCCAGCGGCTCGAGCGCGATGTCAACCTCGTGCCGGTCTCCCCTTTCTACCGGCTGAGCTGGCCCGACGGATCGACCTTCGATTATGGCAATGACAAGGAAGCGCTCGCCCGTCAGATCGCCGCGCTCGATCCGGGCGATGTGGCGGGATACGAGCGGTTCCTCGACTATTCCGCCTCGGTTTACGAGGAAGGCTATGTGAAGCTCGGCGCGGTGCCCTTTCTCGATTTTCGCTCGATGCTGAAGGCGGCGCCCGCACTTCTGCGGCACCGTGCCTGGCGCTCGGTCTATAAAACCGTCGCGAGCTATGTGCGTAGCGAGAAGCTGCGCGAGGCGCTTTCCTTCCATACCCTGCTCGTTGGCGGCAACCCGATGGCGACGAGCAGCATCTATGCGCTCATCCACAAGCTCGAGCAGGATGGCGGCGTCTGGTATGCGCGCGGCGGCACCAACCGGCTCGTGGCCGGCATGGCCGCGCTGTTCGCGCGCCTCGGCGGCACGCTGAGACTTGGCGATCCCGTCGCCCGCATCGACACCGAAGGCGACCGCGTGACCGGCGTCGTGACGCGGAGCGGGTTTACCGCACGCGCAGATCTTGTCGTCTCGAACGCCGATCTCATGCACAGTTACCGCGACCTGCTCGCGCATCCGCGCGGGGCGAGCGAGGCGAAGCGCCTCGCGCGCAAGAGCTGGTCGCCGAGCCTCTTCGTCCTCCATCTGGGGGTTCGCGGCGCCTTCCCCGAGATACCCCACCATATGATATTGTTTGGTCCGCGCTACCGCGGTCTTCTCGACGATATCTACCGAAACGGCACGCTCGCCGAGGATTTCTCGCTCTACCTTCATCACCCGAGCGCAAGTGATCCGGGCGTTGCGCCGGCGGGCCACAGCAGCTTCTATGCCCTTGCGCCCGTTCCCCATCGCGGTCACGCCCCGCTCGACTGGGAGATCGAAGGGCCGAAACTGGCGAAGCGCATCATCGCCGAGATCGAGCGGCGCCTGATCCCGGACCTTGGCGAGCGGATCGTCACGCAAATCCAATATGCGCCGCCGGACTTCGAACAGGATCTCGCCGCGCATCTCGGGAGCGCCTTCAGCCTGACGCCAACACTGCTCCAGAGCGCCTATTTTCGTGCGCACAACCGCGACGGGCAAATAGAGAACCTCTATTTTACCGGCGCGGGCACCCATCCCGGCGCGGGCATTCCAGGAGTCGTCGCGAGTGCGAAGGCGACGGCGAGCCTCATTCTCGGCGACTTCGGCATCAGAACTGCGGCAGCCCGCGATCCGGGCGTACGCGACCGACAGTCCTCCGGGCGTGATGACGCGGCAAGAGATGTCATGCCCGGCTGACCGGACGGACATTCCGGTTCTGCCGGCGGCGAGCGCCTTGCGACCCACTTCTGGCCGCGGCGGGGGGCGGTGATTGCTCATCGCCGGGCGGAGCGACGCCATGTCGCACCACCCAACCTTACCCCTGACCGCGTCGACATAGTCGTCGAGCAGGCCGCGAAGCGCCAGCCGGTCTTCGAACGATCCCTCAAATGGAATGGAAGCCCCCTTCTCGCCCGGCTGCGTGAATGGTCCGGCACACCAGTTTACCGGCAGCCGACCCGAGAGAGAGAACTATCGATATCGCTAGCCGCGCAGGGCCACCGGACTTGGTGCGCAGCCCCGCCCCAAAGGACAGGTCGCCCCTGCGAGACGGGACGCCTAATTTCCCCATGTCCTATCCCCCGGGACGAGCATTCGAAAAGGAATGACCAATGGCTGTTTCCCGTATCTCCCTCTCGCTCGCCGCCGCGGCGCTCGCGTTTGCCGGCGGCATTGCGGCCGCCACGAACCCGATGGTCGGCGGTGCCGCCATGCTTGAAACCAAGACCATCGTCGAAAATGCCGCGAATTCGAAGGATCACACGACGCTGGTCGCGGCGGTCAAGGCCGCCGGCCTTGCCGAGACGCTCTCGGGCGCCGGACCGTTCACGGTTTTTGCGCCCACCAACGCCGCCTTTGCCAAGCTTCCCGCCGGCACCGTCGACACGCTGCTCAAGCCCGAGAACAAGGCGATGCTGACCGGCATCCTGACCTATCATGTCGTGCCGGGCCGCCTGACTGCGACCGATATTGCCGCACAGGCAAAGGCCAATGGCGGCAAGGCCGTGTTTACCACGGTGCAGGGCGCCAAGCTAACCGTCTGGGAGAAGGATGGCAGCTGGTATGTGCGCGATGCCAAGGGCGGCACGGCGAAGATCGGTCCCGCCGACGTGCTCCAATCCAACGGCGTGATCCACGTCATCGACGGCGTGCTGCTTCCAGCCTAATGACCTGTCGGGGCTGCGCGGCGCTCAAGGCGCACCGCAGCCCCGACAGACAAATATCCTTAAAGCCATCCCGAAACTTCGCTCCTTATCAGAGCGGTGATATCCATCCAGACATCGCTATCGTTGAGGCAGGGCACGCTGGCGAAATGCCGTCCGCCGGCGGCCAGGAGCTGCTCGCGGCCGCGGATGGCGATTTCTTCCAATGTTTCGAGACAGTCCGCAGCGAACCCCGGCGCGATGACAGCGACTGACCGGTTTTCGCCCCCGAGCCTTTCTAGCATCGCATCGGTTGCCGGTGTCAGCCATTTTGCCTTGCCGAAGCGCAAGTGAAAGCTCGGAACGACATTCCTCCCCGGAACCTCGCCCCAACTACCGCGGGCTGCGCCGCCCTTCGGCGATGCAGAGCAAAGATATTCCCTCGGTCCGCCTCACGCCAGGCCGGCGCGCAATTAGGCGTCCGACCGACGATCTGCCCCAAGGGACATGTTGCGACGGCATGGTGCGGTCGGGCATGCGCCGATCTGGCGGTTCACCTCCCTCTCCTTCCCTTCGGACCGCCCACCCTTTGCCGTCAAGAGGCCATGACCATGCTTCACGTGCCCCCTTCCAGCCGCACCCGGGATGGCGCGATACCCCCCGAGGTTCTCGCTTCGGTGGAGACGCTGCTGCGTTGGGTCGGCGAGGACCCCGCGCGCGAAGGCCTGATCGAAACACCGGCGCGCGTCGCGCGTGCCTGGAAGGATTATTGTCAGGGTTATGCCGAGGATCCGGCGGTGCATCTGTCGCGCACTTTCGAAGAGGTCGGCGGCTATGACGAGATCGTCTTGCTGCGCGACATTCCGTTCCAGTCGCATTGCGAGCATCATCTGGCGCCAATCACCGGAAAGGCGTCGATCGCCTACCTCCCCCGCGACCGCGTCGTCGGCATCTCCAAACTCGCCCGCGTGCTGAACGGCTATGCCCGCCGTTTGCAGGTGCAGGAGCGTCTGACGGCCGAGGTCGCCCAATGCATATGGGACAATCTCAGGCCGCACGGCGTCGCGGTGGTGATCGACGCGCAGCACGGCTGCATGACCGGGCGCGGCGTGCGCACGCCGGGCGTGGTCATGATTACCAGCCGGCTCCTCGGCTGCTTCCTCGACGACCAGCGGAGCCGCAAGGAAGTGCTCGCGCTGATGGGCTATTGATGCGCGGGTCGATCATCAGGACCGGTCTTGCGAACTTAATCCGCCCGCGTGAGGCGCGCGCCGGAATCCCGTTCGGCGCCTCCTCGCGCCGGTCTCCCGCCGGGGTTGCAATGACATGACGCGGTCTCCGCAACCATCCGACGACTCCCGCCATATTCCGAACAGCTTGCGTGGGCAGCCGGACGAACGGGGTCATTTCGGGCATTTCGGTGGCCGCTTCGTTCCCGAAACGCTCATGCCCCTGATCCTCGATCTGGAGCGCGAATATCGAGCCGCAAAGCGCGACCCGGCCTTCCAGGCCGAGTTCGACGACCTGCTCGAACATTATGTCGGCCGCCCCAGTCCGCTATACTTCGCGCCGCGCCTGACGTCTGCGCTCGGCGGCGCGCAGATCTGGTTCAAGCGCGACGAACTCAATCACACCGGCGCCCACAAAATCAACAATTGCGTCGGCCAGATCCTGCTGGCGATCCGGATAGGCAAGACCCGCATCATCGCGGAAACGGGCGCGGGCCAGCACGGCGTGGCGACTGCAACCGTCTGCGCGCGCTTTGGCCTGCCCTGCGTCGTCTATATGGGCGCCGCCGACATCGCGCGCCAGGCGCCCAATGTCTTTCGCATGAAACTGCTGGGCGCCGAAGTGGTACCGGTCACGACCGGCGCCGCGACCCTCAAGGACGCGATGAACGAGGCGCTGCGCGACTGGGTCGCCCATGTCGAGGACACCTTCTACATCATCGGCACCGCAGCCGGTCCCCACCCCTATCCCGAGCTTGTGCGCGATTTCCAGAGCGTGATCGGAACGGAAGCGCGGGCGCAGATGCTGGCCCGTACCGGCCGCCTGCCCGATCTCCTGGTCGCTGCAATCGGCGGCGGATCGAATGCGATCGGTCTCTTCCACCCGTTTCTCGACGACCCGATGGTTAAGATGCTTGGCGTCGAGGCGGCTGGCCATGGCCTCGACAAAGCGCATGCTGCGTCATTGGCTGGCGGGCGTCCCGGCATTCTTCACGGCAACAGGACCTATCTGCTGCAGGATGACGACGGTCAGATCGTCGAAGGCCATTCGATCAGCGCAGGCCTCGATTATCCCGGCATCGGCCCTGAGCATGCATGGCTCAAGGACGTCGGACGGGTCGATTATACCTCCGCGACCGACGCCGAAGCGCTGGACGCCTTTCAGCTGCTTTGCCGCACAGAGGGTATCATCCCGGCGCTTGAGCCCAGTCACGCCGTCGCCGCCGTTGCCAGGATCGCTCCGACGATGCCGAAAGACAGTATCATCATCGTCAATATGTGCGGACGCGGGGACAAGGACATATTCTCCGTGGCCGAGCATCTCGGCGTGGAACTTTGAGCTCGACGAAAGGTAGGGGCACGGAACAGGTGATCGAAGACACTGGCGCTACAGCTTTCGGATCTACGAGGGACTGATGACGATAAGAGTGCTTCTTGTTGAAGACGATCCGCTGGTCGCGATGATGCTCGAGGGGTATCTCGACGTGCTTGAACACGAGATCGTCGCGGCCGCAGCGACCGTCGCGGAGGCGCTGACGCTCGTCGCGAAGCAAGATTTCGACCTGGCCATATTGGATGTTCACCTTGCCGGCGGCAAAACGAGCGAGGCGGTCGCTGCGGCGTTGAGCGATGCCGGAAAGGCCTTCATAGCGACGAGCGGAGATGCGACGATCATTGCAGCGGAATTTGATGGCTGGCCAGTTCTTCGCAAACCTTTTAGGATTGCCGAGCTCGAACGGGCCATCGCTGCCGCAATAACAGAATAGCCCGCGGTCACAGGCCACAGCCCGCTCGACGCTCCTTATTCGGGCGCCACCTCGTGACGGGCCATGTGCGGCATGAAATCCATCTTTGCCGATGGCTAGCCCAGCATTGCGAAGCAATGCGTAGACCATTGTCACGTGGAAGTAGAAATTCGGCGTGATCCAGTCTCGGATATCCCCGCGGCGATGACTGGCCCTTGCTGTCCACCCGGAACGGGCGAGAGCGGTAGGAAAGAGTGACCCCCTCGATGGCCGGGACGGCGGGACCAACCTATTGCCCCGGCCCGACCGGCCGCTTCGTGGCCGAGGAGGCGGCCGTAGAACGCTGTTTGAGCCTCAGAAAAATTCTGAGGTCATAATGGCCACGTCTCCTGAACGCCGTGAGACGAATGGCTATCAGGAGACGGGGTTGCAACCACTGCGTCCCGCGGCCTTCATCGTTGCCAATCAGAAATTATGAGGAATTAATAGCCCGCCGGCCAAAATACGACGGCGGGCACAAGAAACACTACGCCGTGCCCGAAAAGTTACGTTTGACGCCCGTCAGTAACGCCGGAACTGGCCGTTTGCGGTCAGACCGCTTTTGGGCGCGAATTTGAGAGAGCGGACGTTGCGTGCGCGCCATCAAATGGTGGGCGCAGACCATCGGTTCTCAGTCGCACCGATCGACAGCCACCTACGAATGGCGCGATGTATGTGCGATCTGTCTTGACGATGTACTCGGAAACATGAGCGATGGCATCGATACCCCGAATATTCCGCAGGATGTTCCTGGACATAAGCCTTCTCGCCACTTTGGGCGTGCATCCCATTGAAATCTTGATACATGCCCGCTCGCGATCGCTTAGAAAGTGAAGCAATTGCGACCTTCCGGGGGGGGGCCCAAGAACAGCAATCGAAGGAATACCGAAGCATGAAGAAGTTTTTGACGGTCGCCGCAATCGGCGCGGCGCTGGCATTGAGCGGCTGTGGCAAGAGCGACGATACGGCGGCTACGTCGGCCGGGACGGTGAAGCGCGAAGCCGGCAACTGGAAGACCGACATCAAGCTGGTCAAGTTCGAGATGCCGGGCGTTCCCGATAATGTGAAAAACCAGATGTCGAAGCAGCTCGCGGCCGCCAGCGGCACCGAGCAGTGCCTCACGCAGGAACAGGCCGACAAGGAAGATGTCGCCAGCGCGCTATCGAAGGGCTACGGCGACGCCTGTACCTGGAGCAAGAACGAGATCGGCAGCGGCAAGATCGACGTCGCGGGCACCTGCACACAAGGTGCGCAGAAGGTCGAACTCGCCCTCGCCGGAACTCTCGACACCAAGAAGACCGACGTTCTCGTTATCTCGAAGGGCAAGTCGCCGATGGGCGGCGGCGACATGGAAATGCAGATGCAGGTCACCAGCACCAATGTCGGCCCCTGCAAGGGCTGAGCTTCCCGGAGAAAAAAGTTGATGAAGGGGCGCGGTTCAGAACCGCGTCCCTTTTTTTGGCCATCTGGATCTTCTCACGGCGACGTCTCCTTATTGAACTGCCGCATCCGCCAGAGATAAATGCCGCGGCCATCGAGAAAGTCGGCCGCGAGGCAAGAATATCGAGTGGCTTTTCCGCCGCCCAAACGTCGGGTGGGCATCAAGGCGGGCATTAACTCGCACGTGGTGCGACTGGTCGGCCGACCATATCCGACGCAGCGGCGCCGAAACTCAATCAGCAGACCACAGCCGGGCCATCGATAGGGACTGCGATGAGTCATAATCAGATCCGGCCTTCGCGGCGGTACGATCGAGAGACTTTAGCCTGCGCAGAATTTCATTCGCCAGCGGCGAAAAGGACATCGGATGGGCTTGGTCGAGATCGCGGGCAATCCGCTGGATCGTCGCATGGTTGAGGTTGGGTCGTTCGTCCCTGAATGCAAATATGACCCGGTTCATTCCTATTTTGACCTGAAGATCGATAACCAGTCCGAAGCACTGGCGTATGCGGGACAGAATTGCGGCATGCTTCCAGTGATGATCGCATAGGTTGACCACGAAGACCCCGCCCGGATTCAGCCGCGAATGGCAATCGCGGTAAAATTCCGAAGAGCAGAGCTCGGCGGGCTGCCCGTCCTTGTCAAAGCCATCGACGAGCAAGACATCGCAGGTTCCTGCGTCCCGCTTGACGAACGCGGCGCCATCATCACAGACTATCTCGAAGCGATCATCCTCGGGCGGCATGAAGAATTGGTCGCCAACGGCAATGACCTCGGGATCGATCTCGACTGCGGTGATCGAGGAAGCGGGCAGATATTTGTAGCAATATTTTGCCAGCGATCCGCCACCGAGTCCGATCATCTCGATCGTCTGCGGAGAGGGATTGAACAGCAGGAACCCCATCATCTGGCGCGTATAGTAGAGAATCAGCCTGTCCGGATCGTCGGTGCTCATTATGCTTTGCACAAAGGCCCAATTTGCGAGGAGGCTTCGCATAGTGCCCAGTTCGAAGATGAACGGGGCGTCCAATCCGCTTTGCTCGATCAGATTTGGATAGTCACTGTCGGTACCATATCGTTCAAAATGACGCTGATCACGGTCGAAGTCGTCGAGGTGATCGAGAAAATGATCAAGCTCGCTTCTCACCCAATCGTCGCCATGCAGGTCTTGAGCTGTCTCGGGTCCGCAGGCCAAGTCGGCCTCGGCTTCGAAGCATTCTGCGGCCCTATCTGTCATCGTCGCGATTTTTATTTTGCCGATCGTGCGCCCGTCCGCCGGCAATGGTGACGCCAACGAACAGGACCAGCAGAAAAACGGTGACAAGGATGATCAGGAATGTCGTCACATTTGCCTCCCGTCCGAAACGACCTTCAGCGAAAACAGCGCCTCGCCGCGATCACGACGTCCCCGCAGGGTCAACGTCCTTGCCGCTTCTCGTCAAACTGCTGAGCCTTGTTGTACATCTCCTGCCACGCCGCCGCCGCCCGGAGGGCCCGGTCCCGGACATTCGGGAGCAACGTCTCACTTGCCTCTGCTTGGCAGGCATTCATGCGAGCCAGGTAGAATTCATGGTTGCGGACAGTCGGCTTCGGGCTGGGTGGAGAGGTCATGTCACAAGCACCATGTTTTTCTGGCCCTGCGGGGCGCCCATCGGACCGGATTGGGCGAAGCCCCGATTGCGATTGGAATGACCGCATTCGACGTTCCCAGCCGGGTGACCCGTCAGCGGGCACAATGTACATATACAATATCTTCTTGGCTTGTTGAGATTGATATTTGATGTTTTAAACATCATTCGAGAATGTAAGCGGGCGCCATATCGGCCTCAACCAGATATTCGATCTTTCAGCGAGCAACGACGATGACTATGGCAGGTCCATGCCCCGGCGGATGACGATAGCAGGACAGATCGAGCAGCTGATCGAATCTCTAGAAGGCGCGGCGACCTGCGACGATTGCATCACCGACCGGCTCAACCTGTCGGTCCGCAGCCAGGCCAACGCGGTGACGCGCGACCTCGGCGACGACAAGAGGTTCGACCGCGGCAAAGCACCGTGCAGCCTGTGCGGATCGACCAAGACCGTCGTCCGCCATCGCATCAAGCCCGCGTAGGAAGGCCGGCGGCGGCTCAGCGCTTGCGCACGAACTCGGCTCGCAGGACAAGACCCTTGATCGCCTCGTGGCGGCAGTCGATTTCCTGCGGATCGCCGGTCAGCCGGATGGACTTGATGACGGTCCCGACCTTGAGCGTCTTGCCGGCGCCTTTGACGTCGAGGTCCTTGACCAGAACCACCTGATCGCCGTCCTGGAGGATGTTGCCTACCGCATCGCGCACCTCGATCTGCCCCGCGGCGGCTTGCCGGGCGGCGAGTTCGGAGGCCGGCATCCACTCGCCGCTCTCCTCGTCATAAACATATTCATTATCGTTGGTCATTTCATGCTCCATTGGGGTTGGACGGCCGGTCGCGCGCACCGATGCGTCCGGTTTTCAGGGCGCAAGGCAGGCATCCCATTCACTTCCTTGCGAGTAGCTCGGCGGCGAGCGACTGCGCGTGCGCATAATCGGCCGCATGCGAGACCTTCGCCGATGTTTCGCCAAGCCCGACACGATCGAGCATCGGACGGGGCTGCGGCTGCACGCCGGACAATATGATCTCGGCACCGGCGAGCCGCGCCTGTTCGACAAACTCCTCAAGCGCCTGCGCCCCGCTCGCGTCGAGCAGCGGCATGAGCCGCAAGCGCAGGATGATGACGCGCGGCGATTGTCCCAACCGGCGCAGCGTGTCGAGCAGTTCGCCCGCGACCCCGAAGAAAAAGGGCCCGGCGATCCGGAACACCTCAACACCCGGCGGCAGATCGTCGCGCTGGTCGAGATCCTCGGCGTCGAGTTCGGCATCGCGCTTGCCGCTGCCGTCGACTTCGACTGTCTCGGCCATGCGCGCCATGAACAGCAGCGACGCGAGCGTCACCCCGACGCCTATCGCGACCGTCAGGTCGACAAGCACCGTCAGCCCAAAGGTGAGCAGCAGCACCGCCCGATCGCTGTTCGGCATCCGCAGCAAGGCGAGGAAGCGCTGATATTCGCTCATGCCCCAGGCGACCATGAAGAGGATCGCCGCGAGCGCCGCCATCGGAACATAGGCCATCAGGTCGGCACCGAAGAGGATGAAGAGCAGCAGGAAAGCCGCATGCATCATGCCCGCCACGGGCGTCTTGGCACCCGAGCGGATGTTGGTCGCCGTGCGGGCGATCGCCCCTGTGGCGGGGAGCCCGCCGAAGAGTGCGGAGCCGATATTGGCGACACCCTGCCCGATGAGTTCCTGGTTCGAGCGGTGGCGCGTCCCGGTCATGCCGTCGGCGACGACCGCGGATAGCAGCGCCTCGATCCCCGCGAGAAAGGCGATGGTGAACGCCGACGGCAGGACGGCATTGATCTTCGCGAACGAAATCTCCGGCAGCGAGGGCATCGGAAGACCCGCCGGGATATCGGGAAAACGCGAACCGATCGTGTCGACCGGGAGATTGAACAGCGCTACGGCGAATGAACTTGCCACCACCGCAATCAGGAAGCCGGGAAGGCGCGGCGACCATCGGCGCAGCATGATGATAAGCGCCAGCGCGCCGACGCCGATGCCGATGGTCGCCCAGCTCGCGCTCGGCAACACTCCAAGATACGCCTGCCACTTGGGAAGGAAGTCGGCGGGAACCTTGTCGATCGCAAGCCCGAGGAAGTCCTTCACCTGGCTCGAGGCGATGATCACCGCTATACCCGCCGTGAAACCGGTCACGACCGGATGCGGGATATATTTGATCATCTGGCCGAAGCGCAACACGCCGGCGAAGATCAGAATCAGCCCCGCGAGCAGCGTAGCGACGAGCAGCCCGTCATAACCATGGTTCGCGATCACATTGAAGATCACGACCACGAAAGCGCCGGTCGGCCCGCCGACCTGAACGCGCGATCCGCCGAGCGCCGAGATCAGGAAGCCAGCGACGACCGCCGTGATCAGTCCCTTGTCGGGCGAGGCGCCGCTGGCGATTCCAAGCGCCATCGCGAGCGGCAAGGCGACGATCGCGACGGTCAGGCCGGCGATCGCATCGGCGCGGAAGGTGGCGGCGGAATAACCCTCGCGAAAGACCGTCAGGAGCTTCGGCGTATAGGTCTCGGGTTTCACCGAATTTCGGGCCGGCTCGGAAATTTGGCGGAAAGAAGCCCGCGCCCGGGCCGCGCGGGATCGGCGAGGGCCGCTTCGCGCAGTCGCACGCCACGCCCCTGCCCGGTGCTCGAGGAATATTCGCCAAGCAGTTCGATGCCGTTGCTTTCGAGCGCTCCGATCACCTTCACCAGCGTATCGACGACACCACGGACCTGGCCATTGGATGCTTCCATCCGCTGGATCGTGGGAAGAGAGAGGCCCGCCAGTTCGGCGAGTTGACGCTGATCGATCCCAAGAAGGGCCCGCGCGGCCCGCATCTGCTGTGACGTGATCATGTCAGCCCCTCGATGTTTGATACATCATTTATCAATCTTAACACCATCATCTAATACTGTATATATCGATCATGCCAAGCAATCGATCAACCGTGACGGGTGTCCGCCAGGACTATAGTTCGCAGATTTTCCTCGGAGAGCGCGGCTGATGCCGGATTTCATGGTGTCGCCATTCGACCGCCCCATCACCAGGAAGATTCCGCCGCCGAACGATCAGGATCCGGAAGGCGAAGACTTTGCGCTTCCATCCTCCGGTTGGGATGCGATGGCCCGCGGCGCGCGAGGCCGATGCCCGCGTTGTAACGATGCGAAGCTCTTTCATCGCTTCCTCAAACCGGTGGCGACTTGCCCCCGGTGCCGGCAAGACTGGATCCATCAGCAGGCTGATGATTTCCCGGCCTATGTGTCGATCCTGCTGACCGGGCATATCATGGCGCCGATCATCATCGCGCTCGTTCAGGAGACGGCACTGTCACTGGCCGCCCTGGCCGCGATCATCGTGTCGTCGATGCTGATACTGATGATCGGCATTCTTCAGCCCGCGAAGGGCGCGACCATCGCCTTGCAATGGTGGTTCGGCATGCACGGGTTCGTGAAGGAACGGCGCACCTCGAACGAAGAAAACCCGATGCCCGACCACCCGGGCGGAAACGGCAAAGGGTTGCCCTGATAACTTCCCGCCTTTTAGATGGCCGGCAACCCGAAAAATGGAGCGAAATTTCTTGGATACGGTATCGATCGTCCTCTTTCTGCTGCTGGCCGTCGTCGTCAGCGGCGCGATATCGCGAATGCTCCCCATATCCTTGCCAACCCCGCTCGTGCAGATTCTGCTAGGAGCGGGCATCGGTCTGTCGACATCCTACCGCGTCGAGCTCGACCCCGAATTGTTCCTGCTGCTTTTCCTGCCGCCGCTGCTGTTCCTCGATGGCTGGCGCATTCCCAAGGATGAATTGCTGAAAGACGTCTCGACGGTGGTCGAACTTGCGCTCGGCCTCGTCCTGATAACAGTCGTCGGCATGGGCCTGTTCATCCACTGGATGATCCCGGCGATGCCGATGGCGGTCGCCTTCGCGCTCGCCGCCGTCGTATCGCCGACCGATCCGATTGCGGTCTCCGCCATCGCGGCCCGCGTGCCGATCCCCAAGCGGATGATGCACATATTGGAGGGTGAGTCGCTGCTGAACGATGCGTCGGGGCTCGTCTGCCTGCGTTTTGCCATCGCCGCCGCGCTGACCGGCACCTTCTCGGCCGGCACCGCCGCGCTCAATTTCCTGTGGGTCGCGGGCGTGGGACTGGCGATCGGCGTCGCGGTCACGCTGGCCGTGACTCGCGTCAAAGCCTGGGTGACGAAGCGCTGGGGCGAGGATACGGGCTCACAGGTTCTCGTCAGCCTGCTGATCCCTTTCGGCTCCTACCTCCTCGCCGAGCATTTTCACGCCTCGGGCATCCTTGCCGCGGTGAGCGCGGGGGTGACCATGAGCTTCGCGGAAATTTCGCGCCAGGCGATGGCGGTCACGCGGATGCGGCGCAATTCGGTGTGGGACACCATCCAGTTCGCGCTCAACGGTATCATCTTCGTGCTGCTCGGCGAACAATTGCCCGCGATCCTCGCTGGCGCGAAAGAGACCGTGACACTGACGGGACATAGCGCGCCCTGGTGGCTCGGCATCTATGTGATCGCGATCGTCGCCGGACTGGCGGCGCTGCGTTTCATATGGGTGTGGGTTTCGCTCAGGCTCACCATCTTGCGCAAGCGCGACAAGGACAGCCGCCTTCAAAGCCCCGACTGGCGGCTGGTTGCCGCCATGTCGTTCGCCGGCGTGCGCGGGGCGATCACCCTGGCGGGCGTACTGACGCTGCCGCTGGCGCTCGATGATGGCACAGCTTTTCCAGCGCGCGATCTTGCGATTTTTCTGGCGGCGGGTGTCATCATCGTCTCGCTGGTCCTGGCCAGCGTCGCATTGCCGCTGTTGCTCAAGGGGCTGGTGATGCCGCCGGAACCATCGAAACAGGCCGAGGAGGATGCAGCTCGCGTAGCAACGGCCGAAGCAGCCATCCGCGCGATCGAGCGGCGCCAGCACGCCTTGTCCGAGGATCATGGCGAAGCCGACCTCTATGCCGCCGCGGGCGCGCGTGTCATGGACTTTTACCGCGAGCGAATCGAGAGCCGCAGCCAGGGCCTCTCCGAGGCACGCCGGGCGGAAGAGCATCTCATCCGGGAATTGCAGCTGGTCGGTGTCAAAGCCGAACGCGAAGCACTCGTGAAGCTTGGCCGTGCTCGCGCTATTGGTAGCGAGGTGGCCCGAAAACTCACCCGTGAACTCGATCTGTCGGAGGCACGGTATCGCGGCTGATCGTCGGTTGGAGAGGTCCTCTTTATTATCCCGAATTGTGAACTGCGGACGTTGGTCTTACTGATCGACGCGGCCAAAGCCGATCTCGTTACCGTCGGGGTCATAGCACATCACCTTGCGGACGTTCTCGGCGGGAAGCTCTTCCTTGTCGAAGGCGATGCCGCGGGCGTTGATTTCAACGATCAATTGTTCGAGGTCATCACAGATAATCGTGAGCACCGATCCTCCAGCCCGCTCCGGCTCGACGATAATGTATATCCATCGGTGATCAGCAATCGCCCAAACAGCCTCCTTATCATTTGGAAAGAAGGTCGGCGGGCAACCTAGAAGTCTCTGGTACCATTGAAGCGAAGCCTCAAGGTTGCTTACAGGAACCCCGGAAAACAGCTCCTTGCCCCTTCCGCCCAAGGCGATGTCGTCATTTTCCATCGAATTTTCCTTTTTGAAGATGGCATGGCGTGGACTCTGTCAAACTCTCGCGATCGGTTTCGCTTCCATCAGGTGACGGATTTGGCCGACTTGAGAGCGAACAGAAAAGACAATGTGAACATCACATGGATCACGAGGAACGGTTTCGCGAGTTCGCGCGCTTCGCCGCTCGTCACCCCCCACACGTCATTGAAGGCAAC
>Ga0247823_10001707_pt1 | contig 18158 bp, 14 predicted proteins | sample 13C_PalmiticAcid_2_FD_192426 | JGI IMG/M metagenome (GOLD analysis project Ga0247823, IMG submission 192426) | Soil microbial communities from agricultural site in Penn Yan, New York, United States - 13C_PalmiticAcid_Day30 | ecosystem: Environmental > Terrestrial > Soil > Agricultural land... | reverse complement strand
GGCCGCCGCCGTACAGCCGGATCCGGCCGGCCGGCGCGGCCACGACGACCCGCTTCTGCAGCAACGACGCACTGCAGTTCGCGACCAACGGCCCTGCGTCCGTCTATCCCAGCGGCATCAGCGTCGCGGGTCTCAGCGGCGTGGTCACCGACGTGCAGGTCTGGATGCGCAACGTCACCCATGCCGACACCTCGACCCTGTGGCTGCAGCTGGAATCACCCGAGGGCCAGGTCGTGGGTCTCACCGGCAGCGCGTACTCGGTTTCGGGCTGGCCGTTTCCGACCGCCAGTCACGCCGACTGGTCATTCACCGACCAGGCGTCGTCCTACGCCATTTTCTACGGCGCCGCCGAAAACCATTACCTGGTCTTTACCGCCCCCATGGCCAGCAGTGCCTACCTGCCGCGCAACTTCACCCCACTGCCGCAACCCGCCCCCGCGCCGGCAGCCATGCCGCGGCAGCTGCTGAGCAGCCTCGAAGGCAGCAATCCCAACGGCAGCTGGCGGCTCTGGGCGTCGCAGATCGCCACGGATGCGCCGCAGCCCAGCGGCGAAATCGGCGACGGCTGGTGCGTGGACATCACCACCGCGCCGGCCAGCAACGACTGCTATTTCTCGGCCACGCGCAGCGGCACCATCGACGCCGCCGACGCGCTGCAGATCGGGCGACTCTGGCGCGACGGTCGAGCGGCCATATGCACGCAAACCCCGTGGGGATTGCTGCAGAACACCGTCCCCGTGCGCTACGACCGCCAGGACTTCGCGCCGATCTCCGATCAGCCGGTGTGTCTGACCGTGGCCGCCGACTTCAGCCAATGCGGCGGCGACCATTTCCAGATCGCGCTCTACAGCAGCTACGATCCGGCCACGCCGAATACGGGCGTACTCGGCCACACCGGCACCAGCAGCAACAAGCGGATCTCGTTCTCGACCCGCCTGGCCGGCAACCAGGGCTTCACCGCCGTCGTCAACGAACTGACCCCCGGCGACGGCTGCCCGAACTACGATCTGTACGTGGAAGCCAATACCTGCCTGCCGCCGCCCGGCGATCGCATCTTCGGCGACGACCTGGAGGAATCCCTGCCGCCGCCGTGAACGGCCATGTCGCGTCGACCGGCGCCGCAAGCGAGCCGGCGACAAGGCGGGACACGCTGGCAGATAGCCATCGAAGCAGGAACTTCTGCTCGAGCCTCTGGCTTAAGGAATCGGTGCGAGCGCCGGCGCTTCGAATCCGTCGTCGAGCAGCGGGGTTTCCTGCAGGCCTTCGCCGCCTACCCGCCCACGGTCAGCCCGCCAGCGGCTGACCGGCGCAACCCACGGTTCGCTCACTGCACGTCGAAGCGCATCAGCTCCACCGGCGTCGTTCCCGGCGGACCGAAATAGACGTGGTCGAGACGGAAGACCGTCGTCGTGCCAAAGGTCGAAAAGAGCTGGTACGAAATGAGTACCGACTGGGTCGGCCCGCCGCCGGGAAGCGGATCGGCGGGCACCGCGCCGCTGTACTGCACGTAGCTGCCCTGGACCCCGGGTACGGTCGCGCCGGGGTCGGCGTAGGTCGATCGGGTCAGGCCGACGCCGCAGTTGGGCATCTGAAGGAAATCGACGCTGAGCCCCTGCGTGAACGCGCCGGTGCTGCTGACTTGACGCAAGCGTCCGCCGAACACCCACGGGCCGGGTCCGAAGCTGGGAATGCACTGGTTCACCGTGACGCTCCCCGTATCGAACGGGTCGGTGCCGGTCACACGGATCTCGAGACTGCCACCGTCCGGCGAACCATCGACGGCGGTGATGCTCGCCGACGCATCGCCGGTGATCTGAATGTTCCACCCGTTGGTGTCGACGCGGAAATCGGGATTGGCGACGAGATTGTCGGCCCGGGCCGCCGCGGGGATGAGGGCGGCGAGCGTGACGAGGGCGATACGCAGCGACATGAACAGAATCCTTTTGCGCTAGGAGGCACAAGGGCGCTTCATACCGGAAAGCGCGGCGGCAGGGAATCCACGATTCGCGGAGGAAATCCGGGACACCCATCATTCGAAATCTGCGAGGGTTTCCTGGGCGTTCCCACATCTCCGCCGACGGATGCTTCCGCTGATCCCGGGCCGGTCGCCGCAGCGGCCGACCGACCCGGGAACCTGCCGGGCAATTCAGCCCGACTAGCGCGCCGTCGCTTCCATCAACCCCTTCGCATCCCGCGACAGAATCGCGATCGCCTCCATCACCCGCACATGCGACCGCCGGTCGTGATCGTCGACCTGCATCGTCAGCAGCGCATCGCTGAGCGAGCTGACCGCCGCGAGCCGGGCCATGGCTTCGTCATGCAGCGCGCGCTTCTGCTCGGGCGTGTCGACGGCATAGGCAAACAGGACCGCCGGTGCGTCGGAGGCGTCACCGGCCAGCGGATAGAACGAGCCTATGGGCTTCATCGCGTGGCGCTCCTCGGTGAGTTCGTCGGACGAGGACAGAGATAGACCATGTAGCTGCTGTGCAGCAGACGTGCGAGTGTCATGTCGAACTCCTTCCTGTTTGGAGAAGTCCGCCACTTCGCGCCAATCGAAAGGTGGCGGACGGTGCGCAGGTTGGCGGACCGGCAAACAGGCAACCGGCGAGCTTTTCGGCTCCCAACGCACCGCCGCCATAAATCGGCATTCACGCCGCACGACGTATCGGACATGAAAAAGCGCCTATACGTGAGTACGGCGCTGGTGCGCCTGATTGATCGGGCCACCAAGCCCGGTTGCCGAATTGGCGGCAACGCATGCAGTTCCGTCAGCGCTTACCCAGCGCTTCAAGTACAAACTGCTGCAAAAGTTACGGCGCACTCGCGGTGCGCAAGCATAGCGGGGGGGGGATTGTTGGAATGGACAACAACAGTGTCCGCACAGCCTGGCGTCCCAACGCCCGCGTAGGGCGGCGGCGAGGTGATGGCTGAGCCGAATACGGCGGAGTTTCCGAGTAACTGTGCCGGTGAAAAATAGCTTTTGTCGCTGCGCGCACGGGGAAACGAACGCTATCGCTGGCACCGCGCGGCGAGGGTGCATCATCCGAGACACACTCGTGGCATCCTGAGGGCGTGCCACGTCGCCGATACTCCATGTGTTGTCTTCCCTGAGCGTTGAGGATTTCCGTTGAAGCTAACGAATGTAGTTCTTCTGGTCGGTGCAGCAGTGGTAGTTGCAGGGGCTTATTGGGTAACGACACGTCCATCAGCGAACCCGAAGCCTCTTGGGCATGAGCAAGGGGCTGAAAAGCCCGTGTCGGCGGTCGAGCCACCGTCGGTGCGTTCGCCGGCCAAGCCCGCGCCTACGCCAGCTCAGCCCGTGGTGAGCGTGCCCACTCCGTTGCAGGCGAGCTACGACACCGCAACCAATCTCGCGGCGTTGCTCGACAGCACCCAGAGCCAGGCCGACGCGGGGAACGCGGACGCTCTGCGTCTGGCGGCAGCGGCCGGCAGCGAGTGCTTCTCCAGTCAGGCATTCGCCAATCGGGCAGCCAGCTTTCGTCGTGGGGCCGAACGGTTTTCGGAGCCGGAGCGGTCGGTAGCGCTGCGCCATAACGACGTGCAGGAGCAGCGCTGCCACGACCTCATAGCGCAGAAGGCGCTAACCCCGGCCATGGTGCGTGATGCCCTGGATCGCGCCGCCGCTGCCGGCGACATGGTGGCTTCCACGATCAAGCTCGATGAGCAGTGGGCAGATACGCCAGCGAATGAGCTCAAGGAAAAACTACGCAGCATCGTCGCCTCGCGTGATGGCGAAGCGATTGGGCTGATGGCGACGATGCTCGGCCCTCGTGAAGAAGAGCCCACCGTCAACGGGCCGTTTGCGGGTACGCAAGACGATTACATCGCGTGGTTGCTCGCGGCTTGCGATCTCGGCCGCGACTGCAGTGCGAGCAGCCGCCTGTTGCGCGAGCTGTGCCTGACCACCAACCGCTGCCCGCCCGGCGACTACCGCGAGTACGTGCGTACGAACCTCGCTACGCCACAGCAGTTTCAATCCGCCCTCGTCAAGGAGAAGACGCTGCTGGGAATCATCGCTGACGGCCGTTTTCAAGAGATTTTCCCCTGAACCCGTAAACAGAAGAAAGACCAAGGACGATGAAGCACAAACTGAGCTGGATAGCCATTCTGTTGATTGCGATAAGTGGTTTTTCTGCCCCCGCGAGCGCCTTGCTCAAGTGTGGCGGCCCGACGATTCGCGCGAATGACCCACCGTTCAACACGTCTCCGGGCATCGTGAATCAGGATGTAGGCATCACGGATGACGAGTTCGTGCGCATCGGCCTGCTGACCGAGATAGCGGGCCTCTACCGTTCCACCTACGGCCAGTCCAAGTTGCCCGTGGGCAGCACCTTCAAGATGGTCTACAAGGACAACTCCCGCGAATGCGCTACGGTGGTTTCCAAGCTGGCATCGCCGGGCGTGTTTCCGGTGGCGGGTTCGCAACGGGCCGGCGGCGGTCCGATGGAAGTCGAAGGGACCTCGCTCTACATTCAGATGTTCAATCTGAACAAGCCGGAAGTCGGCTGGTATACGGTGTGCTACGACTACTATTCCAACGGCACCCTCACTGCCACGGAATGCTCGGTCCAAGCTTGGTAAGGCCGAGGCCCGTGAAGATTTGAGACGAATTAACGCCCAATCGAAAGGCCTTTTTTGTAGATCGGCGGCGATGTGCAGGCAGCGATTTCGGTGTTCATTGGCGGCAAGAAATCCTGACGCCCACCGCCCAGAATCTAGGTTATTCCCCGCGGCCGTTGATCGATACCCAAATCTTGGGCATCGGTCCGGCGGCACAACTAGCAAGATTCTGGTTAGTTTCCGCAACGTGCCAGACCAGCGATGTTTTGCCGTGCTCGCAAAGGTTCAGTTTCAAACCGGAGCTTTCCGCGTCGCGGGACTCCGACAAGTGAGCGGTAAATGGCCCACCATTGTTCAGCGTCAAAGCAAACGAGGACTTGAGATGCCTACCTATTTCAGATTGCCCTGGGACTTCAACCCCGACGATGCAGAAAAATTCGAAAGGCTTAACTACATCGCACGACCGTTCGAGGGGTATTCGTGGGGCGGCGATACGACCCTCGGGCTGCTGTGGTTCGACGGGCCGCAGCCTGCCACCGAGGACTACCAGGACGCAATTGATCGCTGGCATCGAGATTTGGAATCTGTAGGACTCGGCCAACCGCGCCTGACACACGTTGAGCTGCCGCAGTGACTAGGCGCCTATCGCCTATTTGTATGGTTTTGCAGTAGTTTCGACTTACTTGTGTCAGCAAGTAGGGAAGACGTACCGGCTCCAGTGAGCCTCGGTGACAATCGCGATCGGCCATCCTGTCTCGCGGATTTCGAGCGCCTTTAGAATCTTTGTTCCGTGCGTGGAGTGCTTCCAATCGTCCGATCCGAGGTTCCCGACGATGAGGTAATGCACCTTTCCAGAAACGCTGGACGCAACCCTTCCCCCACGTTCTTCAATGAGCTTCGACACTTCCTTGCGACTGCCGACGTTGAACACGCCGGTAAAAACGAATGATCGGCTGGCATGAATGATCTCGGGCGCCGGATCGTCAAACATCAACCCGGACGGTCCACTATTGGCAACGCGTTGATCAATCACTTGGCCAGTAGCTTGCATGAGAAGTTCGAGGAGTTCGCGCTCTTCGGACGCATCGAGAACGCCGTCCTGCATAGCTCGGGCTACCCGTGGATACAGCACGTTGAACGGGAACTCATTGCAGAGTAGCCGGTTGCTTTCAAGCCAGCGAAGCAGAAATGTAGCCTCAGCGGAGTTGATGCCACCGTCGGCAAGGATGCCGCGGCAAAGGCCGATCAACTCGTCCGTATCTCTGCCGACCCGGTAACGCGCCGTGAGCGCACTAGCTGGGGCCATGCCGTCGTCGGCTCTCGTACGACCAAAAATGCCCATGGGTGCCTCTGCTCTGCGATCACAGTTAGCAACTGCCACCTATGGCCTGAAACTCCCATGCAGATGCCGTTCTGTCTATGGCCCCGATAGGCTGAGATGTGGGGGTAACTTTGGAGGTAACTCGCCCAGATCATCTCGATACGTACGCTTGGTCGCGCTTTCGACTAGATGCCAGTGCGCGCTGTCAATGCGCATCAATGACCGAGTAGTCGTCCTAAGCAGCTGATTTTATGGCGGCCCCGATACGATTCGAACGTACGACCTTCCCCTTAGGAGGGGGACGCTCTATCCAGCTGAGCTACGGGGCCGGAGGGTGACTGAGTTGTCTGTGCGGATCGTCGCCGGCGCAGGGCGCGGGCGCGGTGCCGTTCGGCACGGCGCGATTCTGGCATGGATGGCGTCGCGTCGGCGACAGGCCGACCTGGCCAGCCTGCGGCAGTACGACGGCGTCCGTCGCGCCCAAGCGGCCCGGCGCGACGACCCGGCATGTCTGTACGGACGGAGCCAATTCCCCCGAGACCGCCAGGACCACCGCCCCTAGCGGGTCCCGCCGCCGGCCGGCGCCGAACGCGGTTGCTATAATCGCCGGTCCTTCGCGCAAAGCGCGCCGCGTCCGCGGCGTCGCCGCTGCGCCCGCTTCCTCAGCATCCGGAGTTCCCATGTCGCAGCAGATCCTCAAGGCCCTGAATCTGGCCGAGATGAATTCGGGCACTTACCTCGGCAACGGCGAATGGTCCAAGACCAGCGACGCCGGCGTGCTCGAATCGATCAACCCGAGCAACAACGAAGTCATCGCCCGCGTGCATGCGAGCTCGGAAGCCGATTACGAAACCATCCTCACGCGCGCCCAGGCCGCGTTCAAGGTCTGGCGCACGACGCCGGCGCCCAAGCGCGGCGAAGCCATCCGTCTCTGCGGCGAAGCGCTGCGCCAGCACAAGGACGCGCTGGGTTCGCTGGTCGCGCTGGAGATGGGCAAGATCAAGCCCGAGGGCGACGGCGAAGTGCAGGAAATGATCGACATCGCCGACTTCGCCGTCGGCCAGTCGCGCATGCTGTACGGCTACACCATGCACTCGGAGCGCCCGGGCCACCGCATGTACGAGCAGTGGCATCCGCTGGGCATCGTCGGCGTGATCTCGGCGTTCAACTTCCCGGTCGCGGTGTGGGCCTGGAATTCGTTCCTGTCGGCGATCTGCGGCAACATCACGATCTGGAAGCCGTCGCCGAAGACGCCGCTGTCGGCCATCGCCTCGATGCAGATCTGCAACGCCGCGCTGAAGGCCGCCGGCTTCCCGGACATCTTCTTCCTGTTCAACGACGCGCGCACCGAGCTTGCGCAGAAGTTCGTCGACGACCACCGCATTCCGCTGATCAGCTTCACCGGCTCGACCCAGGTCGGCCGCCTCGTCGGCGAGCGCGTCGCCCAGCGCATGGGCCGCTCGCTGCTGGAGCTCGGCGGCAACAACGCGATCATCGTCGACGAAACCGCCGACCTGAAGCTCGCGATCCCGGGCATCGTGTTCGGCGCGGTCGGCACGGCCGGCCAACGCTGCACGACGACGCGCCGCCTGTTCGTGCACGAATCCATCTTCGACGGCGTGCTGAACACGCTGATCGGCGCCTACAAGCAGGTCGAAGGCAAGATCGGCGATCCGACCCTGTCCACGACCCTGATGGGTCCGCTGACCGACAAGGCCTCGGTGCAGCGCTACCTCGGCGCGATCGAGAAGGCCAAGGCGGCCGGCGGCAAAGTCGTCACCGGCGGCGCCGCGCTGACCGACCGTCCGGGCAACTTCGTGCTGCCGACGATCATCACGGGCCTGAAGAACAGCGACGAGGTCGTGCAGAGCGAAACCTTCGCGCCGATCCTCTACGTGATGCCGTTCAAGACCATCGACGAAGCGATCGGCTACCAGAACGGCGTGCCGCAGGGCCTGTCGTCCTCGATCTTCACGCAGAACGTCAAGACGGCCGAAGCCTTCCTGTCGGCGGCCGGTTCGGACTGCGGCATCGCCAACGTCAACATCGGCACCTCGGGCGCGGAAATCGGCGGTGCCTTCGGCGGCGAGAAGGAAACCGGCGGCGGCCGCGAATCCGGCTCGGACGCCTGGAAGGCCTACATGCGCCGCCAGACCAACACGATCAACTACTCCGACGCGCTGCCGCTGGCCCAGGGCATCAAGTTCGAGTTTTGAGGCGTAGTGGGAGCACCTCTCCCGCCGTTATGCGATACCGACGGGCCGCTGACGCGGCCCGTCGTCGTTTGAGTCGCAACCACGCACATCGTCGAACGGCGCGCCTCTTGCGCCCGGGCCGAAACCGCAGGTTGTGGTGAGCCGAAGGCGAACCGCAACGTCTCGGCCTCGCCGGCACGAAGAGCGCCGAACAAGCACCTTTCGCTCGCATGCGCGTGCTATCCGGATCGTTCCAGACGAGTTCTTTGCGACAGGGACACCGCGATGTTGCGGTTCGCTGTGCTCTGCAACCTACGCGCCGTCGTCAGACGACGCGAGGTCTTGAGCCAAAAGGCGGCAAGCCGAAGGCGAACCGCAACGTCGCGCTCGCGCCGCCACCGGGCGGCGCGAGGTCTTGCGCAGCGATCAGAAGCGGAACTGCGCCGACGCGCCGAGCAGGTTGCCGCTGCTGTCGTAGCTGCCGTTCAAGCTGTTGCCGGTGGCCGTGCGCGTGCTGATCTGTGCGTCGTTGACGAAGATGTGGCCGTAGCCCAGATCGAAGGCCATGGTGTCACTGGGGGTATAGCCCAGGCCGACCGTGACCCAGCGCCGCGTGCCGTCGGGCACGCGCGGCGTACGCGTGGAGACGTGGGTCGGCGAGCCGTCGACGGCGAAGCCGCCGCGCAGCACCCAGGTCGGATTGAAGCGGTATTCCGCACCGACCGAGCCGAACCAGGTGTCTTGCCAGTCGAAGTTCTCGACCGTGCTCGGCTGGGCCGGATTGGCATAGTCGACGACGAGCTGGTTGAACGTGGACCAGCGCGTGTAGCCGACGTCGGCGCCGAGGCTGAAGCGGTCGTTGAAAGAATGCCACCAGCTCGCCGTCGCGTTCGCCGGCGTCGTGAAACCGGCCTTGCCCGGCGTGTCGACGAACACCGCATTGCCCAGCGCCGGGCTGATTGCGGTCACCGCAGCCGGCACCTGGAAGCTCGCATTGCCGGACAGCTGGTGCACGACCTGCGAATGGAAGTTGACGCCGATGCGATCCTGATCGGTCGGCTTCCACAGCAGGCCCAGGCCGAAGCCCCAGCCCCAGTCGTCGCCGTCGACGCGGCCGAAACCATCCTGCGACTGCGGTAGCACCGGCGCGCCGCCAGCGGCGAGAATCGCGCCGAAATCGATGGCCTGGGTCAGTTCGGCCTTGGTGCGCTGGGCGACGACACTGGCGCCGAACGACAGCGTGTCGCTGAAGCGATACGCTGCCGCCGCGGTCAGGTCGACCGACTGGAACATGGACTTGTAGGCGCTGTAGCGGCCGACCCAGCCGCGGTCGTAGTCGGTCTCGAAACCGTAGGGCGCGCTGACCGAGAAGCCCAGGCGCCAGGCATCGCTGAGCGGCATGATGTAGTACAGCGCCGGAATCGGCTTGGTCACGCCGCCGTCGCCGCCGTTGCCGCCGCTGAGCGGGCGGCCGAGCGCGTCGGTGCCGCTGCCTGAGAACTTGGTGCTGAACTGCACGCCGGTCACGTCGGCCTGGAAGATCGCGCGGTCGACTTCGCTCATCGCGGCCGGATTATTGACGACGACGGCCGCGTCGTCGGGCGCGGCGGCCGAACCGGCGAACGCGCGGCCCAGCGCTTTTGCGCTGTTTTCCTTGAGCTGGAAGGCGCTGGCAGCGGCCTGCTGCAGCGGGGCGGCGGCGAGCGCGGCGACGACGGCGAGACTCAGCGCGCGCAGGCGGGAAGGACGGGAAAGGTACAACTTTTTATTTGTCACGGGAAAGCTCCGTTGTTGGTCCTGACTCCCCCGCGGCGCGAATCCTAGTACGCGCGGCGGCGTTGCGAATCTGCCGCCGCCGTCGCCGTTCATGCGGGATACACCCGACAGCCGCCGCTGCGAAGAGACGCTCCGCCGCGGGACCGAGCACACCGCCGAGGAAAAGTCGGACGAAACCGATCCCGGCAGGGATCGCATCAGACGTTAGTCGTAAGGCATTTGATTCCCGCAGAACGCGGACAAGAAGCGCAGGCGCCGTTCGATCGACAATTCGATCGACAAACGGCGAAACCCGTTGCTCGGAGACCCGCCAGACGGACTGGTCCGTGATCCGGCGCTCCATCCATGGCACGATGCGCGCCCCGCGCCGCCGTTTCGTCTGCATGTACCAGCTCGCCCGCCCCTTCCTGTTCTGCCTCGATGCCGAGAAAGCGCACGAGCTCGGCCTGAAATCGCTGGAGCTCGCCTTCCGCACAGGGCTGAATCCGCTGCTCGCGACGCGGCCGGCGCCGCTGCCGACCACGTTCTGCGGCCTGTCGCTGCCGAATCCGGTCGGACTGGCCGCCGGGCTCGACAAGAACGCGGCGCACGTCGATGCGCTGGCCGCGCTGGGTTTCGGTTTCGTCGAAGTCGGTACGACCACGCCGCGGCCGCAGCCGGGCAATCCGAAGCCGCGCATGTTCCGGCTGCCCGAGCACGAAGCCATCATCAATCGCCTCGGCTTCAACAATGCCGGCGTCGATGCGCTCGTGAAGAATGCCGAGGCCGCGCGCTACGGCGGGGTGCTCGGCATCAACATCGGCAAGAACAAGGACACGCCGAACGAGAACGCGGTCGACGACTATCTCTACTGCCTCGACCGCGTCTATGCGCGCGCGAGCTACGTCACGGTCAACATCTCCTCGCCGAACACGCAGGGCCTGCGCGATCTGCAGGAAGAAGAAACCCTCAAGCGTTTCATCGCGGCCTTGCGCGAGCGTCAGGAAAAACTCGCCGCGCAGCACGGCGCGCGCAAGCCCATGCTGCTGAAGATCGCGCCGGATCTCGCCGAGAGCGAGCTCGACGCAATCGCCGAGGTGCTGCTCGCCACGGGCATCGACGGCCTGATCTGCACGAACACGACGGTCGCGCGCGAAGCGGTCGCCGGCCACGTCCATGCGGGCGAAGCCGGCGGCCTGTCGGGACGGCCGGTGTTCGCGCGCTCGACCGCCGTGCTCGCCGGCATGGCAAAGCGGCTGCAGGACCGGATTCCGCTGCTCGGCGTCGGCGGCATTCTCGACGGCGCGGATGCGGTCGCGAAGATCGAGGCCGGTGCCGGCGCCGTGCAGATCTACAGCGGCCTGATCTACCGCGGACCCGCCTTGATCGGCGCCTGCGTGGAAGCGCTGCGCGCCGCGCGCGGCGAACGCGCATGAGCGAGTTCCGCGTCGCGCCGGCCCGCCTGGACGGCGCCGGCTACAGCATTCTCGAAGACGCGTCGCTGGCCGGCCGCAACACCTTGCGCGTGGCCGCGCGCGCGGCGCTGCTGGTCGACCTGCGTACGAGCGCCGCGCTGGCCGAAGTGCTGGCCTTTCCGCTGATCGCCGGCGCGCCGCTGCTCGTGCTCGGCGAAGGCAGCAACCTGCTGCTGACACGCGACGTGCCCGGCGTCGTGCTGAGCCTGTCCACGCGCGGCATAGCAATCATCGAGGAACGCGACGGATACGCGCTGGTCCGCGCCGAAGCCGGCGAGAGCTGGAACGATCTCGTGCACTGGACTCTCGGTCGCGGTCTGGCCGGACTGGAAAATCTCGCGCTGATTCCGGGCACGGTCGGTGCCGCACCGATACAGAACATCGGCGCCTACGGCGTGGAACTGGCCGAGCTCGTCGACGGTGTCGAAGCCTGGGACCGCGAAGCCGCGGCGCTGCGCCGCTTCAGCGCGGAAGACTGCGCGTTCGGCTATCGCGACTCGCTGTTCAAGCGCGAGCCGGGCCGCTACATCGTGACGGCGCTGACCCTGCGCCTGCCGCGCACGCCGACGCTGCGACTGGACTATGCCGGCGTGCGCGAGGAGCTCGCCGCGATGCAGGCCGACCTGCCGACACCGGCTCTGGTCGCCGAAGCGATCTCGCGTCTGCGCCGGCGCAAGCTGCCGGATCCGGCCGTGATCGGCAATGCCGGCAGTTTCTTCAAGAATCCGGTGATTCCGGCAGCCCAGGCCGCCGCGCTGGTCGCCGCCCATCCGCAGCTGCCGTCGTGGCCGCAGGGCGAGGACCGGCGCAAGCTCTCGGCGGCCTGGCTGATCGAGCAGGCCGGCTACAAGGGCCGCCGCGACGGCGATGCCGGCATCGCCGCGCAGCACGCGCTCGTGCTGGTCAATCACGGCAGCGCCAGCGGTGCGGAGCTCTGGGCCTTCGCCCAGCAGGTGCAGGCCGCCGTGCGGGAACGTTTCGGCGTGGCGCTGGAAGCCGAACCGCGCATCGTCTGACGGGCCGCGGCTACCGCCGGTCCACGACTCCCGTCGAACTGGGAGCGCAGTCACGACATACACCGACGCACGGTTTACCCTGAGCGGGTTTGCTCTCCCCCGTTCCGGAGTTCCGATGGCCAGCGCATTCGCAAGCCAGGTACTGAGCCGCCGTCAATTGATCCAATCCCTCGCTGCGGCGGTCGGCGTCGTCGATCCGGCCGCGATGCGCCGGCCCGGCAAGGCCGCGGTACAGACACCCGAGCACGCGCCCGGTCCCGCGCTCGCGACACCGCCCGGCCCGGTGCGCTGGCTGCAGAAGGCCACGTTCGGCTACAACTATTTCGACTACGTCGCGCTTGGCCAGCTGCCCGGCAGCAGCGACGAGGCGCGCTGGACGAGCTGGGTCGCCGCGCAGTTGAACCCGGCCGCCATCGACGACAGCGCCTGCGACGCGCGCATCGCCGCGGCCGGCTTCACGACCCTGGGCAAGACCCTGCCGCAGCTCTGGAGCCAGCACCACGGCGAAACCGCCAACTACACCGTGCGCATGCAGCCGATCGCCGAGATCGAGTGCGCGACGACGATCCGCGCGGTGTATTCCAAGCGCCAGCTGTTCGAGGTCATGACCGACTTCTGGCACGACCACTTCAGCACCTACGGCTGGGACTACGACGCCGGCCCGCTGTTCGTGCACTACGACCGCGACGTGATCCGGCCGAACGTGTTCGGCAATTTCCGCACCCTGCTCGAAGCCGTGGCCAAGTCGACCACGATGATGTACTACCTCGACCTCTACGCGAGCACGGTGGCCGGTCCGAACGAGAACTACGCGCGCGAGCTCATCGAGCTGCACACGCTCGGCGCCGAGAACTACGCCGGCGTCATGGACCCGACCGATCCCTCGCTGCCGACCGGCATCATCGGCGACGGCCTCGCCGCCCGGCTCAAGTACGTCGACGAGGACGTCTACGAAGCCACGCGCGCACTGACCGGCTGGACGATCAAGAACGGCTACTGGCAGTTCCCGGCCGACAACGACGGCACCTTCGTGTTCCGCGACTCGGCCGATTGGCACGACCGCTTCACCAAGTACGTGCTCAATCGCCGCTTCGCGCCGGATCAGGGTCAGCAGGACGGCTTCAAATTGTTCGACCTGCTCGCCGCGCATTCGGGCACGGCGACGTTCATCGCGCGCAAGCTCTGCCGCCGCTTCATCGGCGACGATCCGCCGCCGGGACTGGTCGCGAGCATCGCGCAGCTGTTCCAGAACACCTGGCAGGCACCGGACCAGCTCAAGCAGGTCACCCAGGCGCTGCTGACCAGCAGCGAGTTCAAGAACGCCTGGGGCACCAAGATCAAGCGCCCGTTCAATGCACTGACCGGCGCGCTGCGCGGCACCTTCGCCGAATTCACGCCGACCCTGGCGACCTACGGCACGGACTGGTCGACCAAGGACGAGATCAACTCGCGCCTGCAGCAGGCCGGCCAGCGCAAGTTCTATTGGCCGGCACCGAACGGCTATCCGGACCGGGCCTCGGCCTGGGCCAGCAGCGGGAGCCTGGCCATGACCTGGAAGATGCTCGTGCGCCTGACCGAGATCCATCGCGAAGTCGGCTACGACGGCGCGCGGCCTTACGTCATCGACGTGCTCGGCATCACCACGGCGTCCTTCCCGGCCGCGGCCGACCGCACGGCGGCGAACATCGTCGGCTACTGGTGCGACGTGATCCTCGGCTTCCGGCCCGAGCCGGTCTATACCAAGGCCGTCGACTTCCTGCGCCAGAACGCGGCGCCGACCGAGGCGCTGAACTTGAACGAAGCCTGGGCCGGCGGCGCCACGCCGAACCTCAAGAACCACTACACCCAGTCGCGCCTGCGTTCCACCGTCGCGCTGATCCTGTGCAGTCCCGACGCCCTGCGCCGCTGAGGAGAGCCCCATGTTCGATCGTCGCGATTTCCTCAAGACCTGCGGCGCCGGCGGCGGCGCCCTCGCCCTGGCCGGCACCAGCCGGCTCGCCTTCGGCGCAACCCAGGCCAACAGCTACGACACGCTGGTCGTGGTGTTCCTGCGCGGCGGCATGGACGGGCTCAGCCTGTTCTCGCCGGGCGGCAGCAATGCCAACCGCGCGGCCTACGAGACGGCCCGGCCCAGTCTGAAGGTGCCGCTCAGCGGTGCCGGCGCCGGGCTGGCCGTCAGCAGCGACCAGTGGCGCCTGCATCCGCGCGCGGCGCAGCTGCGCGATCTCTACACCGGCGGCAAGCTCGCCGTGGTGCTCGGCGCCGGCATGCCCGCGCCGGTCACGCGCAGCCACTTCGACGCGCAGATCAACATGGAGGTCGGCCTGGCCGGCCAGGGCGGCGGCATAGGCTGGCTCACGCGCGTGCTCGAGAGCGCGAACCTGCCCGGCACCGTGCAGATTCCCGCGGTCAGCGCCGGCAGCATCACCTCGACCAGCCTGCTCGGCAGCACCGAGGCCATCACCTTGGGCAGCGGCTCGGATTTCCGCATCGACTCGGGCTCCTGGGCCTGGAACGTCGAGCCGGATTTCCGCACCACCGCGCCGCCCGGTGCGCGCGGCCTGTTCGGCGTGCTGCCCGACCTCTGGACGGCCGCCGGTGATTTCGAGGCTGCCGGCCGGCAGACCCTGGATGCGCTCAACGTCATCAAGCCGATCGACTTCGCCGCCTACGCGCCGGCCAACGGCGCCGTCTACGATTCGGCGAGCGGGTTCGCCCAGCAGCTCAAGATGCTGGCCCAGCTGATCAAGCGCGACGTGGGCCTGCGCATCGCGACGATCGACCTCGGCGGCTGGGACACCCACGACGGCCAGGGCAACCCGGCCAACAGCTACGACTACTTCGGCAACAAGGTCGAGGAACTGTCCAAGGGGCTCGGCGCGTTCTACGCCGACCTCAACGGCAGCGGCGCGGCGAACTATGCGAGCACGACCAGCGTCGTCGTCATGAGCGAGTTCGGCCGGCGCGTGCGCGAGAACGACGACGGCGGTACCGACCACGGCTACGGCAACATCATGCTCGCGCTCGGCGGCTCGGTGAACGGCGGCCAGACCTTCGGCAACTTCGCCGGCCTGTCCACGGCGCAGCTGTTCGAAGGCGCCGACGTCATGGTCACGACCGACTACCGCCGCGTCATGTCCGAGGCGGTGATCCGCCGCCTGCGCAACCCGAACGTCTACTACGCGTTTCCGGGCTATTCCGGCTATACGCCGCTGGGCATCTTCCAGGGTACCGACCTGACGCCGACCGGCAACGACCGGATTTTCGCGAACGGCTTCCAGTGAGGTACCGCAGGCCGCCGCTGCCCGTGGCCGCCTGCATGTCGTCCCGAAGCCGGCGGCGTCCGAGCGCCGATTCCGGCCTCGCTCACGACGCGCAAGGTCGAGTTTCCGGGCGAGGACACCCTGCCCGGCGCCCGCGAAACCCGAATGAACATTTTCATTAGCCATTGATTTTAAATGGCTTTCCAAAGATATCCCGCAGCCGTTCCGCTGCATAGCGCTGAAACGATGCTCTGTTAAACTCGCCCTCCCGCCCCACCGGGCAAGTTGCCGCGACTAATGAGCGAGGACCACCCTAGTACCACCGCCCACCGTTCCTGGTTCGATCGTCTGAGCCAGGCACTGTCGGGCGAACCGCGCAATATCGAGGAGCTGCTCGAGGAACTGCGCCAGGCGCAGGCCAACGGCCTGCTCTCCAACGACACCCTGTCCATGGTCGAGGGCGCGATCGAGGTCAACGACCTCACGGTCGCCGACGTCATGGTGCCGCGCGGACAGGTCGTCAGCCTCGCGGCGCATGCGCCGTTCAAGGACAACCTCGCGATCGTCATCGAATCGGGCCATTCGCGCTTTCCGGTCCATGGCGACGAAAAAGACGAGATTCTCGGCATCCTGCTGGCCAAGGACCTGCTGCGCTGTCTGGCCGACGGCGTGCCGGCCGACGTGCGCATGCTGCTGCGCCCGGTCGCGCTGATACCGGCGTCGAAGAAGCTCAACATCCTGCTCAAGGAATTCCGTCTCTCGCACAACCACATGGCCATCGTCGTGGACGAGTACGGCGGCGTCGCCGGCCTGATCACGATCGAGGACGTGCTGGAGCAGATCGTCGGCGACATCGACGACGAACACGACGATGCCGACGACGGCGAATCGCGCCAGGTCACCGAGCTCGACGGCCAGTGGCTGGTCAACGCGCTGACGCCAATCGCCGAATTCAACGAACGCTTCGGCAGCCACTTCCTCGACGAGGAATTCGATACGGTCGGCGGCATGATCACGGCCGAATTCGGCCACCTGCCGGAAACCGGCGAGGAAATCTCGCTGGGCGGCTTCGACTTCCACGTCAGCAAGGCCGACGACCGACGCGTCCATCAGTTCACCGTGCGCGTGCATGCGGCCTGAGGCCGGAATGCAGCGCCGGATCGCGCTGCTGTTCGCGCTGCTCTGGCTGCTGTTCGCCGTGACTGCGGCCGCGCAGACCGACACGGCGGGCAACGAACCCGGCAGCGAGCTGCAGATCTCGCTGCTGACCTTCGGTCCCGGCGAGATCTACTGGGAGCGCTTCGGCCACAACGCGATCGCGATCCGCGACCGGCGCAGCAATGAGGCCGTCAGCTACAACTACGGCATCTTCGATTTCGAGGAAGAGTCGTTCTTTCTGAACTTCCTGCGCGGCTACATGCGCTACACGATCGATGCCACGTCGCTGGAACGCGACCTGGCCTGGTATCGCGAGGAAGGCCGCGCCGTGCTCGAACAGGAACTGCAACTCACGCCGGCGCAGCGCCTCGCCTTGCGCGATTTCCTCGAATGGAATCTGCGCCCGGAGAACGCGAAGTACGACTACGAGTACTTCACCTCGAACTGCTCGACCAAGGTGCGCGACGCGCTGGACCGTGCGCTCGGCGGTGCGATACGGCGCAGCCTGGAGACGCGCTCGCGCGGCTATACCTATCGCCTGCAGGCCGACAGCCTGCTCGCACCGATTCCCGCACTAATGCTGCCCATGGACCTGGGTCTGGGTCCCTATGCCGACAAGCGCCTGTCGTTCTGGGACGAGAGCTTCATCCCGGCCGAATTCGCCCAGCATCTGGCTCAGGTACAGATCGACGGCGCCGACGGCAAGCCGCAGCCGCTGGTCGTCGCGACGCGCGTGCTGAGCACGGCCAACGCGAACCTCGCCGCGGACGAGAATACCTGGCTGCGCCGCCACGGTCCTTACCCGATCGGCTACGCGGCGCCGGTCGCCGTCGTCAGCTTGGCCCTGAGCCTGCTGCTGTTCATCGCCGCGCGCTCACCGCGGCCGCGCGCCGCACTGGCGTTCGCGCTGGCGGCGATCTGCTTCGCGCTCGCGGCCGGCCTGTCCGGTCTCGTGCTGGCCGCGCTGTGGCTGCTGACCGAACACGTCTCGGCCTGGCGCAACGCCAACCTGCTGCTGCTCGATCCACTGCTGCTCCTGCTGCTGCCGGCGCTCTGGCGCACGCGCCGGCCGAACTGGCACAGCGGCCGCGCGACGCGGCTGCTCGCCGGTCTCGTGCTGGCGCTGGCGCTGCTCGCGCTCGCGATCAAGGTGCTGCCCTGGTTCATCCAGAACAACGCGGTCTGGATCGCCTTGCTGCTGCCGCCGCACCTCGTACTGGGCTGGCGTCTGCTGAAACGCTGAGAGGCATCGGCGACGGCGCTGGGCAACGCAATGCGAGCTTCGCCTGCGCTGCGCCTGCACCGCACTCGAGATCACCAGAACCTACGGTTCCGAGCGACAGCCTTCTCACCGCCGAAACCCCATCCCCACCCATGCCCTCCCCTTGAAGGGG
>Ga0247823_10001706_pt1 | contig 18159 bp, 10 predicted proteins | sample 13C_PalmiticAcid_2_FD_192426 | JGI IMG/M metagenome (GOLD analysis project Ga0247823, IMG submission 192426) | Soil microbial communities from agricultural site in Penn Yan, New York, United States - 13C_PalmiticAcid_Day30 | ecosystem: Environmental > Terrestrial > Soil > Agricultural land... | reverse complement strand
CGGCGGGAAGGATATTCCCCGCCGCCGCTTCATCGAGCGACGCCGCGGTGCCGATGTTCACCGATCCGGTCGAGAAGCTCAGGTAACGGGCACCATAATTCGCCGCCTGACCCAAGCTGACCGGGCCGTTGCTGACGAACGACATGGTCCCGTCGGAATAGAGCGATGCGCCATCCTCGACGACGATGAGTCCCGTGGTTCCGGCGTTTTCCGATGTGGGAAGTTCGAGCAGACCATTAGAAACCGCGAGGATATTGGCGTTGCTGTTCGTGATGTTGAAACCCATCGTCGAATCGAACGCCGGAGCGCCCTTGCCCACGGTCGAGAGGATCGCGCCCTGCTCGACACGGATGTCTGAATTGCCGTCGGAGATCAGGAAGATCTGCCCCGCCGACAATTTTGCGCCGTCGCGAACCCGGATGCCGCCGAAGCTGGTATAGCTGTACGCAAAGCCCCCGCCTGCCGAGACGTCGATCGTCTGTCCGGTGGCCGAGTTGCCGCCGCGAGAGACACGGCCGCCCAGCACCATCATGCGCGCTCCGACCGCGTTCAGGTCAGACGCATAAATCCAGGCATTGCCTTCGGTTCCGGTCGCACCATCGGCCAGAATCTCCAGCTCATAGCTGCCGGAGTTGCCGTAATTGCCGGGGATGAGGACGAGCGAACCGCCGATGCCCTTCTCGGCCGGGGCGAAGAGGCCGGTCCCCGCGAACGAAAAGGCGGGGCGCTGTTGCGCGCCGGCTTCGGGTGTCGACAACGCCAGCAGGAACTCCTTGCCATCGCGGGGCAGCAGCGGGGCCGGCCGGTCGAACAGCGCCGTCGCGGGCCGTTTCAGCAGGAAGTCCTCGAAGCTCGTTTCGTCATATTGCGAAAGCGTGCGAACCACCTTGGACGGGGTCAGGATGATATCGACCGGGGTCGCCGAACGGGCATCCATATGCGCGACATTGGTGTGGACACCCAGCGCGATCGACCCGCCGGGCAAGCGCGTGACCTGCCCGCCGCCCGGCCGCGTCACCTTGCCCATTTCGACGCGATAGGCGCCTTCCATCAGCGCATATTCGGCGGGCAGCAGCATATAGGTGCCCGCTTTCAGCCCGTCGATGCCCTCGGGCACGATGATCTGCCGCCCGAAATCGGGCTGGGCATGACCATCGATCGCCGCCGGCGCGGCCGAATATTGATAGGCCGGAACGATCGCATAGACCTTGTTGTCGGGGTGGCTGAGACCGCGATAGCCGGGGTTCACATTGGCAAGCGCGGTCTGGAGGACATCGACCGAACCGCCGCGACCCGGGATGAATCCGGCCCCGGTCGGCATGCCACCGCCCGACAGATCGAGCACCGAGCCCTGATCGGCGCGCAACGAGCCGACCACCGTGACGCCCTGCGCCGCCAGCGTCGTGTCGATTTTCTGGCCGTTCAGCGTCCAGCTCAGTCCGTTGGTTGTTCCGCCATAAGGAATGAACAAGCCCTTTGCGCTGACCGACGTCAGGCTGCCGGGCAACAGATTGACTTCGCTGGTCGTGACATTCCGGCCATTGCCCCAGCCGGTCTGGCCGGGCTCCGCCAATTCGGGCCCGGGATAGAATTGGCTGCCCCCCATACCCAGCGTGATCCGGCCCAGCGGCGCACGCAAGACGCCGCCCTGGTTGATGATGTCGGCGCCGACCGTGACCTGGCCATAAATCGACAGCGGCGGCGCCGCGTCCTTGCTGCCCTCGAGGCGATGGAAGCTGACGGTGCCGCCCTTCATCATCGTCGTGTAAATCGACGTCTCGCCGGGGAAGCGATAGCTATAGACGCCTGCCAATATGGTCGCGCCCACGCCGGTCATGGGATAGATTTGCGCCGCGGTGAAGTCGATGTTGCTGAGCGTGCGGATCTCGCCGCCGGTCAGCCGGATGTCGCTGCGGCTGATGACATGGATGTCCTTGGGCGCGGCATATTCATATTCCAGCTGTCCGTTATCGACGAGCCCGATCGACCCGTTCACGCCGAAACGGATGCCGGCCATATCGACGAGGCCGCCGGTGATCGTCAGGCTGCCGTTGCCGATGTCGGGCCGCTTGCCCAGCGCGATCCGCCCCGCGTTCTGATAGGTGATGTCATTGCCCCACATCGTGCCACCGCCGGCAAAGTTCACATAAGCGGCGTTGAGGCGGACATGGGCATCGACATCGAAATTGCCGATCGATCCGGAGAGCGTCAAATTGCGACCGAGGTCGAGCGCGATATCGCCATTGAACAGGACGACATCGTCGGACTTCAGGGTCAGGCTGTCGAATCCTCCGGCCTTGATCCGGTCGACGCCGACGCGTGCCTGACCGACGATGTCGGGCTTGCCCGCATTGGCGGCCTCGGCTTCGTCGAGTGTCTGGCCCGGCGTCCAGCATCCGGCGATGCAATCGCCATATTGGAGGACGTCGCCAAGGCTCGATTGATAGGTCTGATCGACGATCACGCTGCGCAGGCGCCGCATGAAATTGGGCACGGCGCGGCGGGGGAAACCCGTTGCGCCATGATCGAACAGGATGGGGGTCGTGAGTGCGACCGACAATTCGCCGCCCAGCGCGCCCGCGCCGCCCGCATGCGCCCGCATCTCGCCATCGAGGAAGACGCCATATTGGGAGTCGAACGCGATGCGCCCTCCATCGGTGGCAAGCAGCAGGTTCCGCCGCTGTTCGGGCAGGTTCGAGGCGAGATAATCGATCTCGGCGCTGGCGCCCGACGCGTCAAGCAGCGCGCCTTCGCGCACGACGATATAGGCGCTCGTCAGTTCGCGCGGAACGGTGAGGCCGCGCGGCTGGAGCAGCTGACCGCCGAGATGGATCTTGCCGCCTGCCGACACATGCGCATAGCGCAGCCCCCGGTCGTCCACCGCAGTATGGGCGCGGCCCGACACATCGATCACGCTGCCCGATTCGAGCCAGATCGCGCGGGTTGAATCATAAAGAATGGGCCCCGCAGCGACCTCGAGCCGGTTCATATTCTCGGCCGGGCCGGCCATCAGGTTCACCGATCCCCCGCGTGCCTCGATCCGTCCCTCGATCAGCATGCGGTCCGCCGCCGTCACCGAAATCGACTGCCCGTCATCGACTCGCAGCGCAGTGCCCGCGCCCAGATGGAAGCTGCCGAGCAACTTGGCGTTGCGATCGGTCCCGCCATAGGGGCTCGGCGTATTGATGTCGCCGCCCCCCGCAGCCGTCAGGCTGAGGCTCGCTCCCTTGCGCTGGATGAAGCGGCCTTTCGCGGCATCTTCGCGGAACATCGGCGGTAGCCACAATTCCATCGCGTCTTCGGCCGCCGCGCCCGACGCGACGGTGAAGCTGTCCGTCGTGATGCGCCGCACCGGCGCGCGGACATCGATCGGCGTATCGCCGCGCACGAGCATGTCGCCGCCCGCGCGCACGTCATAATCGCTGAACCCCTGCTGGAAAAACCCGGTGTCGAGATGCAGCGGCGCGGCGATCTTCGCCGCGACGGGCAATTTCCACCCGCGCTGCAACGTCGCGCCCTTTGGAATGACGATATCCGCGGCGAGGACCGTGCCGGCCGGGATTTTCGTCGCCAGCGGCGCTGGCAGGGTCAGACCGCCCGGAAAGGCCGTCGCGATATCGACGGGCACCGTGCCGGGCTGGAAGGTGATCGAGCCATAGCCGAAGGTGACACCCGCCGGGACGACCATACCGCCGCTGAAAACATTGAAATCCTGATCATAGACATAGGCGCCCGCCGGCACCGTCCAGTCGGTCGCGGTGGTGTGCCCCGTAAAATCAATCCGGGTCGCGGTGGCGATGGTATCGCCGCCGAACAGCTTGGTCTTGAGGTCGAGGAAATCGAACGCGAGCGCGCTGCCGGCCGGAAGGGTCACGGCTTCCTGCAACTGCGCCTCGATCGGCAGGACCTCGCCCGCGGCAAGAATGTTGCCGCCGCCGAGAATCTTTTCGCCGATCGTGATCGATCGACTTCCCGTCATCAGAAACAGGCTACCGCCGCTTTCGTCTCCCGACCCATAAGAGCGCAGCGAACCGCCGAGCACGAGGTCGTTCATGTTCGCGCGCGGCAGCTGGCCGGTGGCCAGAGCGACATCGCCGCCTCTGGCACCGACGAAGGTCCCGTCTTCCATGATCGCGCCGCCCGCCGATGCGTCGATCAGACTGCCCTCGCCCAGGCTGAGCGACCCCTGCCGGCTCTGGATAAACACATTACCGCCGTCGAGATGGGCGAGATTCCGCCTGTCGCTACCGGTCTTCAGATTGACCCACAGCCCCGTGGTGTCGAAGGTCACGCCATCGGCGATCTTGATATCGGTAGCCAGAGTGTCGCAGTTCGAACTGCAAACGACGGGCACGCCTTCGATCGAGATCGTGCCGCTTCGCGCAGTGATGTCGCCATGGATGTCGGCCCGGACCGCCTTCATCGCCACGTTGCCGCCATTGGCGACCGTCAGGCCCGATTCCACTCGCAGATTTTCCCCGGTAATCCGGAGTTCGCCGAGGCCCGCGGCATTGATCGCGCCGAGCGACAGCCGCACGTTGCCGGCCACGTCCGGCGCCAGCACGCTGTTCACCGTCATTCCGCTGGTGATATCGGTCCCATCGCTCAGCGTGACGTCGGACTTGAACGCCAGGGTCTGACCCTGGCCGGGGACCGGCGGCACGTGGAGCCGATTGCCGACATAAAGTCCGCCAGCCAGTGGCACGACATTCTGCGGCAGTTTAAAGCCGTCGATGCGCGGCGCCAGCACGCCGTTGATATTGCCATAGTCGTCGATCGTGACCGGCAAGTCGGGGCGGGCGTTGGTCTGGCGGTCGCCGACGATGACATCGGCAATCAATGTGCCTTCCATCAGCAAGGTCGGCACCGAAAGCGAGAGTGTGCCGGCATCGCGGCCCACAGTATAACCTTCTTCCCAACGCGCGACATGTACCCGGCTGAAGGGATTGGTGTATGTCTCGGTATAGGCCTCGCCCCACCGTTCATGCTTGCGGACATGGGCATTGCCAACGGCGATCAGCTTGACCCCCGCCGGCGCCTCGCCCGACGCATAGAGTTTGCCGTCGGACCCCATGAAGAGGGTCGAGCGGACGAGACCCGCCGCATAGTCGAGCGAGCCCCCCGAGATATCGAGAATCGCGCCCTTCTGAATGATCAGCTCGCCGACATCGGCGGGCGTCGAAGGCAGGCTGCCATGGCCGCTGGCAAAGGTGATGGAGCCGGCGTTGGCGGCCCATTCGCCGATCTTGTGCGGAACATTGCCCAGGTGGCCGCCGACCTCGACCAGGCCGCCCTCGGTATAATAGCGGTCGCCGTCATGCCCGCCGGTTCCCGACGGCAGCAGCACCAGATCGCGCACGTCGATCCAGATGTTGTTGTGCTTCAGCGCCTCGACTTCACGATTCTGGCCCGAATCGCGCATTTCATAGGGCTGCAGATTCACCATCAGGCTGTTGGATTCCATATCCATCGCCACGCCGCGGACACCCGATACATCGAGGACGGCGCCTTCGCCAACAAAGGTCCGCTTGCGCGCGGTCACGGCGATCTGCCCGCCCTGCGCAATCGTGTGCGATCCGCCCTCGAACAGCGCGGTGCCGCCGGTCACGATCTCGACCCGCGACTGGTCGAGCCGGTCGGGTTGCAGGAAGTTGGCGTTCCCCGAGCCCTGATTGTTCAGCAGGCTGGGACGGCTGCGATCGAGCGGATTCACCAGCGCCTCGCGCTGGGCATTGGTTGCCGTTTCCTTGCTGTCGAGTTCGGGAAGGATCAGCGTCAGGCTGTCCTTCGTCAAGGTGACGCTGGTATTTTCCTTACCATCGCGCGCGTTGGTGAGCAGGTGAATCGTGCCCCGGGCGTGAACATTGGTCGTCGCAATGGCAACCCCGTCCTGCACCACATGCTCGCCCGCGATGGTGATGTCGCCCTGTCGCGCCTCGATCAGGCCCGAATTGACCGCGCGGCCGCTGTCGCTGCCCGCGCCGACCTCGACTGCGATTTCCTGCCCGCGCGTGGTCGATGCCTGATTGACGTCGGTGCCGAAGCCGGGACGGATGAGGAAATCGTCGCCGGCCGCAAGAATCGTCTGGCCGCGATCGGTGAGGATCGTGCCGGCATTTTCAACCTCGCTGCCGAGCAGCATAACATAGCCGCCCGCTTCGACGACCGTCTTGGGATTGCTTGTCGCGATCCGCGCGCCGGCCTCGACCTTCACCGTGCCTTCGGCGCCTTTGAAGGCCGCGACCTGAATCGGCGGCTCCCACCAGTTCGGGCTGGGAACCTCGCGCATATGGATGCCGAAATCGCGGAACTGTTCGTTGGTGATATTGGCGGTCGACGCGATGAGATTGCGGACATTGACCTGCGATGCGCCGCCGAAGATGATGCCGTTGCGATTGATCAGATAGACCGCGCCATCGGCCTTGATCGTGCCGAGGATGCGCGACGGATCAGCGCCCGGATCGAGAACGCGGTTGAGGGTGATCCAGTGGCTATTGCCATGATGGTCGAACTTCAGATCGGTTTCGCGCCCGATATTGAAGCTGTCCCACGTCAGAATCGCCTTGTCCTGCGTCTGGTCGACAGTGACCTGGGTGCGGCCATCGCCGCCCTGCGACTGGGTAGGCGATTTCGCGCCGGCCCAGAGGCTGGGGTCGATCTGGATCCCCGCCGCGGGTTGAAGCCCGCCTTGCCCGAGGCCGTTCGGAATATTGGCCTGCGCCGCCAGCGCCGCTTCGCGCGCCGCTTTCTGAGCGGCGTCCATTTGCGCGCGCAAGCGCGAAGCGTGCTGCAGCGACGCGCGGGTCCGCTCGGCCGCAACCTGCGCCGAGGCGTTCTGGCTCGCGGCCTTCTGCGCAGCCTGTGCTGCCGCAACGGCGGGATCGACGGTCGTTCGCTGACCGAAATTCTGGGCATGTACCGTCCCGGCAAGGGTCAGTGTGGCAAGCGACGCCCCGATCAGCAGGCGGTTGCGAAACAAGCGGTTCTGGACGGTCATCGAACGAACTCCGGAAAGGAAAGCACCGCGCAAGCGGCAATAGAAAGGTCGGGATTGGGCATCGCGGCGCGAAGCGGTGCGCCTGGACGGTCAACGAAAGCCGTCATTGCGGTCGTCCGAGGCGGGGCGCCGCGAAACTCTGACCTGGCCGCTGAGGGTGCACCGAATGCCCGAGAGCGTTGCCCATGCGCAGGCGCGTGCCCGACAGGCTGGATACGCCAACGGTGACGTCGGGAGATCCCGTCTGCGGAACCTCGATCGTCCGGCGCGCCTGATCCCGCGCGATCCGGGCCGCGTCCTGAAGCCGCTGCGAGGCGCAATCAAGATGCCCAGACCGGTGGCCTGCAATTTCTACGATGACGCAGCGTTTCGGTGCCTTGCCGTCGCCGGCAAGACCGCTTTCGTCCCGCTCCGCCCCGCCACCAGCCTGCGCCAACGCCGGACTGGAAGCTGAACTGACGGCGAGCACCGCGAGCGCCGCAAATGGCCAGATCGCGGACGCGCGGCGACAGGCCGCGAAATGCCTTCGCCCGGCCCGCGGCGCAGCGGCCCGCCCGGCCGTGGACGAACCGGGCGGCGCCGCGCTCGCATCATGGCGGTGCATCATCGGGCACCGGCATGCCAAGCTGGACAGCAGTCTCACGGCCATTTGCCTAGAACCGCGTCGACAGGTCGACGATCAGGCGATCGACCGACAGCGGCGGACCCGAGACCTCGTCGGACGACAGCCAGCGCAGCCCGAGGAAGCTGTTACGCGCGATCGCGTAATTGGCCCCGGCGAACCAGCCTTTCGCGTTGGTGCCGCCAAGTGCGAAATCGGAATCGGCGAACCCGTCGACGACTGCGTCGGAACCGAGGCGGCGATAACCGAGGTTGAAGCTCCAGTCGCCGCGCTCGGCGGTCCAGCTGCCCTGCCCCGTGCCGAGATTGAGCCGTCCGACGAGCAGGCGCGCCTGCCATCCGGTGTCGCCGCCGTCATATTGACCGCCCGCGGTCCCGATGACCGGAGCGAAGTTGTTCAGCGCGAGCGGTGCGATGGCGCGGCGATCGAAGGCAAGATTCTGGACATAGTCGCCATCCAGCCGGAGCCCGATCCGGTCGGTCAGATCATATTCGATCTCGCCGCGCGCGCTATAAAGCTCGAATTTTGAAGCGAGACCAAAATATTGGACCTCCGGGCTCGCGCCGGGCGGCACATTGGGATTGGGCGTGATGTTGCGTAGCGCAAACATCGTATTGCCGAACTGCTGGAACGCCGGCCGCGTCGGATCGGTATCGCAGGTCTCCTGATCCCAGCTGCAAGGCGAGGAGAATTGGCCCTGCAGGCCGTCGAAATAATAATAGGCCCCTGCCAGCCGCAGCCGGATATTTTCGGCGGGGCGGAAATCGATCCCGGCCTGTGCGGCAAAAAGATATTTATCCTTGCTGGGGAAGGAGCCGGCGACATTGCGCGAACCGAAGTTGAAGCTGGTGTTATACACGGGAAAAGCGCCCGCCGTGCCGAACAGTCTGAGATCGTCGGCCACCGGCGCGCTCGCCGAGATCGCGACGCCGTCGAAGTTCAGGTCGGTGTCGAAGAGCAGATCGCTGGTCCAGAAGGGATTGTCGAAACGGCCCACGTCGATCGTGACATTTTCGAGCGGCGTCAGGCGGAGCGACGCGCGATCGAGCCACAGATGATATTTTCCGCCGCCGTCGCCGCCGAGCGTCTGGTTGGTCGAAACCGGCGAATTATTGTTGCCGGTCGCAACCCGGATGTCCGCTGCGATGCCGTCGGCAATCTTGACTTTCAAGCCGAAGCGCGCCCGAAGCTGGAAGCGTCGGCGATCTTCCGCCGTGTTGAGATAGGGCGGTTTGACATAGCCGGGTGCAGTCTGGTTCGACTGGAAGCCGTCGCCGCCGTTGATCCGCCCCCAATCGACGAAGTCGAGATAATTGCCGCCGATCTGGAGCCCCGCCTTGTCATAAACGGGCGCGTCGAAGAAATGCCCCTCGCCCCGCATGCGGACGTCGCCATAAATCGCGATGCGCCGGGCCCATTCGGGGGTCTCACCGGGCTTGGCCCATCCTTGCACCTGCGCCTGCTCGCCCAGCTCGGCGCGCAGTTCAGCCTTGATCTGCTCGCGCACGACCTGCGGCACATAGGTGATGGTCTGGGTGCCATCCGGCGCGACGCCGGCGGCCGGGACCGGCGGTAGCGGCGTCTTGCGCGCCTCCTCGATCATCGCGTCGGCTTCCTCGCGCGACACCAGCCCCTTGTCGACCATCAGCTCGAGGAGCTTGTTGGAGTCGACCTGCTGGGCAAGCGCCGGCGACGAAAGAAGCGCCGTGCCTGCCGCGCAGCTCAGGAGCAGCGACTTCAATCGATTTGGATATTTGCAACGAAACATGTTTGATTTCCCTCCGGGAGTTGATGTGTCGGTGAGCCGGACCATCTGGTCAGCCTCCCGAGCGGGCATTGAGATCGATCCGCATCACGGGCTGGCCGGCCGGCGGACGCTGTGAGAGTTGCAGGCCGGTCAGGACCTGACGCAGACGGGCGTTGCGGCGTTCGTCTCCGCCGTCGAGGACGCGAATGCCGGTGATACGGCCGTCGGGTGACACGGTGACCGCGAGGCGTACCGAAAAACGCCCGCGGGCAAGTTCGCCGTCGCGCTGGGCGGCGCGCTGCAATTCGCGGGCCGCCATCGCGCCATAGGCTCGAAAGACGTCGCCGCTGCCGCCGGGCCGTCCGCCGATGCGGGTGCCCCCACCGTCGCCAACGGCGAGACCATAGTTGGACGGCCCCGCGCCTTCGCGCGCAGTCAGCGCACTGTCACCGACGGTCGGTTGTGCGTCCGGGGTTGGCGGGGGCGGCGTGTCGGTCACCGGCTGGTCAATCGGCATTGGCTTGGGCTCGGGCGGCTTTTCGACCGGCTTGACCTCGGGCGGCGGCGGTGGAGGGGGCGGCGGCAGGATGACCCGCGTCGTTTTCGTTTCGTTCGGACGCTCCGAAACCGTTTGGCGGCCGATCAGCGTGTAAGCGAGGAGCAGCACCAGCCCTGCGGCGACCACAAGGAGAACGCGGCCAAAGGTGACCGGCGATTGTTTGCGCCGGCGCGGGCCATGGCCCGGATCACCGAACATGCCGGGGTCGGTTAATGCGCCGGCCGCCATCACGCGCCTCCCGGAGGCCGGGTGGAGGCCATACCGAGGCTGGGCACGCCGACCTTGGAACACAGATCGAGCACCTGCATGATCTGGTCGTACTGCACGGCGCGGTCGCCGCGCAGGATCACCGCCAGATCGGGCGACGACACCATCGAGGTGCGAAGTTCGCTTTCCAGTTCGGCCATCGACACCGGCACGGCATCGATTGACACCGTTCCATCGTTGCTGACCGCGATCACCCGCGACTTGGGCTGATCGAGCGTCTTGGCCGAGCTCGCGCTGGGAAGATCGACCTTGATGCCCTGCACCGCCGCCGTGGTCAGCAGGATGAAGATTATCAGCAGCACGAAGGTGAGATCGACCAGCGGCGTGATGTTGATCTCGTTATATGGCTTCTTACCCTGGATCTGCATGGCGCCCTCCCCTCAAGCCGCTTTGGCGGTGGTGGGAGCGGGAGCGGGCGCGCGCTTGGGCAGGTCCTGCCCACCGGGTCCGTCTGCGGGGCCGGCATCCTGCCACGTCTCGGCGATGCGCTTTTCGAGCTCGTCGACGAAGATCTGGTTGTCGGCGCTGATCTCTTCGATGCGGCTAAGGAGGTAATTGTAGCCGAACAGCGCCGGGATCGCGACCGCGAGGCCCGCGACCGTGGCCAGAAGTGCTGCGGCAATGCCCGGCGCGATCGCGTTGATATTCACTTCACCGGCAGCCGCCACCGAGGCGAAGGTGATCATCACCCCCAGCACGGTGCCGAGCAGGCCGATGAAGGGGCCGCCCGAGATGGCGATGGTCAGGAGCACCATCTGCTTGTTGAGCTTCTGACTCTCGCGGACCTGCCCCGCGTCGAGCGCCGAGCGGATCGCCGCGATCGACTGCGCGCGGATCGCAAAGCGCGATCCCGAAGCGCGGCCTTCGGCAAGCCGATCGGTCAGTTCCCTCCGGCCGATCTGATAGAGCCGCCCAAGCGTCGAGTTGGCGGCCCCTGCCCCGGGATCGAAGGCAGGCAGACCATCATGGCCTCCACTCCGGCGCGACTGCTGACCATAGGCGTCGAGGAAATTATCATTGGCCGAACCGACGCGGCTCAGGAGCAGGCCCTTGCTGATCATGACCCAGATCGCCAGCGCCAGCATGATCGCGAGGATGCCGATGACGATCCACGCATCGAGCGTCAGCGCGGCGAACAGGATGCCGAAGTAATTATGGCCGCCGCTCTCGACCTGCTCGGCGGTATTGAAGGTCAGGAGCTTGGCCCCCTGACCCTCGGTTCCGGAGGCAAGCTGGAAGACCGCCTGCGGCAGCGCAGCGCCAGCGACGCGGAATTCGTCGATTTCGCCGGCGAAGCCGACGCCGAGTTGGGCCGCGCCGGTCGCGGGGGCCAGCGCCCCCGTCACTTCGCCAGCCGGCTGGCCGTTGATGTAGAGGATGCTCTTGCTGCCATCGTTCACCACCGCGACATTGGCCCAGGCATTTGCGGCGAGCGCTCCGCCAGCCGAGCGGTTGCCGCCCTGGTCGATGAAGAGCCGGCCGCCTTCGTTCACCAGGCTCATTGCGCCCGGCAGCGCGAAGATGGTGCCATCGCCGTTCGGCTTGATCCAGAAGCTGATGCTGAGCGGCCCGGCGGCGAAGGCGGATGCGGGCAGCATGACGGGGCTGGTGCCGGCGAGACTGAGGCTCGATCCGATCAGCCCACCCGCGCTGCGACCTTCGCCGCCGCTGGCATCGGCCCCGTTGGCGGTCGCGTCGCGGGGGCTGCCCTTGTCGTTGAAATGATAGACCAGCCTGTAATCGGGCCCGAAGGTGCCCGCCACATCCTGCTTGGCGGTCGCCGTGTCATTGCCATAATAAGCGTAGACGGCGGCCGCCTGGCCTGGTTGAAGGCCCTGTACATCGACCCATATCAGCGCCTGCTCTTCCTGCGGCGACCACTTCTCGATGTGGAATTTGAGAGGGGTGCGATCGTCACCCGCGACGAACCGCAAGTCCGAACCATCGGGCTTCACATCCTTGAAGTTGAAATTGCCGCTGTGCAGACGGATGAGGACGGGCGCACGCGCCACTTCCCCCGTCACGCCCGCGGCATCGACGTTGAGATTGATTTTCGTGCGATAGCTGAAATCGGCTTCCCACCAGGCGTGGGCCGGCGAAGCGAAGGCAAGGGCGGCAAGCGCAAAAGCGCCGGCCGCCACGCCCTTGCGGGCGCGCTGGATGATCGACATGACTAAAAATCCCCCTGAATGCGGAAGCGAACGAAAAGATCGCCGGACTTGCTGTCCGACGCGGACACAAGCGGCGTGCCGACATCGAGCGCGCCGCTGAGATGTTTGAAGAGCTTCAGGCGTACCCCGGCCCCCGCGCTGACGAGGCGATGATCGGCATCCTGCCCCTTCAGCGGGTCATGGATCCCGCTCATGCCTGAATCGAGGAAGCCGTAGAGCCGCAGTTCGTTGACCAGGCCCGTGCCGAGCAAACCTGCCAGTTCGGGCGAACGGATTTCGGTCTGCAGCGCGTAGCCATAGTCGCCGAGCGCCTCGCTTTCGAAATAGCCGCGCACGCTCGACATGCCGCCCAGGCTGAACCCTTCGTTCGAGATCAGCGGATCGGGCGACCATTGGCCGCTGAAGCGCATGTTGATCTGGATATCTTTCGCGATATCTTCGGTGCGCTCGGCATCGAGCTTGAGCGCCAAGAAGCTTTGCCGTGCCTTGTAGCGCTTGGCATCGAACCGCTGCCAGTCGTCGCCCAATCCCCGGATACCGAAGACGCTCGACAGCGTGAGGTTGGTGGTGGCGCGGTCGGCCGACCAGTCGCCGCGCCACGAAGCGATGAGCGGAAAATATTCGATCGGTGCGGATGCCCGATCGGCACCGAGGATCAGGTCCTCCGAAAAATCCTTCCAGTCGAAGCCGACGGTCAGCGAATGGTAGAAGCCCTCCGACGAACCGAGCGAACGGATCAGGCGCACCCCGGCCATATTGCCCTTGCCGATGACACTGGTCCCACCGATGACCGCAATGTCGCTGTCGGAATGGACGCCGTAGACGAGGAGCTGCGTGCCGGCACCAAGGCGCATCAGGTAGTTGGCGGAAAAGACGGTGCCGTCATCGGGCCGCCGCGGCGCCGTCTGCGCCGACACCGACAGACTGTCGCCCCGGCCCCACATATCGTCGAAGCGCAGCGTCGCCGACGCGCGCAGATCACTCGTGGCGGCCGAGTGGAAATTGTTGAGCTCGGCCGATGCGTGAAAGGGCGAGTTTTCCTCGACCTTGAGCATCACGTCCAGCGTCCCCGGCGCTTCGCCGGCGACCAGCTCGGGTGTTATGCGGCGCGACGGTTTCTGGTTGAGTGCGACCACATCGCGCTGGAACGAAGGCAAGTGCGGCGTCTGGCCGGCTCGCAACGAAGGCGCTTCGGCGCGGATGGCGTCGGGATTTCTGGCTCCCTCGACGAGCACTTTACCGATCGCCTGCTGCTGGACCTCGAGCTGCAGGATGCCGCTTTCCACCGACTGCTCGGGTACGAAGACTGCGACGGCGACATAGCCCGCCGCCTCGAAAGCCCTCTGCAGCGCCTCGCGCGCACGCTCGACATCGGCTTCGCTGCGCCCCGGCCCCATGAAGGGATAGACCGCACGCTCGACGGCATCGGCCGGGAGGACCGTGTTGCCCTTCACCTGAAAGGCGCGAATATCGAAATGCGCCGCCTCGGCGACGGCCGGTGTCGGCCCCGCATCGATCGAAGCCGCTGCCTGATCGAGGGGAGCGTCCTCCTGTGCGAAAGCCGGGCCGGCCCCCAGCGCCAGCGCGAGGCCGAGCGCATATCTGCCCGGCATGATGACCCAATGTCCTTTACCCAAGCGCAAAACCATATCCCCTGTCGCAGGCGTCGACGCGTCGCGCGCATTCGATGAGCACGCGTTCGCCATAGAGCCGCGGCCGTGCGCCTAATGGTGCATTGCAGCATCTCGATGACAGTCAGGCGCTTAGGTAAGTTGGCCAATGATTCTCAAGGTAAAATTCTATCGGATCGCGTTTCTGACCAATGAAGTCCGATTGTGCGTAAATTCTGTTACAGACATCTCGCGAACAATGTTAAATCATAAAACGACTCGAACCTTAACATATTTAACATAGCGACATTCTTGGAAAAAATTATGGGCAATAAGGCATCATATACTTCCAGCATTGCTAGAAGCATTTCAGATATACCTGATCCGGCGCCGCCGGACTTTCTACCGCAGACCTATAAAAGCCTGCGCGCGCGTTTGCGTCGGCGTCTCCCCGAAGCGGCGTTGATATGCTCGCGAGCACACGGCCGGGTGGTAATCCATCGCCGCAGCGAGATCGCGAAGCGAACGGCTTTCCCGATCGTCGCGCAGCCTTGCGCGAAACCAGTCGAGCCGCGCTTGCTGCATGAAATTGCTGAGCGGGATTCCCGTGATCTCCTTCATCGCGCGTCGCAGCGTCGTGTGGACAACGCCTGCCGCGCGGATCACGTCGTGAAGCGATACAGGCTCGTCGCCGGTTTGGGCGAGCTGGTTCAATGCGCGTTGAACCGATCCGGCTATGGGAAAGAACTGGTCCCGATCGCCGCGGGCCAAGAGGTCTTTCGTCAACTGCGATATGATCGCCGTGCCCGCGGCATCGGCCGGGTCGGATGCCACATCGCCCGCCGCGAACGCGCCGATCGTTCGGGCGAAACCGGTGCCGGACTCGCGGCAATCGAGCAGCATGTCCGCACGGCCGAGGCGCCGGGGCGTTCCGGTCTGGACATAGGCTTCAGCCTGAATTGCGGCGCGGGGGATTTCGATCACCAGAAGCGACGCCCGATCGCCCCGCGCGTTTCCGAGCGAGGCACCTTGGCCAAGGAGCAAAATCTGCCCTTTCGAGAGATGCGTGACATCCGACGCCCCATGGACGGCGACGGCGCCGGACAGCGGCATGAGGACAGCGACCATCTCGTCGCACGCATCCAGACGCAACGAGTCGCCCGCACCAAGCTCGCACACGCTGGCATAAACCGCGCCATATCGCGAGCGCATGGCGGGCGCCGCCGCGCGACGCCCGCTTTCCGCGGGCAGCGACGCAGCGTCCTTGTCTCCAGCTTGTGCGTTTCGCCCATCGGCAAACATACATGACCTCCACCCTTAAGGATCCGGGGGCCTCGACTTCGCGCAGACTTTTTTTCCGGATGACGCGACGGTGGATCGGCGGACCTGGGCATGTGTCACAGAAGCGAGATATTGGCTGCCTAATGGCGTCACTTCTCCAGACAGACAGGTGACGGGATGATCGGACCCACCAATTTCGAAAGGCTCGTTTCGCTGGCGCTTGCCCTGTCGATCCAGGTCGCGATCGGCTGGGCCCTCTTTGCCGCCGACGATCGCGGCGAATTCCGGACGGGGGGTACCACCATTGAACGAGGTGCCCCGCTGGCTGTTACGCTCGTCCCGCTCGAACCGGCCGAGACATTGCAAGAAGCGCGGCGAGGAGAGAAAAGCGAATCGGGCTTCGCCTCAATCACGGACGCGAGGCACGCGCCAGCCGGTTCGCCGCTCGGCATGGCCGACGCTCCTTCCGCACAGAGCAGCGATGCCATGCGGAAGCCGACGATCGATGCCCGGGCGCCCAGCGGACCTGCCGCAAACAACCTCCCCAGCGACGAAGCCCTCGCCTGGCGCGGGCGCGTGGAAACGCACCTTGCCCGCTATCGTCTTTATCCCCCCGCCGCCGCCAGCGAAGGGCAACAGGGCGTCGCGCTCATCCAGTTCACCGTCGATCGCAACGGCCGCGTCGGGCAGGTGTGGATCGCGGCCAGTTCAGGCGTCGCGGACATCGACCGGGAAACGATCGCCGCTATCCTGCGCGCCCAGCCGCTCCCGGTCTTTCCCGCAGGATGGCCCGACAGACTCGACGTCCGGTTGCCGGTGTCCTTTCGCCTGGGTTAGATTCGTCCTTTGCCGCATATTTTTACCCTGTTCCTGTTCTGCGCCATATTGTCGGGCCTCTGGCCCGTGGCCGCCTCGGCGCAGGCGCAGCTTCCACAGGAACAAAATTACGATCTGCCCGCCCAGCCGCTCGCCGACGCTCTGTCCGCGATCGCCACGCGCTCGCGCGTCAGCATCGCCTTTGAAGCCGATGTCGTGGCCCAGCGCCGTTCCGCTCCCGCCCGCGGGTGGCTGACGCCGCAGATCGCCCTGCGCCGGACACTGGAGGGTACGGGGCTTGTGGTTCGCTTCACCGGGCCGCGCTCCGCAATCGTCTATAATCCCAGATCGGAGGCGGCCGCTGCCGTAGCCGCAGCGGGCAGCGTCGCCGCCGACCGCCCCACATTGGATTTTGGTGTAGCCGTCGTTCGCGCCAAGCGCGTGATCGGCCGCCGCGATCCAAGTGCCGTTCACGACTATGTCCGCCGCGCGACGCAGGAAATACAGGCGATCTTCGCCACCGATCCCGGCTATCGTGGCGGGACGTTCAAATTCCGTATCGCGGTGGCGATCGACTCCGAAGGGCGTATCGAAACCGCCACGCTCATCCAGCCGAGCGGACAGACCGAACGCGATGCGCGCGCCCACGAATTGGTGTTGGGCCGTAAAATCGGCAGCGCACCGCCCTCGGGCCTCCCCCAACCGCTGCAATTCGACATAACCGGCGCACGAATCGGCCAGGGCGGGTCGCCCGCGCGATGACCGAAACCGCTCGCCACCTTCTCGCCCGGCGCCTCGCCGACCGCTATGCACTGCTGCGCAAGCGGCTGGCCGCGCGCCTGGGTTCGGCCGATCTCGCGACCGAAGCCTTGCACGAGACATGGCTCCGCCTGAGCAAAAACAAAGATTCTGCCACGATCGCCAACCCCGACGCTTATCTGTTTCGCGCCGCGCTCAACAATGCGATGAAAATGTCTGCGGCCGAACGCCGGTCGCTGAGCGCGGTCGAGATCGAGGCTGTCCTCGACCTGGCGGACGACGCGCCCGACGCCGAGCGCATCATCATCGCCAGGCAGGAACTCGCGGCCCTGAAACGTGCCCTCGCGAGCCTGAGTCGCCGGCAACGCGAAATATTTCTCGAAAGCTATGCGGGCGAAGCCACGCACGCTGACCTCGCCGCGCGATACAAGGTCTCGATCCGCACGGTGCAAAATGAACTGCGCACGGCCTTGCTTCACGTGATGGGGCGCCTCCTCGAAAAGGATGTCTTCGCAAAGCAGGCGGTCAAAGTGTCTAGAAAGAGATAGGAAGGATGCCAATCCATGTCGAACATCGAAACCTGGCGGCATTGTCGCGGATGATATGCGGGAGCTGACTTCCCATCCCGATCAGGTCGGCCCGGCGGTAGCCGAGGCGGTCGACTGGGTCGTGCTGCTCCTCTCGGGCGGCGCGACGCAGGACGATCTGCAAGCGCTCGACGCATGGCGCGATGCCCGTCCGGAAAATGACGAGGCTTTCCGCACGCTCGCGGCGGTTCGCCCGATGGCGCGAGCACTCAAGACCGAACGCCGTGTGACACGAAGGGCGCTGCTGGGGGGAGCGACCGCGACAGCCTCTGCAATTGCCACTTTCGGGATCGCCCGGCCACCGCTTGGTCTGTGGCCGTCTTTCGCGGAACTCATGGCCGACCACCGAACCGGTCCCGGGCAGCGCCTTGCATTACGGCCGCTCGCCGGTGTCGATATCGAACTCAACTCGCGCTCCAGCATGTCTCTCCTCGCCGGAGAGAAAGGGCTTCGCCTGATCGACGGCGAAGCCTTTGTCGCGGTCGATCGCACGCGGCCTTTCCATCTGGAAGCCGGCGGCGCCCGGTTCGTGACGACGGCGGCTCATTTCAATGTGGCAACGCTGGCTGGCGGAATCCGCTTCACCTGTCTTGCCGGCCATGTCCTGTGCTCCCAAGGAGCGTCGTCGACGCGCATCGAACGGGCGCAGGAATGGCGGCTGGCAGCCAATGGATCGGCGGGAGTCACATCGGCCGATCCGGGGATTGCGACCAGTTGGCGGAGCGGCATCCTACATTTCCGGG
>Ga0247823_10001705_pt1 | contig 18173 bp, 26 predicted proteins | sample 13C_PalmiticAcid_2_FD_192426 | JGI IMG/M metagenome (GOLD analysis project Ga0247823, IMG submission 192426) | Soil microbial communities from agricultural site in Penn Yan, New York, United States - 13C_PalmiticAcid_Day30 | ecosystem: Environmental > Terrestrial > Soil > Agricultural land... | reverse complement strand
TTCTCAACCTCTGGAGTGAGGCGGCTATTTTGTACAGGAACGTACGGGCCGAGTTGTGCCGTCGACTGTTGTTTTGTGACCTGGACTGACTTGGCCAGAGCCACAAAATACTGACGGCAAATATGTTCTGGGTCCTTACCCACATGCCCACTGATGAACTCCCGGAACTTGGTTACGGCCTCCTCCCGCTGTGAAGCAAGGAGATGCAGGTAATAATGCGTAACCTGGAAATTCGCAACCACTGCCTTTTCCCAGGGCGAGACACCTGACTCGTCCGGTTTGGTGGAAAGCGGGGCAATTGCTTGCTGCTGTTCCTGCGACCACCGAATGAATCCTTCCAAGGCGCTTTCCGGAGTATTCTTATCCGTATAGCCCAGGAACGTGACCAGATGCCGTTGATACGCCTTAAGCGCTGCTGACTGATCCGTTGTTTCCAGCCCTGTATACGAAGGGCAAGACAGGAACAATTCCTCACACCGGGTCATCCAGGCCTGTTCCTCCTCTGTCAAAACCCGCTTTCGCACTCTTTGTGTAGTGATCAAAGCCGCATTTCTGGCTTCCCCGATGAAATTCAGATAGTTGATGACCGCCGAATCGATGGGTGGCAACTCCTCCACCAACACTTTGTCATACGTCAGCAGGTGGTCCCGGAACCGCGACATTGCCAGGCTGTGGCCTTCCTCCAGGTTCTGGTAGAAAGCGCACTTCTGAAACGTCAACTGGCACGAGTGGCACCATGTCCGAAAGATGTCCTTTGGAGACATTCCAGCATCACTGACTGGCGTGCTGGCATAGCCGCCCCAATGAGTTGACTGCTGGGGATGACGTTCGTCTTCCGAGCTGTAGCCCCTCATGATCTGCTGCTGTTCCGTCTCGTCCAGCGACTGCCACTCCCGCTCGGCATTTGCCTCCGCATTCATGATACCACGCCACTCCCTGTACTGATCGAGAGTCATTCCCAGCATACTGGCCTGCACAGAGTCCTGATCGATGTCTTCGTCAAAACCCTCAAACTCGTCGTCATTGAAGTCATCGTCGTCGAAACGAGGGCTTCGATACGAGTGGTAAACGTTAATGATTTCCTGGACACCCCGGTAGCCTGCGTCCAGAGCTATCTGGTCGACAACCAATGGTGACAAATAGGTATCCTCAATCCAGATCCCATAATCCTCAATCAGATGCAGCAGACTGCGTTGAGGACCTGAAGAAGCCAATATCTGGAGGAAGAAACTTGTCTCCTCCGGCCAGGGTGGCTCCGCCGTATAGACCACATATGGCTCCATCGCTCCATCCCGGCGATAATACTCCAGGATAAATCCCCAGCGGCCCTGGTCCGCATTCAACCGCAGGAACTTCATGCGGTATACCTTAATCATTGGGACATTTGCACTTGTACTCACTTCTTCTTGCTTCCCTTCTTGGTTACGCTCGCGTTCGGGACGCTGGCGCATTGTGAAAGACCTTTATACATAGCGGCTCGAAACGCCTGCATTTCCGTCAACTCCCGCGACACATGCTTCTTGAAAGTCGCGGGGACGACGTTTTTTACGATACGGACAAAAGGCAACAGCACCGATGCACGACAGTAATGCGACATACAGGCATAGCTGGGGTGAAAAGCAGCACGCCGCTCCACCCCAAACCACCCAAATATCAATTTGTTCTGCCCTTCCTCACTGTAAGCCACGATGTTTGCAATATCATCATGCCAAGACCTTTCAAACCCCGCCAAGGCCACCAGCGCCTCAGACGAAATATCGATGAGGGTGGCGTCCACCAACCACCCTGAATGGCGGTCAGCATTGCAATACGGAGTTGTAATGACTCCGAGCTGCGGCTTGTGGATGGTGAGATTGCTGGAATCAATTCCGAGGACCCCATTATGGGCGAAGATGTAAACTGAGTTTCTCCGCCGCCGCTCTTCTTTCAACGCGGTCTTGCTCATGTAATGGCCATGCTGGGGTCTTCTGCGAGCATCCCATCCACATATTTCGTGAACTCAGGCACCGGCTCGTTTGGAACGATCTGCACAAAGTCCCTCAACCGATCTGGCTCGCAATCCCGGGACAGGGTGCCGTCGGAACGTATGGCCGCAAACGGCCCACCCATCCATCCGAAGATGAACTTCTCTCCGGCGGAATAGGCCATGACATCCCCAATGGCATCTCTGCTCTTGGGGACTTTACAGATCAGGTCCAGCGCCTCCTGGCTCACACGCACTTTGGAGGCGTCACAGACGAACCCCAGTTGCCCTGGCTTCGTAGGGTCGTTCAGCAACCCTTCAGCTTTGGGGTGGGATGCAATACCGATGATCCCCTTGTAAGCGAACACCTGCGTAATCGTAGGTGCTGCCTTTGCTTTTGCCTCTGCTGTTTTCTTCTTTTTTGGTTTTTTGGTTGTTGCAGGCATTAGACGTTATAGCCTCCCGTCTTTTGTGAGAGATCGAAATTGCGCTCGATGAACGCAATGACTTCCATTGGGTCGGTGTCTTTGGCAAACACGATATTGGGACCGTGCTTATCCAGCATCACCGCTTTCAAATTACCGAACTGGGCCAGCCCGGAGCTGGTATTCTTGCCACACTCGTGACTGCCACATTCCACCTCCCGCTGGGATCGCACCGGAATCTTGTCCGGTGCATTGGGGCGCATGGGGCAGTGGAAGTGCACAATGCAATCCATACCTGGATGGTCCTTGAAGACGATCCGTTGGGACTGCCCGCCTACCGAAGGTTTGGCTCCGTAGGCATACACACTATCCGGGCCGTCGGTGCGGATAAACACCATGCCAGTCTTGCGCAGATTGTTGAAGTCCGAGCGACGAATGGAAGTGACGAATTCCGTGTCCGAGAGCTTGGCCGCAAAGTGGCCCACCGTTGCCCCATTGAAGGGCTTGTACGCCTGTGAATCGATGCAGTGCTCCACCACCTTACGCAGATTTGCCGGGATGATGTCGGAGGTCCATTCGACCAGCTTGCCATCCACCACTGTGGAGCGAGTGAAGGTCAGCTGGCTGCGGTGGTAGGTCATACCGACCAACTCCTGCAGGGCTGCCTGACGATCCTCTGTCTCCCCATAGACAGCTTCCTCCGGCGTAACGATCATGTTGACTCGGCGAACCGTGTCATTGACGAACACCAGATTGCAGGAAGCCTCCTTGGCCAGGCGCAATCCACGCTCAAACATCTCCTGCCCCGTCTTGTTGCAGGTCGTCTTGAAGCCCACCAGGAAGATGTCTTTCCGGTCCTTCCGAATCATGGGCAGGCATTTGGATGCTGCCACACAATTAATCCCCAACGCCCGGGTATTCCGGGTGTCGAGGCGGTAGGATTTGTCCGGATAGATCTTCCCTTCCATGATGCGCTCACCCCAGATGGGGATGAAGTCACAGAAGGCGCAGGTCATGAAGACAACTTTGGTGTCGGGCTTGAGGATCGCCTTCTTCAGGTCCTCCCGAATGTCCTCCGAGCTTTCCAGGGTTTCACCCCTGGCCATCTTGGTAAGCCGCATAATCACCCTGCTTTCGGTGAATGTCTTGCGGCAGTACCACTGCAGATCGTGGGCGGTGTTGCCATAGGCAGGAGCACACAGGGCCAAATGATTGGCCAGGTGCTCCACTGTTCCGCCGCCGTAGATCAGCACTTCTTTTGCTGGTTTAGTTTCCACTTACAGGTGTCTCCGTTGTTTTGAATTTCAGGATGTTGTTGTAGGCCTCAATCGCCTCGTTCATCTCATCCGCCACATCCGTGTAATACTGCCCCAAAGCACTGCTGTCGCTGCGGATGCAGTACCACCTGCCATCTTGCCCCTTGGCCAGATAGTCGATGTCGTGTGCCAGGTTGTTAACCAAGGCAAAAGCCCGCTTGCACAACAGTTCCAGCAGCATGTTAGGGAATGCTGATATTCCTGCTGGGAGCAGATTCTTTGACTCGGGCAGCAGGATCAGTTGCCGGTTGTCGGAAACAACCGGTTTCTGCGCCTCTGCTGGTTTCTCTTCACCAGCGAACTCCAGCACAATGGAGGTCGGGTCTGACCGGAATTGATCGGCGGGCAGGCTGATGGGCTGCCCATCTGTTTGGAATTTCCACGCTGTCTCCGCCGGATATCTCACCGGGGTCAGGGTGTAGAAGGCAGCACCATTGAAGATGCTGCCAACCAAGTAGCTGTTACCCCTCAACCAGGTTGCCGCCACCAGGCAGCCGCCGGAGCAGGAAGAAGCCACTGTCTTGTAGTAGGCATGCGCCAATTGCTTGGTTGCCGTGTCATCGGACTTCACTTCCTCCGCAACAGTCTTGGGAGGTTCGGTGGTTGCCGGAGTAGTGAGCACCGCCCCGGTCTCGTTATCGAGGAATTGTACCATGTCGTTGAATCATTACTTAGTTGTTGTTGCTGGTGTTTATCTGCGGACAAAGTCCAATCGCAGAAGAGCCATCTGGCTTGCCACTCGCCGCCGTATTTCTTCCCGTTGTGCTGGGTTGATGCTGTCAGCGTAGCCAGGCTCGGACAATATGCCGGTTATAGAGGAGACCAAAGCCGCCGGGCTGCCTGCAGACTGCGGAGTCGTTACCAGATGATGACTGAGCGCTTGCGCCACAGCATTCTCCAAGTGTCCCACTACAATAGTTTCATTGGTCCCCAACCCGCGACGGGACCAAAGGCCACGCCAGGCGATCATGCAATTCACCAGAAATTCCAACCACTGGCAATTTGCCCAGTCTATTGGATTTTCCGGCGTTGTCTCAGGAATCGGCATATCTACCAGCTCCCAATCCAGCACTTTACCCAGAAGCTGCCCAGCCCGATTCATAGCCATATTCTTTACAATAGGACCAGAGATAACCCCAGCGGTGTTGAGTATGTTAAAAACACCATGCCACACCTGGGCACTCAAACACCCTTGCGAGCAAAGAAGGACCGCCAAATCTTGCACTCCCCTTGGCATATCGACGAGCTTATCCCCAGCACGAAAACACTGATGCGCACCATCTGCGCTATCGAGCCAATGGAAAGGGGTTTTAACGAAGTTGATGACCACACGAAGTTTGTTCGCAAAATTGGCTTGTTGGCCAACACCCATCGTAGCCACGTTCCGCCGCAGATGCATATAAGCAGCTTCCGCAACCTCCGTCCACCCCTGCGGCCCAACGAGCCCCCTCTCCCGGGATTGCTGGTAGTGGGACCAGCACTCGTTCTCTGCGGCATCGGAAAAGACGATTCCCCGGAACGACAAGGCCGAGTAAATATGATTACGTTCCGCATCATTTTCAGTGCGATACAACGTCTGCTTAACCAGAAACATCACCAGCTGTTGTAGCGGATCTACACCACTCTCAATGCGTATTTGCCCAGCATTGTTAGGAACCAAACCCCGTGCAACCAGTTGGATCGTGGCCAGTAATTGACGAATAAGCACACAATTTTCCAATTCATTCTCTCCCTCAAAATTGTCAATGCAATCCTGTATAAACGTAGGTGATAGCACCGGAAGTTTGTTCGTAAACGACCGGACTGTCGTGGACGTATACCCCTCCATAGTGTGCACCAAACACCACATAATTTCGCGACGGGCAGCAAACTGTGCATACTCCGAGGTTTGCGGATGCCCTGCCAGATATTCCGTCAAAAACATAACCGAGTTCGCCACACGACAGGCTGCTGGAAAATCCATCATGTCCCCCTGAGGCGCATAAGGGCAAAATGTATCACCAATAGCATCTTCGATATTTCTGACTATTGCCTCTTCGCTGCCAACAATCCCTTGTGCCAATTGCACCAACAGACGTTGCGCAACAGGTGAATCCGCTATCATGGCGTTCAAGTTCCAAAACACCAACGCTTCCCGATTAGTTAGTGTTGGTGCCGTGGTGAAGGTGCAGTGAGCGCACCGAACTACGAAATGGTCCTGCGTCTCTCTGGAGTAATTTGCATACACCCGCCGAACCCTGATCGTGTTGTTTGCGACATAGCGCTCCAGATTCTCCCGCCGGGGATTCATGTCGGTGTGACACACTGGACAAACAGAAACAGTAGGAAGTGCTGCAGCACTCTTTACCAAGTTATCCCAGAAACCTTCTGAAACCACCGATGTTCCTGGGGCGGTAATGCCCTTGCGACCAAAGATCTTCGCCGTTGGTGGTTCGAACAAGGCAGTGCCTTCAAAACCAATGTCTCCCAACTTCTGCAGGTAATTCTTCAACCAATCGAACACACGATTGGTCTGGGTCTCATTGAACTCCTCGCCCATGAAGCGCATGTCGAATTCCTGGCAAAACTTGCCTTCCGCATCGACCTGCGGCTCCTCGAATTCCGGTTCTCCCAATGGCTCCAACGGAGTAGCCACTTCATCGACGAAGGAAAACCCGACGATGTCCTTTAACTCCACTCGCTCACCAGTCCCCTGGTTGATGACGAAGTTTTTCTGTTTCTTGGTGATGCGCCCCAAAAATGGCAGACCATTCGCATCAAAGAAGATAACGAACGTGTCCACCGGAACGACTTCACCATTTTGCTCATCCTGCCACACAGGTATGCGGCAGGCTTTGGTTGCTACTAGCATTAGTTTTAAATGCCGGGTAGTCGGCCTACCCGGTCTTGGTTGTTTGATTAGAACGGCGGCTCGTAAGGTTGCGCCTCTGTATCGATCCGCATTTCCACCACAGGTGGTGTGGGCATTTCGGGCGGTCCCGCTTCTCCTGCTGCAACGATTTGCTCGGCGTCCTCTTGGGTCAGTGTAGGTTGCTGTTCCTGCAGATTGGCCACAGGAAAATTGGGAACATCTGGCGCAAGATCGCCTGCTGCCCGCATTCGCTGTAGAATGCGATTGGCTTCACGACCTGCCGCTTCAACTGCGGCTTCCACAACTGGAGCTTGAAACTCTTCGAAGTAACCCCCACCAGCTATCTCAGCGCCCCGGGGTGCTGTATTTCCCGCACCCGTAAGGGGCTCAATTGGACCTTGAAACGCAGGTCCAATCACCCGAGGCTCATTTGCAAGCCGCATCCGAATGTTTCCGCCCGCCTCTGTGTCTACATGATATTCTGCGCCAGGTGGCACAACAGCCCCTCCCCCCGGAAGATCCACTGTAACCTCCATCTGCACTGGCGGATAGTTCTCACGAGCAGCAGGCTGTGGTTGGTTGCCGCGCAGAATATCCTGTGTGAACCTTGAGACGAGTTCTGTCCACGGTTGCCCGTGTACGTTTGTGATAGGCTGGCGAACAGCTTGCGCCGTTCCAGCCGCAGGTCTGTTTGTAGAGGGTGCACGGTAACCACGGGTCTTCTTGACCAGCATCACCATTTTGTCCCCCTCCTGCAGCCCAACATAATCCAAGTTCAATTCGGCGCACACCGCACCATACTGTTGGAGCAATGCCTCTGGCATTTCACCATTTGCCCCCATAGGCAACTCCAACCGGAATTCATCCGGGAGCTGCCCGCGAAGGGCATCCATCGGGCTCTCCGTCACAATCTCTTGAAACCGGCTGGGCATCAGACAGATAGCCTGAATGTCCCGTTGGTTCTCAATCCGCACAGACCCCCGGCCCATCAATCGGATATACTCCGCGCCTGGGGTAGCCATGATTTTCGTCATGGGAACCAATTGGTCCTCTCCCCGTAATGACGCCAGGAACAACGTGTCTGGCGGCAGGTCTGTCAATGTGTCGGCACCTACTGCCGACAACAAGGCGATCTTTGCTACTTGGGTGGACATGTTATGTGTTAAGCCGCATGGAGCGTTCGATCATCTCGGGCGTCATGGGATCAAACTCCACTTCCCTGATCCCCCAACGACGAGCTGGCCGCCATTGGGCACCCGCTGTAGTGCGGGTCAACTCCAGGATGATTGTCCCATTGTCGACGAGGCCGAATTGGGTGAAGGCATTGGAGTTGTAATGGACACAGTTGGAGAGAACCTTAAGCCGCTGGATACGTTGTTCAAAGCGCTCCGGGCTATAGTACTCCACCGCCGCAGCAGACCGCATAGCGTCTGGCACCTCGAAGACGAAATACCTGGTGTTCTCGCCAAGCATATCTTTATTGCGCACCGCCGAGCCGGAGGGCAATTGCCTGAAGCCATAAGCCGAACCGGGGTCCGGAAACTCCACATGAACGAAGCTGTGGATAGGCGCACCATTGGTCATCTTGCCAACGCTGAAAACGTTGGTATGTACATTCTTAACGCCGACATGCTCGACGTAACGCAGCTGTGATTTGACAGACTCCATGTACCGATACGCCAACCGCTCGCAAACTGTATAGTCTTCGTGCTGGGTCGGATCGGGCAGCGGTGGAATAGTTGCCGCATTTGTCTGCACACTTTCCGTTGTTGCCGGAATGGTGGGAGCGACGATAGCCGCACTCCCGGGGTTAATGACTGAATTCATGTGTGTTTTAAGTGGTCCTACGACCTGTTGTCTGTTCTTTCTTGAAATGAGACTAAGGAATAGATTTTTAAGCATTGGGTTCTTCAGGTGCCCACTCCACAACCGTTACGTTGGTGTGGTGGGAGAACACCTCCTGGATAATGTCTTTGATCGTTTCCCAATTGCCACCGCCCAACCCAGCACCTATCTTTGGCAGCCCTACACGGGCATCCAATTTGGTGATGTCTGCAGCAATGGCTTTCAGGGCCTTTTCCAGAGCAGCATAATCCACATACTGCTCTCGTTTACCGAATTGGAATTGGGTGTACGCATTGTAGATGGTGAACCCATTTGCAAACACCGCGCTGGAGAAAGTCCCCAGCTTCGCTATATCCCCCCGTTTGGTGCGCTTGTCTTTCTTCAGCGCCAGGGGGAACGTCTGCGCGATCTGGCGGGCTATCCCCGCACCCATTGTACAAAAACAGTTGCAGCCGTGAATAATAGCGTCGAATTCGCCCAACACGGCCATCGCAACCAGATCACCACGCACAATCCGGAACATAGACCTCCGAATACATTTCTGTACGGTTCTGAATTGCTTCCATAAGCAGCGCCTGGGTTTCGCGCTTCAACCCCTGTCTGGCAACTCCTCGCTTGGCTTGCTTGCTTCGCCGGAGTTCTTCTTTTTGACCTGGTGTAACACGCGCGACAGGGTGCCAGGTTTTATCCACTGTACTCGTCCCATTGTCCCGGGCGATGGGTTGCCGGTCACTGCTCCGGCTGAGGGCCTGTTTGTCCCGGTCTTCACCCCTTCGGGCAAGTTCATGATATGGTCTCATAGCGATAGGGCCTGTAAGGTTTCATCGCGGCTCCACTGGAAAACCCTGACACATCATCTGGAAGACAATGTCCTCCATGTCGGTGTTTTGGTTTGATAATAAGAACAGCATCAGGCTTAGAAGCAGGAATATACATCCGGAGAACCAGCTGTAGTTTCTGCTTTGTTGCTGAATGCACCATTCGAATGCCTCGTTATGCCAGCTCATGCGCTTGTAATAGCTCTGCTTGCAGAGATAGTGAATCGAACAAATGAGCCAGAACAGCGCCACCCCTGCCAGCAACACCCAGGTTGCGAGGGACATTGCAACAACACTTTCCGACGCCGCAACCCATCCATCTAGGGACTGGGCATACGCCACACGTTCCGTGAATGTTTTAAGATATTGTTCAGGCATGTATCGTGTTGGGATCTTTGTTGGTTACGATGCTTGCTCCGGTCGGAGCCATCAACTCGGCGTACACAAGGGAGCCGGTTGGTACCTTTTCAAAAAACGCCTCGGCATCCACTTGCCGGTCGAAGTGCAGTGCAATCAAATTATGGAAGGCAAGGGCTACCGCCACCGCCTCATTCTTGATCTGCAGCGAAATGTATTCCTCCGGTGTCTCGGGGAAGTGATTTCCTCCATCCGTTTTTTGGATCACCGTTTTGTCCATTTTCCGATAGGCCTCGCTATTGAAGCTGAGCACTACTGCCCAGCGATAAGTGCTGCTGACACAGTCCTCCACCATTTGGGTGAGGGAATGGACGCTGTGTGCGCCAGTCAGTTCACTGAGACCTTCGAACCAGTCATGTCGTTTGGTGGGATTGTCACCACCGGGTAGTAATTGGAGCATTGATTATGACTCTGTTTTGTACTGATTTACTTTGATCCCCTTGTGGCGACATCATCGCCATAATTTCCTCTATTTTGTAGGGCTTGACGCTGGCATAGTTGAGGGGGTCTACCCAAGATATGTTGAAAACCGCCAGATGCTCATGGCGCTGCACCCGGTAATCTTTACTGACCAGGGCGTCCTCCAGCGCCTGGAGAGCCTTTACACTCAGTTTCGGCATGTAGCAACGTGCCTGGAATTTTTGCTGCAGAGCCGTCCGAAACAACAGATCGGCAATAGCCCGAGCACATTCGATTAAACTATACGAATCAACCTGCAATGTCCTATTTCCCGGCAGGCCTCTATATAACGCCGCTGGCGTGGGAATTATTCCCGATGTTGCCGCCCGTGCCTTCATCCATGCACTATTTTGGGATCGAGGGCGCGGCATGCTCAACCTCCAGATTATGAATTGCTTGCTTTGATTCGGAATAGCGTCGTATCACTCGACAGACAATATCGGTGACCATCATGTAGAACAAGATTGCAACGATGCCGATCAGAAGCTTCTGCATTCCGTCACCCTCATCCATGTCAAACACAGCCACGGCAGCCTCGCAAGCCCTCTTCCAATTTAAACCCCAGGCAAATGTGATGATAAAGACCAGTAACGCTGTCACGGCCAGAAACGTATACCAAAACGCAAGCAGGAGAGGCAACAGGACGTACTTCATTTCCCCGCCTCCACTTGTGTTTGTCCCATTTTGCGCTCACGCTTTTTGTTGTCGTGATGCACTCCCACGGCCACAAGCGCTACTATGATTATCACCAACCAGCATATGCAGCATTTACCCATGCCCTCTTCAGACAAACAATGCTGCTTGGCCTCACTTACCGCAGCCAAGGATTCGGAAATGTTGAAGGTCCAGAACAACATGAAGAGAAAAGTGACGGAGCACGCCACCACAATCGATATCCACCAAAGGATATAGCAGATGCCATAAAGTATGTGTTTCATAAATAAATGTTTCCGATGCATATCGCCAAAAACACAAGAAGCAATATGAAGCACAGGGCAGATACTTCCTCCACCCCGTCTTTCTGTGCCGCCTGTGCTTGTTTGCCGCAGAACTCATCTGCGAATTGGTGCGCCTTAACCGGATTGAGATCCCAGGTCAGGCGCACCAGAAAGGCACAACCGAAGAGCAGCACCAGGAGCTGTATATAAACTAGCCACAAAAGTGGGCGCAGCAGAATCGCATACAGGTACTTCATCTCTCCGCCTGCTCAAAGGATTTATTCTTTGCCTGCTCCAGAAGCCGTCGATACACGAGGTTGTCGCGATCATACGTGTACTGCAAACAGGCCGCACCCAATATCGCCACACCACAGCCCGAAAGCACCAACACCGTTACCATCACAAACTTAAGCCCCCGCAGGGACTCCCCAAGTTCATAATAACGATCAATGTTGCGAGCATCAGATACAGAGAGTGCAGCCCTGCGCTGCGTGTATTGCCGATGGTGGCAAACCCAGTAAACCACCATAGCCAACCAGAACACGCTCAGTAGAATAAGCATGCAGGTGATCATGTGTTGAGCTGACTGGACCTCGACCGAGGCCTCTAACCACGCTTCCGGGGAGTTGAGGTAGCGGGCCGTTTCCGCGAGCCGCTTTGCATTGTCGTCGACCATATTTTGAAATCGATTTTTTGTGTTTTGCGAAAAACTTCCACATTCACCAAAGGAGTGACTATAAGCTCATTGGCGAAATTGATGGCAGATTGTCCAAAGTTGAAACGAATAAACTGTACCGGGTCCTTGAGTAGGGCCGAAACCAGAAAGTTGTATTTTACAACCCTCTTCAAGTAATCCCCCGGAATGATAGGGGGCATAGGGGAGCAGGCCAGTCGGTACTTCTGGTAGGCGGGTTCGTCAAACGTGATTTTCACGTGGTACAAACCCATTGAATCCAACCATGCATTAACTACCTCACCTAAAGACGTTTGCCCACGCACCCCCAAAGGCATTTCGTGTGCTTTGGTTGCCTTCTTGGCAACCGCTGTTTTTGTTGGCATTTACTCTCTTTCTCGCAATAGCTGATGCCATCGAGCATTCGACTGAGATGCCTGCTCAGTCAATTCCTCGTATGGCTTGTCATTGATGTCTACTAATCCAAAATTGGAATCCTCTCCATCATTTCGACCAAAGGCAGGTTGATCGAAATATTGGAACCACTGAATCCCAATGACATAGGGGCGTGCCATGATCTTGTCCAGGTACTTCCTGTAGTTGTTGGCACGATCCTCCTGGGTCTGCACATCCACCCAAGGACCAAACCGGTTCAAATTACCTGTCCTATTCTCCTTGGCCCTCCAGCTGAACTCCGTCACCATTAGCGGCTTCCCGGTGATGTAGTAATAGTGATCCAGCTTGGAGAAGTCGTTGTTGTACAGATTGAAGGACAAGACGTCAGAGAATAGGGAAACACTCCTAACCACTTCATCCGGGGGTAGCGCGGCAAAGCGCACACCCAGAATCAGGTGGTTGGGGTCGTGCTTGCGGATGACGTGTGTGCATGTCCGCATATATTCCTCGGCCACTATACCGGCCCACACATCCTCCCAGCGGTGATCGGGAAGCCCCACCCGCTTTGCCTCCTTCTCGAAAACATCTACTGCCCTGCGCCCAGGGGCACTCTCGGGGAGAGCCTGGTAACGCTTAAGCAGGGAATTCGAGTGAGGTCCCCAGGGGAGGTCACCAAACCATTGAATCTCGTTGGACACAAAATATCCCAACAGATTGGTATCGTTCTTCCGGGGAGCGCATCGTTCGAGGGCGAAAACTTCCATAAGTTTCTCATACTCAGGGTCGAATACGTCCATCAGCTGATGCCACCCCTTTTTGGTGTAGTTTCCCATGTGCAGCGATACCGTGTAGTAGAAGTCTGTCTCCAGCTCCTTAGCCGAATAAGAACCGATGGTATTAAAGCCCCATTGCCCAAATCTTTCTTTAATCTGCGATTTCCATCCATCAGTTCCCAAACTACTTACGTCGTAAACCTTGGGGTCGTTCTTGGACTCCCCATCCTTAATCAGGACGCAATTAACGCCCGCCGAATAAAACCTCTTTTTGCCTTGGTAAAAGCTTAGGCTGTCGACCTTTACAAATTCGGCAGCCTGCCCTATTAAACAGAACAACCAGTAGAACATAAATGAACCAAACGCCTTGGAGATGAGGGTCGCGGACATGCCCTCATCCTATACAGAAATTATAGCGTTGGGAAGCTACTCCTCTTTTTTCTCTTCCTCTTCCTTTTCGATCTCCGACCGATACCGAGGCACATTGAAGCTATCCAGACACCGATGGGTGTAATCCTTCGGGTCGGCGGCTACGGGGCCCCAATAATTCTTGGCGTCTGGGGAAAGCAAGGCTTTGCGCTCCTCCAAAGTCATCATTGGCTCAATCTCGTCAAGCACATTGATAATTGCGACCTGGCGATACATCTCCAGGAATTGCTTTTCCTTTTCCAGATCCAGCCCATATTTCACCATCTTATCCAAATCACCCAACCTCCAGACAATATGGCGAAGCGCGTCCTCAGGGACCGAGGCGTGGTAATTGCACAGGGTACGAATCCAATGCCGCCCCGGTTCGTTTCGAAATGTACCAGGCAAACCACACAGTTCACAGGTATGCGAAGCCCACTTCTCCATACCCAAAATCAACCCATGAATGCATTGGCTCTCGGCATCTCCGGGGTCGTGGTCGGATTCCCAGTATACCCGGAGCCCGCCAAACTTCTCCTTTACCTGCACCAGTCTCACACTTTTTTCTGTCTTCTCCAGCCGGAGGCATAGCGACTCAATAATGGGGTACCAGCCGCTCTGGTGGGAGAAAACGGGCAATACCCTTCGCGCTGACTTCGCAATAAGCGCACGCTGGTCCAAGGACCCCACCAATTGGGGGTATCGTTCAAACAGTCGTTGTTCGTGTTCCAGTCGCATAACTAGGAATTGAGTCATGCCGGAACTTGATCCCCGGTGTGGGGGTTGGTTCCGGCGCATGCTCCGGTTGTTGTTCCTGTGTGGGCGCATCCTCCTTGGGTTTCAGCACCTCATTGGGGATCATGCAGACAGCGACCGCCATGATGAGGAAAAAGATCATCAGGAAGCCCTGCACAATAGACATATCATCGAATCCATTATTTCGACACATCGAGAGTTATCTCCGCTTCTAAGGTCACAGACTTGGGTTTGGATTTCTCTTTGGGTTGGGTGCTGTGAATAACCGCCCAAATTAAGCAAAGCACCAAACTTACTTCCAAGACGAATAGAACCGTCTCAGCGATAGGTGCTTTGCTAGGGGGTGTGAGTAAGGGCATTTGTTTGAGTTGCTTGTGTTAATTTCTCCTACGCTTCGTGGTATTCACGATAATCCCGCAAAAGATTCTTATACCGATGGTGGTTCACCACCAATTCCAACTGCTCCTCCGTCATACCCCGATGGTCGATACGGTAAAAGAAACAGTACTCCTCAGGACTGATGGTGCGCCAGTCAGCAACCAGCCTCTGCGACTCGACAGTCCTGACCTTAAAGTCCGTCAGAATTCTCTTAGTCGTTGCAATCAGGTGTGCATGCTCAAAATTCTCCACCAGCTTGTCCCGGGTAATCCGCTTTTGAGCGAAACGCCCAGAGAAGCGATCCCACAGTATAGGAAGCAACCTTTTCGCTCCCTCATGCAGCGCCTTATGCTGCGGATGGTCGTCCGTCAGAGTGTACTGGGCGATGGCGTTCAACACCCGCAGGGCTCCTTGGAAGTAGTCCAAGCGGGCATTATTCGGCATGCTGGCGATTTTGCAAAATCGCTGTTCTGACGAGAATGGGTAGAAGGTCACCGGAGCCAAGAGCGAATCGATAGCACACTCCACCTCCAATTCAAACACACTGGTATGATGTCGTTTCTCCTCAGGAATCGCTTTCAACCGTTTGTTGAACGCCTTCATGCGTCGCATAAGAGTCTTAGTCTCATAGGCCTCCATCCGCTTGAAGGTCTTCTCATCCGTTAAAAGATAGAACCCCAACCAGCATGCGCCCAGTACGTTGTCTGGCCTGTAACGCACTGTGTACTTCATAGGGGTTCTGGGAGTCTTTTGTAACTCTGCCCAAGCGGCGTCCCAAACCTCTTCCTGCGTGTGGTGGGGATTGCGCCATGGAGATTGCCGCGCATACTCAGACTCTGGGTCCTCCGGGAGGAGGGCTCCATTCCGCCATTCGTGGCCGCTGCCAAGCGTCAGGAAGATGTGGTCCATGACACGCAGCTCACTTTTACCGAACAATGTGCAATCCCTCAAATTCTCCCGGACATGCCATGCCAGGCTAATCGGTTGTTTCTTCTTCATAGTAATCTTCAGGAACCCCAGAACTGCCGTCATGGGTCTCCACTTCTTTGAGCTGTTCTCGCATGTCGGCAATACGTAGTTGTCTTGCCAACCGGCCTTTGCCGTAATCTGGGTAACGGTGTTGGTTGGCCGTTCCCTCAATTTGCCTGAGAACCACATTTCGAAGGCCGCGATGCGGGAGCTTATTTTTCAACCGCGCGTCCTGGGTATCCCTTTCGGGGTCCAGGATGTTGTTGGTCTCATAAGTGCAGGGCACCAGGATCGGCTCCAGCACCTCTGGACGCCGCAAATGGTACTCATACTCTGGCGGCTTATCACGTAAGTAACGCCTGGACCAAAGAGTATATTCCAACCACCTGTGGCTGGTCTTAGAAAGCCAATTGAGCGTATGCTTTACGAAATACTTCTCCTTAAATTCCTCCGGCAACTCCGTCTTCTTCCAATCACACTCTTTGATGGGATTGGGCTCCAACATCTTTTTCAATAGATGCCAGTTTTTGGTGTCCTTACAACGGGCCGAGAGCCGTGCGGAGTTAATGCTGAAGGGGTTGAGCCGATACTCGTTGCGCCGGGTTGGTTGGATATGGGGCAGGATCAGGCGGTAGTCATCCACCTGATCCAGCTTGAGCACATCTTCCCGCAGCCGAAACTGAGCGAGCAACCCATCCTTGACTGTTACATTCCTGTCCCACCGCCGCCTCCATGAGATGGTGAGTTCCTTATACAGTTTCGCTAGCTTCTGTTTGGTTGTGTACTTCATGCTGTAGGCTTTCTGTTGTTTCCTCCTTCTCCTCGTCCGCCTGGTCAGTCTTCTTCAACAAACGCATTGCCGCCGGAACTTCGGGCGGGGCTCCCACCGTCTCTTCGGTAGGGGCGATATTGACCCCATGTCTGGCAAAATACCGATTACCCTGATTGGCAAATCGGAAATCCCCCTTCTCCCGGATCTTCTTCACCCAATCCTCGGGAAGTTCATCCCAGGCCAAAAAGGCTTCCACCATTTCCGGGGTGATGCCGATCCACTCAGCATCCTTACGGTACTTTTCTGGAACGTCCAGCTTCTTGTCCTCACCCGATCCGTCCAGAAGGTAATACTCTGGTGCTGCCCCCGCATCGTTCATCTGATAGTAGGAATGCTCTCCCAGCTTGGCGATGTCGATAAACCAAGTCTCTATTGGGTGAAGGTAGCCGCTGCAGCAGATGCCCCCAAAGTAATCATTCACGAACTCCTTGGTTTCCAATCGGCGACAGTAGTCGCAGAAGAACAAGTTGATGTCGTGACGAAAGCCTTCCGGTGTGTGGATCTCCACCCACTTCATTTGGAACGACACATTGAAAAGCTGCAGCGCCCCTTGGGAAAACTGGGCAATTGTATCCCCAGAAAAAGACTCATTTGGTCGCCACAGCTCCTTGGAGTGAAGGTATAACCACGTCTTGTACGGTTCGATCTCCAACCGCCCAAACTGCGCACTATCGAAAGTGCTATTGCCGTCAGTGTTAAACGCCAGATGGGCGTAATCAGAAATTGCCATAAGCTACACGACACGAACCATGGCCTGATGAAGCGAATAGCTGTTGTCAGTCTCAGCGACAGAGATACCACCCTGCGGTATCCAAATATCCGTTCGTTTTTCGGGGAAGCGCATAAGGTTGTTAACCTGAATGACCAAATTCTCCGGAGTTGTGTCTGATAGAATTTTGTAATCTAAAATAGCGTTCATAAGTGTGTAAAGCGCGGCATGACACTCACATCCAAGTACAACCCCTGATGTACCTGAATAATCCAAGTCTGCCGCCCATGTGGTTTATCTATGGGTACTTCGGAATGGATAATACCCCCACAGGTCTGAGCCAAAGCGATGATCAATTCCAAACCGCTATGCGCATCAGGGACCCAGGGAATTGCCACCATATCGAAATCCCGAACTAAGCTGCCATGTAGCGTCAATGCGTACCCGTAATCTTTGGCGACAGCTACCAAAGGTCCCAGCATGTTCATATAGAACATCGGGCGGGATACCTGCTCACTTGGGGTGTCCATTACAGCGCAGGATGAATGAACCCAAAAACAATGCGGCCAGTCCGCCAATACCAGTTAACCTGAACACCAAAGAGGACATAGGAAATCCTGTCAGGCACAGCAGGGCGAGTCCGATATAAAGCCCTACGCCTACCCCAAATAGAAACGATCCCGTCTTCACATAGGGATCTCGAAGCCGCCAGCGCTCCAATAAATTGGTGAGCCGGGTCAAGGATTCGCTGATGAAGCGCCTGTAGTGTGGGTCGGACCAACGGTGGTCTTCTGGGTTAGGCGCGGACATGTTTCCCTTTCCGTGGCAGGTTCAGTGCTTCTTCGCGGGGAAGAATAGTCCAACCATCCAGCCAGACGACCAAGTAAGGCTCGTCATAGGTACGCCCCTGTTGGGCATGTCTGAACAAAGTAAATTTTTGGTCATCCACCATGGTGTTGATAGCCTCTGGGCTGTACAACTCGGTCGCGATCAACGCTGTACGAAATTGGGCTCGCACAGCATCCATCTTTTCTTGTGCCCCGTTTTGCAGCAGCATTTTAGGACAATGTGTGAAGACCCTTGTCTCCCTGAAATTGGGGACGTGCTGTATCGCCAACCCACAGCCAAACGTACGAGACTCCGATTGCTCGCCGTTGCAATGTGTCCATTCATACCGATCACATTTCGGTGCTTTACCGCAGATGGGACAATTCTCCACCTTGATATGTTTTAACAAACTGTTGCTC
>Ga0247823_10001704_pt1 | contig 18179 bp, 14 predicted proteins | sample 13C_PalmiticAcid_2_FD_192426 | JGI IMG/M metagenome (GOLD analysis project Ga0247823, IMG submission 192426) | Soil microbial communities from agricultural site in Penn Yan, New York, United States - 13C_PalmiticAcid_Day30 | ecosystem: Environmental > Terrestrial > Soil > Agricultural land... | reverse complement strand
GCCCGGGACCGAGCGGAATGGGACAGCCCGCTCAGCAGCCCGCCGCCCACGGGGCCCAGGCGCCCGCTGACGCGCCTACCGCGCCCAAGCCCGGATCGTAGGAGGACACCCGATGAATTCTCGTAAACCGGTCAACCGGGTCACCTCCAAGCGGCGTCCGGCCACCGGGTCCGCCGCCCGTCCGAGCGCGCGCGCCGTCGCGGGGACCCGTCCGGCGCGCGCCGCGGCACCGCCGCGGGCGCGGTCCGGCGACCCGAGCGCCTCGCGCGCGGGCCGGAAGTGGGCGCGCGGTGGCGCCGAACCGCGGTCGCGTCGTTTCGGGGGCCGGGGATCGTCCTGGAGGGTCGTCGTCGGGTCCGCGGTCGCGGCGGTCGCGCTCGCCGGATTCGCGGTCACCGCCGCGCTGCGGCCGGGCGTGAACGATTCGAATCTGGCCTTCGTCGACAGCGCGGGAACCGAGGAGGTGCGCGCGGCCGCCGACCACGCGCTGCGCACCATCTACGGCTACGACATCCAACACATCGACGGCTACGAGGCGGCGGTGCGCTCGGTGGTCACCGGCGCGATGCTGACCGATCTCGACAAATTCTCCTCGACCACGATCGACGCGATCAAACAGGCGCAGACCAGCGCCGATGCCAAGGCCGACCCCGTCGGGGTGACCCTGCTCACCGATGATCGGGCGGAGTTGCTGGTGAATCTGGTGGTGAGCGCGACCAAGGGGGGCGTGGCCCAGCAGAGCGTCGCGGGACCGGTCGTGTTGCGCATGCAGAAGGTGGACGGTCACTGGCTGGCCAGCGAGATCGTCGATCAGTGAGTTGGCGGGTGATCTTGAACGTGACGGCCGATCGCATCGACATCCAGGTCGGGCCGCCACTTGACGAGCTTCGCCCGAGCCGTCACGCTATTCACAACAGCGGCAGCTGTCACAGTGGCTTCACCCGCCCCGCCGCCCTCGACGCAGCCAGCGTTTCGGGCCGGGGCACCGCTCCGTGACGGGGCGGTGCCTACCCCGTCCGGGGCTCGGCGCGGCAGCCACGTGAACGTTCGCACGGGTGGTACTTTGACACCTCCGTGCCGATAGGTGTAGGTTTGGACGTTGCGCTGGCTGCCTCCTGTCCATTCCTCGATCCGCACTCCTAAGTGTCACCCTTCCGGTGTTGCTTTCGTTGTTGCCTGTTCGGGTTCGTTCGGGTCGTGACCAGCGAGAATCTCAACGTAGCAGGCAAGCGACGGTCGCGGACCACCACGCGACGCGCGTGAGGTGCTGGAAGGACGCATCTTGGCAGTCTCCACCCAGACCAAGGCAGTTGCCGGAATCCCCGGAGCCCCATTGCGGGTGTCTTTCGCGAAGATCCGTGAACCCTTGGAGGTGCCCGGACTTCTCGATCTACAAACGGACTCTTTTGCATGGTTGATCGGCTCGCCGTCATGGCGAGAAAAGGCCGCCGCGCGCGGCGACGTCGGGCTCTCGGGCGGACTCGAGGAGGTGCTCGAGGAGCTCTCGCCGATCGAAGACTTCTCCGGCTCCATGTCCCTGTCTTTCTCCGACCCTCGTTTCGAAGAGGTCAAGGCCTCGATCGACGAGTGCAAAGACAAGGACATGACGTACGCGGCGCCACTATTCGTGACGGCCGAGTTCATCAACAACAACACCGGTGAGATCAAGAGCCAGACGGTCTTCATGGGTGATTTCCCGATGATGACCGACAAGGGCACGTTCATCATCAACGGCACCGAGCGCGTCGTCGTCTCGCAGTTGGTGCGTTCTCCCGGCGTCTACTTCGACTCCAGCGTCGACAAGGCCACGGAGAAGGACCTGCACAGCGTGCGCGTCATCCCGTCGCGCGGCGCGTGGCTGGAATTCGACATCGACAAGCGCGACACCGTCGGTGTCCGTATCGACCGCAAGCGTCGTCAGCCGGTCACCGTGCTGCTGAAGGCGCTGGGTTGGACGAACGAGGAGATCGTCGAGCGTTTCGGCTTCTCCGAGATCATGATGTCCACCCTGGAGAAGGACAACACGGCGGGCCAGGACGAGGCGCTGCTCGATATCTACCGCAAGCTGCGTCCGGGCGAACCGCCGACCAAGGAGTCGGCGCAGACCCTGCTGGAGAACCTGTTCTTCAAGGAGAAGCGCTACGACCTGGCGCGCGTCGGTCGCTACAAGATCAACAAGAAGCTGGGCATCCACCTGGGTGAGCAGATCACCGCGTCGGTGCTGACGAAGGAAGACATCGTCACCACCATCGAGTACCTGGTGCGTCTGCACGCCGGTGACCGGAACATGACCGCCCCCGGCGGCGAAGAGGTTCCCGTCGAGGTCGACGACATCGACCACTTCGGCAACCGTCGCCTGCGCACCGTCGGCGAGCTGATCCAGAACCAGATCCGGGTCGGTCTGTCCCGTATGGAGCGTGTGGTCCGCGAGCGGATGACCACCCAGGACGTCGAGGCGATCACGCCGCAGACCCTGATCAACATCCGCCCGGTCGTCGCCGCGATCAAGGAGTTCTTCGGAACCTCCCAGCTGTCGCAGTTCATGGACCAGACCAACCCGGTCGCGGGCCTGACCCACAAGCGCCGCCTGTCGGCGCTTGGCCCCGGCGGTCTGTCCCGTGAGCGCGCGGGCATGGAGGTCCGCGACGTCCACCACAGCCACTACGGCCGCATGTGCCCGATCGAGACCCCGGAAGGCCCGAACATCGGCCTGATCGGCTCGCTGTCGAGCTACGCGCGGGTCAACCCGTTCGGCTTCATCGAGACGCCGTACCGCAAGGTCGTCGAGGGTCAGGTCACCGACCAGATCGACTACCTGACCGCGGATGAGGAAGACCGGCACGTCATCGCCCAGGCGAACGCGCCGCTCGACGACCAGAACCACTTCGCCGAGGAGCGCGTGCTCGTCCGCAAGCGTGGCGGCGAGGTCGAGTTCATCGAGCCGTTCGACGTGGACTACATGGACGTCTCGCCGCGCCAGATGGTGTCGGTCGCGACCGCGATGATCCCGTTCCTCGAGCACGACGCCGCCAACCGTGCCCTCATGGGCGCGAACATGCAGCGTCAGGCGGTGCCGCTGCTGCGCAGCGAGTCCCCGCTGGTCGGCACCGGCATGGAGCTGCGCGCCGCGGTCGACGGCGGCGACCTGGTCACCGCCGCGAAGGCCGGTGTCATCGAGGAGCTGTCCGCCGACTTCATCACGATCATGGCCGATGACGGCACCCGCCAGACCCACGGCCTGCACAAGTTCCGCCGGTCCAACCAGGGCACCTGTATCAACCAGAAGCCGATCGTGGCCGAGGGCGAGCGGGTCGAGGTCGGACAGGTCATCGCCGACGGGCCGTGCACCGAAGACGGCGAGATGGCGCTCGGCAAGAACCTGCTCGTGGCGATCATGCCGTGGGAAGGCCACAACTACGAGGACGCGATCATCCTGTCGCAGCGCCTCGTGCAGGACGACGTGCTCACCTCGATCCACATCGACGAGCACGAGATCGACGCGCGTGACACCAAGCTGGGCGCCGAGGAGATCACCCGGGACATCCCGAACGTCTCCGAGGAGGTCCTGGCCGACCTGGACGAGCGCGGCATCATCCGCATCGGTGCCGAGGTCGGCGCGGGCGACATCCTCGTCGGCAAGGTCACGCCGAAGGGCGAGACCGAGCTGACCCCGGAGGAGCGCCTGCTGCGCGCCATCTTCGGTGAGAAGGCCCGCGAGGTCCGCGACACGTCGCTGAAGGTCCCGCACGGCGAGACCGGCAAGGTCATCGGCATCCGCGTCTTCTCCCGTGAGGACGAGGACGAGCTGCCCCCCGGTGTCAACGAGCTGGTTCGCGTCTACGTCGCCCAGAAGCGCAAGATCCAGGACGGTGACAAGCTCGCGGGCCGCCACGGCAACAAGGGCGTCATCGGCAAGATCCTGCCGGTCGAGGACATGCCGTTCCTTGAGGACGGCACCCCGGTCGACGTCGTGCTGAACACCCACGGTGTGCCCCGTCGTATGAACATCGGGCAGATCATGGAGTCGCACCTCGGCTGGATCGCCAAACAGGGCTGGAAGATCGACGGCAACCCGGGTTGGGCGTCGAAGCTCCCCGAGGAGCTCTACGAGGTCGAGCCCGACACGAACACCGCCACGCCGGTGTTCGACGGTGCCCGCGAGGACGAGATCACCGGCCTGCTCGGCTCGACCACGCCCAACCGCGATGGCGTTCGCATGGTCAAGGAGGACGGCAAGGCGACGCTGTTCGACGGCCGCAGCGGTGAGCCGTACCCGTACCCGGTCTCGGTCGGCTACATGTACATCCTCAAGCTGCTGCACTTGGTCGACGACAAGATCCACGCCCGTTCGACCGGCCCGTACTCGATGATCACCCAGCAGCCGCTCGGCGGTAAGGCCCAGTTCGGTGGCCAGCGCTTCGGTGAGATGGAGTGCTGGGCGATGCAGGCCTACGGCGCGGCGTACACGCTGCAGGAGCTGCTGACGATCAAGTCCGACGACGTGCTCGGTCGCGTCAAGGTCTACGAGGCGATCGTCAAGGGCGAGAACATCCCGGAGCCGGGCATCCCGGAGTCCTTCAAGGTGCTCCTCAAGGAGCTCCAGTCGCTGTGCCTGAACGTGGAGGTGCTGTCTAGCGACGGCGCCGCCATCGAAATGCGCGACGGCGACGACGAGGACCTGGAGCGCGCCGCGGCGAACCTGGGTATCAACCTCTCGCGCAACGAGTCGGCCTCGGTCGACGAAATCGTCAACTAGTTGACCTCGCTGCCGCCGCTGGGACGGACCGGAAACCCGTCCCGGCGGTGGCGCTGATCCCCCCATTTTCGTGCTGTAACAAAGAAGGGGAGAAGGAACCGACGTGCTGGACGTCAACTTCTTCGATGAGCTCCGAATTGGGCTTGCTACGGCCGACGACATTCGTCAGTGGTCGTTCGGCGAGGTCAAGAAGCCAGAAACGATCAACTACCGCACCCTCAAGCCCGAGAAGGACGGCCTCTTCTGCGAGAAGATCTTCGGCCCCACTCGGGACTGGGAGTGCTACTGCGGTAAGTACAAGCGCGTCCGCTTCAAGGGCATCATCTGTGAGCGCTGTGGCGTCGAGGTGACGCGCGCCAAGGTGCGCCGTGAACGCATGGGGCACATCGAGTTGGCCGCCCCGGTCACCCACATCTGGTACTTCAAGGGTGTCCCGTCGCGCCTGGGCTATCTGCTCGACCTCGCGCCGAAGGATCTCGAGAAGATCATCTACTTCGCCGCGTACGTCATCACCTCGGTGAACAGCGAGCTGCGCCACAACGACCTGCCGACGCTGGAGTCGGAGATGGGCGTCGAGCGCAAGCAGGTCGAGAACAAGCGCGACGCCGACATCGAGGGCCGCGCGCAGAAGCTCGAGGCCGACCTGGCCCAGCTCGAGGCCGAGGGCGCCAAGAGCGACGTGCGCCGCAAGGTCAAGGAGGGCGGCGAGCGGGAGATGCGCCAGCTCCGCGACCGCGCCCAGCGTGAGCTGGACCGCCTCGACGAGATCTGGTCGACCTTCACCAAGCTCGACGTCAAGCAGCTCATCGCCGACGAGATGCTCTACCGCGAGCTGATCGACCGCTACGGCGACTACTTCACCGGTTCGATGGGCGCCGAGGCCATCCAGACCCTGGCGCGCGACTTCGACGTCGACGCCGAGGCCGAGATCCTGCGCGACACGATCCGCAACGGCAAGGGGCAGAAGAAGCTCCGCGCGCTCAAGCGGCTCAAGGTCGTCGCGGCCTTCCAGGCGACTCGCAACTCGCCCATGGGCATGGTCCTCGACTGCGTCCCGGTGATCCCGCCGGACCTGCGCCCGATGGTCCAGCTCGACGGTGGCCGCTTCGCCACCTCCGACCTGAACGACCTCTACCGCCGCGTGATCAACCGCAACAACCGGTTGAAGCGACTGATCGACCTCGGCGCGCCCGAGATCATCGTCAACAACGAGAAGCGGATGCTGCAGGAGGCCGTCGACGCGCTGTTCGACAACGGCCGCCGCGGCCGCCCGGTCACCGGACCCGGCAACCGCCCGCTCAAGTCGCTGTCCGACCTGTTGAAGGGCAAGCAGGGCCGGTTCCGCCAGAACCTGCTCGGCAAGCGAGTCGACTACTCGGGCCGTTCGGTCATCGTCGTCGGCCCGCAGCTCAAGCTGCACCAGTGCGGTCTGCCCAAGGCGATGGCGCTGGAGCTGTTCAAGCCGTTCGTCATGAAGCGGCTCGTGGACCTCAACCACGCGCAGAACATCAAGTCCGCCAAGCGGATGGTCGAGCGCGCGCGCCCGGCCGTGTGGGACGTGCTCGAAGAGGTCATCACCGAGCACCCCGTGATGCTGAACCGCGCGCCCACGCTGCACCGCCTCGGCATCCAGGCCTTCGAGCCGCAGCTGGTCGAAGGCAAGGCCATCCAGCTCCACCCGCTCGTCTGTGAGGCGTTCAACGCCGACTTCGACGGTGACCAGATGGCCGTCCACCTGCCGCTGTCGGCGGAGGCGCAGGCCGAGGCCCGCATCCTGATGCTGTCCTCGAACAACATCCTGTCCCCGGCGTCGGGTCGCCCGCTGGCGATGCCGCGTCTGGACATGGTGACGGGTCTGTACCACCTGACCCGCCTCAAGGAAGACGGGCTGGGCCAGGGCCTGGCGTTCTCCTCGCCCGCCGAGGCGATCATGGCCTTCGACCGCAAGGTCATCGGCCTGCAGTCCATGGTCAAGATCCGCATCAAGGACCGCACCCCCGGCCCCGGCATGCAGCCGGAGGACTGGAACCCGGGTCAGCCGTGGCTGGCCGAGACCACCCTGGGCCGCGTGCTCTTCAACGAGCTGCTGCCGCCGGACTACCCGTTCATGAACGAGCCGATGCCGAAGAAGCGTCAGGCCGCGATCGTGAACGACCTCGCCGAGCGCTACCCGATGGTCAAGGTCGCGCAGACGCTGGACAAGCTCAAGGACGCGGGCTTCTACTGGGCCACCCGCTCGGGTGTCACCATCGCCATGTCCGACGTCATCGTGCCCCCGGCCAAGGCCGGGATTCTCGAGGAATACGAGAAGAAGGCCGACACCGTCGAGAAGCGGTACCAGCGTGGCCAGCTCTCCGCCACCGAGCGCAACAACGAGCTCGTCAAGGTGTGGAGCAACGCGACCGAAGAGGTCGCGAAGGCCATGGAGGACAACTACCCCGACGAGAACCCGATCCCGACGATCGTCAAGTCGGGCGCGGCGGGCAACATGACCCAGATCCGTCAGCTCTCGGGCATGAACGGTCTGGTCACCAACCCGCGTGGTGAGTTCATCCCGCGACCGATCAAGGCCAACTTCCGTGAAGGCCTGTCGGTGCTGGAGTACTTCATCGCCACCCACGGTGCCCGCAAGGGTCTGGCCGACACCGCGCTGCGTACCGCCGACTCGGGTTACCTGACCCGTCGTCTGGTGGACGTCTCGCAGGACGTCATCGTCCGCGAGGTCGACTGTGGCACCACCCGCGGCGTGATCATGCCGCTCGGCGAGGAAGGCACGGACGGCAAGGTCTTCCGCGCCCAGCACGTCGAGACCAGCGTCTACGCCCGCTGCGTGTCCGACGACGTCAAGGACGCCGACGGCAACGTGCTGATGAACCGGGCCGACGACCTCGGCGACCCGGCGATCGACATGCTGGTCGAGTCGGGCATCACCAAGGTCAAGGTCCGCTCGGTCCTGACCTGCGAGGCCGCGGTCGGTGTGTGCGCCACCTGCTACGGCCGCTCGATGGCCACCGGCCAGCTCGTCGACATCGGCGAGGCGGTCGGCATCGTCGCCGCGCAGTCCATCGGTGAGCCCGGTACGCAGCTGACGATGCGTACCTTCCACCAGGGTGGTGTGGCCGGAGACGACATCACCACCGGTCTGCCGCGTGTCCAGGAGCTGTTCGAGGCCCGCGTCCCGAAGGGCAAGGCGCCCATCGCCGACGTCGACGGCCGCGTGCGGATCGAGGACGGCGACCGGTTCTGGAAGATCACCCTCACGCCGGACGACGGCAGCGAGGAGATCATCTTCGAGAAGCTGTCCAAGCGGCAGCGGCTCGCGGGCACCCCGACCGGCCCCCTGGCCGACGGCGACCACGTGCAGGTCGGCCAGCAGTTGCTGGAAGGCACCCGGGACCCGCACGAGGTCCTGCGCGTCATGGGTCCCCGCGAGGCGCAGCTCCACCTCGTCGAGGAAGTCCAGAAGGTCTACCGCGCCCAGGGTGTGTCGATCCACGACAAGCACATCGAGGTCATCGTCCGGCAGATGCTGCGCCGGGTCACGATCCTCGACAACGGTGCCGCCGAATTCCTGCCCGGCGCTCTCATCGAGCGCGCCGTGTTCGAGTCGGAGAACCGTCGCGTCGTGGCCGCCGGTGGCGAGCCCGCCTCCGGTCGTCCGGTCCTGATGGGCATCACGAAGGCGTCGCTGGCGACCGACTCGTGGCTGTCGGCGGCCTCCTTCCAGGAGACCACCCGCGTGCTGACCGACGCGGCCATCAACGGCCGCAGCGACAAGCTCATCGGTCTGAAGGAGAACGTCATCATCGGTAAGTTGATCCCGGCTGGTACGGGCATCAACAAGTACCGCAACATCCAGGTCCAGCCGACCGAAGAGGCCCGGGTCGCCGCCTACGCGATCCCGTCCTACGACGACGGCTACTACACCCCGGACGTGTTCGGGGCGGGCACTGGTGCGGCGGTTCCGCTGGACGACTACGACTTCGGCCGCGACTACCGCTAGCCAGAAGTAACGCTTGTGGGTGAAGCCCTGGAGGCTGTTTCAGCTCCAGGGCTTCACCCTTTTCGTCGTAGGTTGTGTGCGTGACGAATTTCGGACCCGACGCGCGATACGCCAGGGCGCTGGAAGCGCGCATGAGCAGGGAACCTGAGCGGCGCGGTGAGCTCCTGGTGGAGGCCGGGGAGCACTGGCACCGGGCGGGCGAGACCACCAAGGCGATCGAGATGATGATGGAGGCCGCCGAACTCGGCGGGGAGGACGGCGGCTACGCCAGGGTTTCCCTCGCGGGCATGTTCGTCGACATGGGCTGGACGGTCGAGGCCGACGCCCAGCTGGCCGCCATGCGCCGTGAGCGGTCATCGTCGCCAGGCCCGTACGAGTTGGCCGCCGAGCTTGAGGAAGAGCGCGGCCACAAACAGGCGGCGCTGGGGATGTACGACCTCGCGGTGTCCAATTTGGACGAAGAAGATCTCGTCGACGCCCGTGACCCGGACATGCCGCCCACCTATGCCCGCATGCTCATCGGCGCCCGCCGCCGACTCCGCCGCGCGTTGCGACTCCCACCGGACGACTGGGACGAGTCCATCCCGGAGTCCCCGGCCAGGTGACAGCGGGAAGCGCCCCGCCAAAAGGCAGGGCGCTTCCGCTATCGGCGCAGTTCCTCGACGCTCTTGCCGTGGATGCCCCAGTCGGCCAGGTCGACCTCGTCGATCAGGACGAACGTCGTCGCCGGGTCCTTGTCGAGCACGTCCCGCAGCAACTCCGTGACGCCCGCGATCAGGCGGGACTTCTGCTCCTTTGTCGCGCCCTCGCGGGTGATCTTGATGTTGACGTACGGCATCAGGCCCGCCCAGTGACGTAGCCGCCGTCGACGTTGAGGATGTGGCCGGTGACGAAACCCGAGTCGACCAGGTAGAGCACGGCTTCCGTGGTCTCGGCGACCTCGCCGACCCGGTTGAGCAGGGCGAGGCCGCCGAGGTCGTCGACGTCGAAGCCGCTGTGCAGCGGGGTGCGGATGATGCCGGGGGCGACCATGTTGACCCGGATGCCCAGCGGGGCGAGTTCGGCGGCCAGGCTGATCGTCAGCGCGTGCACGCCGCCCTTGCTGGACAGGGGAGCCGATGCGGGCACGCCGGTCTTGGCGTGGTTGACGAAGACGGTGCCGATGTTGACGATGGCGCCGCCGGTGCCCTGCTCGGCCATCCGTCTGACCACGGCCTGGGTGGTCAGGTAGGTGCCACGCAGATTGATCGTCAGGTAGCCGTCGAGTTCGTCCTCGGTGACGTCGACGAACGGCTTGACCCCGAAGATGCCCGCGTTGTTGACCAGCACGTCGACCCCGCCGAAGCGTTCGACGGCCACGTCGACCAGCGCCGCCCCGGTGGCCGCGGTGCCGATGTCGCCCGCGACGGTGGCGACCTGGTCGGGCGCACCGAGCTCGGTGGCGGCGTCGGCGAGCTTCGCGGCGTCGCGGCCGTTGATGACGACGTTGCCGCCGCGCTTGACGTAGGCGTGGGCGATGTCGAGGCCGATGCCGCTGGAGGCTCCGGTGATGATCGCGGTGGACATGGTTCTCCTTCGATAGAAAGACGACCAGTCGTCTTGGAATTGGGACAAAAAAAGAGAGGGTTCAGGGGCGGAAATAGCTGTCCAGAAGCCTGCGCAAGCACTTGTGGAGGGGTTCGACGGACTTGTCCACCTTCATCCTGATTACCGCGCCCTCCCAGGACTCGATCAGCATGTCGGCCAGGTCCGAGGCGTCCTCGTCGTCCCGGACCAGCCCGAGCCGCTGGCCGTCGGCGAGGGCGTCCCGCACGCCGTCACGCCAGTCGGTGAAGGCCTTGGCCAGTGCGACCCGGCAGGCCTCGCTCTCGTCGAGTTCGCCCGCGAGGTTGGCCAGCAGGCAGCCACCCTCGAAGCCGGTCCGCTCGAACCCGGCGATCTGGATCTCGAAGAACGCCCGCACCCCGCTGACCGGATCCGCCGCGCCGTCCAGCGCCGCGGCCAGGGTCTCGGCGGTGCAGCGCTGGGTGTGCTCGATCGTGGCCACGCCGAGTGCTTCCTTGCTGGGGTAGTAGTTGTAGAACGAACCCTTGGGAATCTCGACGCTGTCGAGCAGGTCCTTCAGGCCCGTGCCGTGGTATCCCTGCTTCAGGAAGGCGTGCGCGCTCGCGTCGAGCAGCCGTCGCCGGGTGCCTTCGCTGAGCCGTGGTCGCGCCATGCCGCAGACAATACGACCGGTCGTCTTGAAACGCAAGCGCGCGGAATTCCGACTTCGTTGTCGAAGAGCTCAAGAGGTAGCGTTTGGGTAGTCGTCCACTGTGGTGGATCTGGGGAACTGGGGAATTCAGCGGTGAACAAGCCTGCCCGCAAGGGTCTAGTGATCGCGCTCGCCGTCGGCGTCACACTCGGCGGACTCGCCGTGCGGCCCGCGGTCGCGCAGGCGTCGGTGCTCTACGTCAACAAGGTCCCTGCCTGCTCCGACGGGGGCACGGGCACCAGCGCGCAGCCGTTCTGCACGGCCCAGGCCGCGGCGGACATCGTCGAGCCCGGCCAGACGGTCAAGATCACCGGTTCCGGCGTCGGTGGTGTCACGTTGACCCGGTCGGGAATCGAAGGAGCGCCGATCTCCATCGAGGGCGGCACCCTTCCGCGACTTGAAGTACGCGGTGCACACGATGTGTTCGTCCGGTCCACGAAAGTCGAATCGTCGTCGACCTTTGCCGGGCCCGCCGTGCGTGTCACGCAGTCGAGCCGGGTCGTGCTTGACCTGCTCACTGTGCGAAGCGTGTCCTATGAGGGCGGAGGCCTGCTGATCGACGGCGGGTCGACCGCGGTGGCCCTCAGCCGCAGTGCGTTGGACGTTCGGGTGAAGACGATCGTGGTCGACGGCGCGGCCGACGTGACTATCGCGGGCAACGTGCTCGCGCCCTTGATCTCCGACGTGACCCGCAGCGGCAATGGTGGGATCGAACTGGTCAACGCGCCGCGCGCAGCGGTCGCGGGGAACACCGTCAAGGACGCGTGCAATCGGTCGATCTCCGTCTCTGGCGACGCCGCGGGAACCTCGATCCAGAACAACATCTTCCGCGGGCTTCTTGTCGAGGACAACGGGTCCTACCGGTACTGCCCGACGATCGGGTCGAACGATGTGCACAGTGTGATCGTCGACGCGGCCGCCGCCCCTGGGGTGACGATCGACTACAACATCATCCACTCCGGCTGGATGAGGACGTATCTGTGGGCAGGTGTTATGCGCCGGACCTCGGTGGACTTGCACGCGGCGACCGGTCAGGCGGCGCACGACCTCAACACGGACCCACAGGTCGGCTCCGCCTGGATCGACTCGGGCAACGCCGACGCGCCAGGACAGGTGCCCACGGATCGTCTGGGGCACAAGGCCGCCGACTACCCGGCGGTACCCAACTCCGGGGCGGGCAAGGTCGGATTCCAGGATCGTGGCGCCGACGAGTTCAATGACCGCGTCTCCGCCGGACTGGTCGTCGCGACGAAGGCGCCCGCGGGTGTCGAGGTGTCTTTCGTCGCCTCTGTCGGCAGCGCGTGGAAGCTGCCTGGTACCTGCGACATCGACTTCGGCGATGGCGCTGAGCACGCCAACACGTGCTCGACCACCCATGTCTACGACAAGACCGGCACGTACAACCTGACCTTTGTCGCGAGCACCGCGGGCGGAAGCAAGACGATCACCGGCGAGATCGAAGTGGTCGAACCGGGCGGCAGTCTGCAGCCCACGATCCAGACGACAACGGCAGGTTTGATGTCGGCGAACTTCGTCGTCGATGAAGGCACGGGCCCGTGGAACATCACCAAGGTCGACTTCGACTTCGGCGACGGTGGCCCCGTGGGCTCGATGCCCGGAGACTCGGTATTCCACCGGTACACGAAGTCGGGCACGTACACCGTGAAGGCCACCGCCACCGACGCGGGCGGCAACACCGCCACGACGTCGACCGTGGTTTCCACCGGGGGATCAGGGTTCGTCGCACACGCTCCGACGCGGCTGCTCGACACTCGCGACGGCACTGGTTCGGGCGGTGTGGCGCACCAGGTGGCGCCGTACTCGTCGATCCGGCTCGCGGTGGGAGGCAAGGGGGCGATCCCAGCCGGAATCACCGCCGCGGCCATGAACGTCACCGTCACCCAACCCACTGCGGGCGGGTATGTCACCGTGCACCCGTCGGGCGTCGCGCGGCCAGTGGCGTCGACGGTGAACTTCGTCCCAGGCCAGACCGTGCCGTCGATGGCTGTCATCCCTGTCGGCTCCGACGGTGTTGTCGAGTTCTACAACGGCAGCGCGGGGTCCGTACACCTCATCGCCGACGTCACCGGGTACTTCGCCAAGTCGCCACAGGCCGCGGGCTTGCAGAGCATCGCCCCTCGGCGGGTGCTCGACTCCCGGATCGGCGTCGGCACACCGAAGGTGGGCCAACTCATCGGTGGCTCGACGTTGGGTCAGGACATCACCACGGACAACGTGCCCGAGGGCGCCACCGCGGTGGCGCTGAACGTGACTGTGACCAACCCGGCCGGTGCCGGGTACCTGACGGTGTTCCCGGCGGGGCAGACCAAGCCGACCGTGTCCAACCTCAACTACGTCGCAGGGCAGACCGTTGCCAACGCGGTGATCGTGCCGGTCGGTGCGAACGGCGCGATCAGCTACTTCACCACCACATCGACTGATCTGGTCGTCGACGTCGTGGGTTACGCGTCCGGTGACGCTGTCAACTTCTTCGCCCCGATCTCCCCGACCCGAATGGTCGACACCCGGATCGGTCTGGGGACGAACGATGCGATCGCACCGCGCGGTACCTCGACCGTCAGCCTGCTGAGGGATCTGCCGGGCAATTTGCCCAAGACCGCCGTGTTCACCGCCACAGCGGTCAATCCGCGGACCGCCGGATACCTCACCGCGTTTCCCGCGGGGTGGCCCATCCCCAACGCCTCGACGCTGAACTTCACGGCGGGGGCCAACGTGCCGAACCTCGCGATCGCGCAGAACGAGGTCAGTTTCCACAACGGCAGTGACGGTCCGATCGACCTCGTTGTCGACGTCACCGGATATCTGGCTATCGACTGACGACGGTGTTCATCCCACGTGGTAGCCGAACACGTCGGCTACCACGTGGACGACCCTGCTGTGGTCGAAGAACTACTCGCGGTCGGGTCGACGGCGGGCACGTTCAGCGTCACGCGCGAGCATCGGCCGAAACGCCTTTGGTCCCGGCCACCGGCAGCGTCACGACGCCCTGCCTGCCGAGCGGTTCCGAGTGGACCCCGGCGCCGTCGCGGGTGTCCATGAGCCGGTCCGGGCTGGTCGGGACCAACGCGAGGCCGCCGATGGCGTGCCAGGTGTGGGGTGTTGTGCGCGCAGTCCCCAGAGCAGCCTCGAAGGCTGCGACTCCCACGGCAGCAATGTCATGATGGAGCCATGTGTCGCAATATCCGAGTCCTGCACAACTTCGAGCCGCCCGCCACCGACGGCGAGGTGCACGCCGCCGCGCTGCAGTACGTGCGCAAGATCAGCGGGTCAGCCAAGCCGTCCCAGGCCAACCAGGAGGCCTTCGACCACGCCGTCGAGGTCATCGCCGCGGCGTCCCAGGAACTGCTGAACTCGCTGGTCACCCACGCCACACCGCGCGACCGCGAGATCGAGGCAGCCAAGGCGAAGGCCCGCGCGGCCGAGCGGTACGGAACCCGCTAGCGGTTCGACCCGCGCCGCTTCCCCTGATTCCGGTCAAGAGTCAGTCTTCGACGTCGTCCACTGTGGTGGATCTGGGGAATTGACATTGATCACGTCCGCCCGCGAGGGCGACGTCTCTGTGCACGCCGAAAGTCGGTTGTTCGGCGGGGCGCGGCCAATGGTGAACCCCACAGTGACTCGTCACTCTCTAAGACCTGGTCTCAAAACTCGGCGTGTCGCTAGGTGAACCAACGGCCCGCCCCTGGCTCCGCACCGCCCGCCTGTGGGCCCGGCCCGACGGACCGGAAGTCCGTCAGAGAGACTGGGGGCCAGTGCCCGCCCTCTCGACCTGGAGTCTTTGATGCCGCAAGGGACCGTCCGTTGGTTCGACGCCGAACGGGGTTTCGGCTTCCTCGCGCCCGAGGACGGCTCGCCGGACGTGTTCGTGCACGCCTCCGAGATCGTCGAGGACGGCGGCGCGAAAATGCTCCGCGAGGGTCAGGCCGTCGTGTTCGAGGTCGGCGAGAACGACCGCGGGCCCCAGGCGCTGCGCGTTCGCGTCACCGCCGATGCGGCCACCGGCAGCGCCGTGGGCCTGCTCGGCACCGTCAACTGGTACGAGCCGGGCAAGGGGTACGGCTTCGCGTCGCCGGACGGCGGCGGCGCCGACATCTTCGTGCACAGCTCCGCCATCGTGACCGGCGGCGTGGTCACCGAGGGGCAGCGGGTGGCCTTCCTGATCGTCGAAGGCGAGCGCGGCCCGCAGGCCGGGCACGTGATCCCGCTGGGAGCAGGGGCAGGCTCACCCGCTGCGGCTGGTATCGCGGACGGTGCCGACGGCACGGTGGCCTGGTACGACGAGGACAAGGGCTTCGGCTTCATCAACCCCGACTCCGGCGCCGGGGACGTCTTCGTTCACGCCCGGGCCCTGGCCGAGGGGCTGACGTGGCTCGCGGAGGGCGACCGCGTCGCCTACGAGGTGGCTAGTGGAGACAAGGGCCCGCAGGCCCGCGACGTGCACCTGGTCCGGGGCGCCGAGCCGCAGACGGCGCCGCAGCGGTCGGCACCTGCCGCGGCCGCAGGGCCTGCCGCGCGGGACGTGCCCGTACGAGGCGGCGAGGGCGTCGTCGCGCGCTACGACGGCGACCGCGGCTTCGGCTTCATCACCCCGGACGCAGGCGGCGACGATCTCTTCGCCCACGTGTCCGTGATCATGGGGTCGGAGCCGCTGCAGAAGGGTGACCGGGTCCGGTACGCGGTGCGTCAGAGCGACCGGGGCCCGCAGGCCGACCGCATCGAACGCCTCTGAAGAGGCGGCCCCACTGATGGCTGATCACTTCCCGACGAGAGTGCTCGTTCATCCCCGTCGATGGTGCCGTCAGCAACGCGGCTGCAGCCTCCTCCAGGAGATCGATCTCCCTCGTGGTGACGGGGGCCCCGTGCCGACCCGAGGGCCTGCTCCGCGCTCAGAAGCTCACCAGTCACCTCCACCCAACGACACAGAGCTACCGATGTATCCCAAACGAGTGAATGGATGCGTTAGACCTGGTCGCAGAGCTCGATCTTTATGAGCCGGCGGACGTTGATCACGGTGCAGGCCAGCGTGAGTAGCGCCACCGTTATGGAACGCCACAGGCGCGGCCTCGGTCGACCTCGTCGTGGACGCCACCGGTTACTTCCCCACGTACTGACCGGCGCGGCGCGGGACGCGGAGTGGAACCATTCCGCGTCCCGCGCAGTCTCAACGCCCAACGGCAACTGCCACATGGGAGAGAGGCGGCGCGATGGGAGACCAGGTCACGGTCGACCCCGGGGAGCTCGACGGGTGCGCGGAACTGCTGCGGCGCAACGCCCAGCACTTCCTGACGATCAAGGAGCACGCGACATCGAAGGGTGGTGACACCTCGGGCTTCACCGGGCTGCTGTCGCTGCTGATCCCGGTCGTCGACGGCGTTGTCGGGCTCTACGGCGAAACCCTGGACTTCGCCAACTCGATGATGTCGAAGGAAGCCGAAGCGCTGAGCCACACCGCGGAGCTGTACGCGACGGCCGACCAGCGGTGGGCCGACATCTTCCAGGAGATCAGCGACCAGGTCGACACGCTGGAGCAGCCGACGGTCGGGGGTGCCCGATGACCGCGGCCTACGCCGACGTCGAGGATCCGGCCGCCGCGCTGGCCGCGGGGGCCGAGGACCGGCCGGGCAGGCAGTCCACTCAGGAGCTGATCGAGGCGGCGGGTTGGAAGATCCAGGGCGTCAACTGGATCTACGAGAAGGTCACCGGGGAGAACCTGGTCGACGCGCTGATCAAGCCGCTGGTCGGCGACTTCGAGAAGATCGACGCCAACGCGCACGCGTGGGGCCAGGTTGCCAAGGCGCTGGACTCGGTGCGGCGCAACGTCGACGGCGGTGCCGACCAGCTCCGTCCACATTGGACCGGGGACGCCGCGGACAACTTCTCCCGCAGGCTCAGCGGGCTGTGGGCGCTGGCGATCGAGGCCGACTCACAGGTCGCGCGGATCATCGGCGACAAGTTCAAGTCCACCGCGAGCGTCTGCCGCACCGCGGTCAAGGGCGCGCTGACGCTGCTGGACATGTTGGTGGGCAAGCTGATCGAGGCCGCGATGACCGCCTGGATCCCGGTCGTCGGCTGGGGCCGCGCGGTCTGGATGGTCTGGGACGCGGTGGAGATCGCCGACGGCATCCGGAAGATCATCATCTCCATTCAGACGCTCATCGAGGGTGTCATGGGAATGGTCGAGGGCATCAAGGCCATGGGCACCGCGCTGATGAAGCTCAAGGACGTCCGCGACGTCAACGACCTGCTCGATGTCGTCGACAGCTACCAGGACGGCCAGGAGAAGTTCGCCGACGGGAAGAAGGCGGCCAAGTCCGGCGTCATCGGCATCGCCTGGAACGGGTCCCGGCTCAGCGGCAAGGTCGACAAGGCAGGCGGCCGCTACAGCGCCCCGCCGCCCGCCCCGGCACCCGCGCCGAGCGGAGGCGGACAGTGACCTCGCCCATGGACCAGGCCAGGCTCGCCGAGCTCATCGCGACGGTCGACGCCCGGATCGCCGCGGTCGACGACGCCGTCGAGGCGGCCAAGCGGATCCGGCCCAAGTCGAGCGGACTGTCCGAATCGGACCTCGCCGCGATCGAGCGGCACGCGAGCGGGCCGCGCGCGCCCAAGGAACTGCGTGAGCTGGTCGGCCGGATCAAGGCGGGCGACCTGAGCTGGTCGGACATCACCAGCGGCCGCGCGCTAGACGACCCGGGTGTCCAGGCCGCGATGGCCACCGGCCTAGGCGACCTGCGCCGCGCCCACGACGAGATCCGCGAGGGCCACACCCCGGAAGAAATCATCGGCGGCACCGACCCCGACGACGAAGCCCCCCGGATCAAGCGCGACGACGCTTGGTAGTTCCCATCAAGCGCCGGGAAAAGACGAACCCGCGTTTCCCGTAGCGGTGCCATTGCCGCGGATAATTTCGAAGGCCAACGCGGTGGCGACGGCGAGTGTCCGCACCGGATGCCCGAGGCCGGGTGCGAGTCGCAGTGTGTCGCGGCGCACCCGGTCTTTGCCGCGCTTGGCCAGCACGCCGAACTCGAACCGGGCGACGTCGTCCAGAACGCAGAGCGTCCGGCCCGCCGGGTCGCTTAGCCGGATGTCGCGCGGACCGTGGTAGCGCACCGATCCGATCGGCGAGCCGGTCGGATCGGTGC
>Ga0247823_10001703_pt1 | contig 18179 bp, 12 predicted proteins | sample 13C_PalmiticAcid_2_FD_192426 | JGI IMG/M metagenome (GOLD analysis project Ga0247823, IMG submission 192426) | Soil microbial communities from agricultural site in Penn Yan, New York, United States - 13C_PalmiticAcid_Day30 | ecosystem: Environmental > Terrestrial > Soil > Agricultural land... | reverse complement strand
GCCTCTCCATTCATCAACCCGTGCACATATGCTTCCCCAAGCAACTTGACCTCGTCTTGCCGTCCACAGTCGCGAAACACCAAAGGCACTCTTCCGCCCCTCACAATCGCAATGGTGTCACCGACGCAGGTACGCGGTGGGACGATTCCACAATACCCCTTGTCAGTCATGCAAAACAACCGCTCTGCTGCCGGCAAAACGAGGTCGTGCATCCAGTTACCGCTTGGATCTCCTGGTCCAGGTTCCTCCACCCCGGGAATGGATAGTTTTTCCTTGTTCATCGCCACGCGACGGATATTCATCATCTGGAGGAATCGACCTAGGGCCTGTGCGGATGTTTCTTCCCTGGGTGCGTCGGCCGTAAGCGTCGTCCAGAAAACATCAATCGGGTCGGAGTATCTGTCTGAGCTGCGAACTCGGGCCAGTTGATCGACGGCCCATTGGCCGGGCAAACCAACGACTGGCTCGGGATCAAGCATCGAGGTTATAATCTCTCCAGTGACATGTGTCACACGGTCGATACGAGCACCAGCGAGGGTGATCCTCTTGAGCTGTTTGTCGACGCTGAGAACCAGCGGGGTGTCTCCGGAAGCATAATATGCCTGTTGACGGCTCAGAGAACAAAGCTTGAACCTTGATTCCGACCAGTCTGGCACCCACGAGGGAAGGCCCTGGATGTTGGGCTCAAATCCGATACTCGTGAACAACCCCAGACCCGTTGGTTGAGAGAGGAGGAACATTGCTGTGTCCGTGTATACATCGCCGGCCGATTTCTGGTAGCTGACTTCCAATTCCATTTTCGCAGAATGCTGAGCCGCCTCGTTTCTCGCGTTCAAGACGCCATACAGGCCGTAGATCTTATCTCGAGGGTCGAAACAGAGCAAATGGTGCGTGCTGTTGATGATGTCGAGGAGAGCCATCCTCTTGAAGTCCCGGCGGAGCGAAGCCATCCTGCGGATGGCTTTTGCTGATCCTAGATCCCTGTCCTGACCTGGACGAAGGCTATAGCGCAAAATGAACGGAAGCTTCCCTTCGGTGATAAGAGTACCCATGTCGTGCAACATTGTCCATGGCATCTCGTGCGGCCCACACATCATGATCATGTTGTCGTTGAGCAATGATTCCTGCAGAATCCAGACCCTCCTGCTCCATGACGCATTGAGCATCATTTGGATGCTGCGAACATTGGGATCGGGGTGGCCTTCAACGGCCCACTCGGTGTTTTCGATGCCCAAGTGCGAACAGAGCTCGTGATAGTACTGCATTTTTTTGTCCGAGAAACTGGAGGTGGGTGCCCGAGGTCGTGCCCATTCCATCATCTTCTTGGCCATTGCAATAGCCGACTGCGTGTAGCTGTCTCCGTCTCCGATGTAGGTGACAACCCGACGTGCTTTGCGGTAGACCTCGCCCATCAGCTTGATCTGCACGCTTTTCTCGGACGTGTCGTTCTGGTTGATACATAGGGCGTCCGCCCAGACGGTTCTGGCCATGGACCCTGGGGCGGCTAAACGCAGGTTGTGAAGCGCAGAGAACAAGGAGATTGTCACAGGCAATCGTTGTTGTTGGCCCTCTTCGTCGACGGTGATCTCGGTCATACGGCTGTCCGCCCATCGGTACGACAGCGCTTCGTAGGTCGGAAGGAAGTCGAGATTCTCGTGGGAAAGTTTGCAACTGATTTCACCAGAGGCGCCAACATTGAGGTGCAGAAGTCGGATGTGGTTGGATTCCAGGTCGCGGTATGTGTATTGCATGGTGAATGTCGATAATCAGAAGGCGGCTGGAAAGACTCTTTGATTCTTCACGGTTGTGTTTCTCAAGTGACCATGTCTCATCCAACACCCCGCCCGCCCCCTCATTCCTGAGTTGATTGAACACGTGCCAAACGCATACTTACCAAGTAGGCATAGTCGCTAATGATTTGACTGGGCTGTGCTGCATGTGTGACACAGGTATTATTGGGCAAACACCGCGAGGAATGACCGCCTGCAGGGCGGTGGTCATGGTATTATGAGATGATGAGAAACGGCTACTTCAACAACGGTCTATTATATGATAACCAAGGATTTCGACCCTCATCTTGATGGTTGCCTCCTAGAGGCTATAAGTGTAGCAGAAAGGGCCATGGCTTATGCTCATGAGCTCGCGCATGGTGATGGGGCCGCCGCCGGCGTAGTGGAGGTCAATGATGTCGTCGAGGGTGACGTCGGGGGAAGGAGGCTGGTTCAGGAAGGTCTGGGTGCCCGAAATCTGGTTCCGTCTGTTCTTGAAGTCCAGCATCTGCCAGACCCACCAAGTCAAATCGATCATGCCGTGGTGCAGGTAGAAGACAGGGTCACCGGGCGACGAGAAGACGTCACCGGCGGGGTCGCCGCCGATGGTGTAGTGGCCGCCGCCGTGGACGCCGATGTTACCAGATCCGGGGACGCCTTGCATGACCAACTGGAAATCGGCGATGCTATTCTGTGTGAGGAGCTTGAGGACCGAGATGGCGTTGGCATAGGCCGTGTTGACGGCAGCGGAGATGTCACGCTTCATGCAGCGCGGGTTGTAGGCCAGCCCGGTGCCGGGACCTCCGCCGATCACGGAGCCGTTGTTCAGGGGCATGCTGACGGGGCCGAGATTGACCGTGTAGTTCTTGAACGGACCGGTGCTCACGCAGCCACCGCCAGTGCCCGGAGGCAGGACGACGGGAGCGTAGTCACCGAGCAGCAGGGTGATGGGGCCCTTGCCGGGGATGAATGCGCCATTGCCGCTCATGCTGTAGTCGCTACCATCAAAAATGGGCGACGAAGCGGGGTCGGTTGCGTACAAAGCCCAGTTCCAGTACCTATCGACAGTTCGTTCTGATCAGTCATGCTGAGGGCACAGACGGTGGAAGGGCTCACTCACGGCTGGGCGCCCGTGTACCCGCATTCGTTCCTCAAGGCCTGTTCATAGGTCCATGTGAACCAGCGATGCCATGCTAGGAAGGTGCCCTGCAAATCTCGTAAGTCACGATGGGTCTTGAAATGATTCCAACCAAGGCACGCCGACTTACCGTGTAATGAATGTTGAGCGTCTGGTTGATATGGGTGGCCAGGAAGTCGTCGTATCGGGACCGAACCCCAGGAACCAAGCTTCTGGGTGTCTTCGCTGGGAGCTTCTGCAAGCAGAGTACGGCATCTGTGTAGGCCTTGCGTTCAGGCTTGCTCAAAGAGCCCCTGAACATGCAATTAGGAAACCCGTCCCGAAACTGGCAGGTGAAACGCCATGGAGGGCGCAGGCGAGACCGGTCAAGTGACGTACCAGGGCTTCCGCACAATGAGCTTGTCCAGGGTGCAGGTATTGGCTCGCTTGGAAGACGCATCAGCGGTGCTCAGCAGATCGCCCTGTGCAGCTTGGGCCTCTGCCGCGAGTTGCTGGAATTGGGCGAGTGCATCGGCAGTGGAATCGGGAGCTGGGGCTGCCAAGGCAGCGCCGATCAGGAGAGCGGACGAGAGGGTGGGAAGACGCATGTTGAATGTTACGTGAAGTCCGCCTTGACCGAGGCGAGCAGTGAAGATGCACTGATGCAGGGAGAAGCGAGGATGGCTTTCTCTCCCGCCCTCCTTGAGCCTTTAACTCGGGCAACCACTGCCCCTTCGCCCCTGCATCGGCACTGCTCCATACCATGGAACGCGGATGCGAGATTACGAATCACCATGCGGGTGGGACAAGGTGACAAGGTGGCTCTGCAGGGGCCGAAGCGAGGCAGGCCAGCAACCAACTCCTCGCCACGAGGTCTCCGCACGGGAATTGTTCCGGCTTCCATTTGTCCCGGATTGGCCCTTGTTTCCTTTAAGTTCACGCTATTGAGGGAGACTAGTGTAGGGTAAGCTGCCATCCAATGGAGGCGTGGGATGCCCTTCCCAACTCTCAATCTCGACCCCAGGACCCCCCCAATGCTTGCAGCAGATCCCGGAACACAATGGCGAGCGAGGGGTTCGCTTCGACCTTGTTGTTCTTAGCACACGGACAATGATCTGCAATCAGGCCAAACTTCCGCAACCCACACTACACTACGCCGCGGTCTACACCGGTCAACCAGACACACAAGGGAGCGGTCCGCGGCGTCAGTGCAACCTAAGGTAGACATGGCATTCCTAGAAAAGGGAGGGAAATGCGAGCAGAGGAACCATGTGAGAGCACCCAGAGCCCGCACGACCACCCTGTGCCCTCAGTCCCCTGTCGTCTTATTAGTGCCTTCACGGAAACGAACCCGGTGGGGAGTGTTGTCCAAGGACGTCGTATTTTGCGAACAAGGTAGGAACACTACACTACACTAGCGCCAACAGAATGCTTCAGCTGCAGGGTACGGCCGGAGCGTGCAGCAATGTGGCTGAACCGCCTTGCCGCACCAATCAAGTAAACTCTTCAAGCCGCCACAGAGTCGTATCCATATGCGCGAACACTCCTGCAAGGCTACAAGCAGAGAAGCTGGGGGCCCGAACGCACGGCAGATTCCAGTTGGAGCAGCCACAAACCCTTGATGGATGCTATCGACCTCGGCATGAAACCCTATAGGTCTGAACCCTTGACAGGAAGTAAGTGGATCCCACGAGGGAGGCTTGGACGAGCAACCAGGACTTCGATCACTCCCCGGGGGTCGGACCCCTTGAAAAAGCAACCCTCAGGACTGACACCTTATTGGGCGCCTTCCGAATATGGCAAGTATACCTTTTGCCGAGATCCTGAAACTTTCCGTCGGTGATGGGGCGAGAAATCTTACTTGGTACAGCTCTCGGCGGCCATATAACCCTGGCCGGAGCCCTGCATCGAATCCATCGAATCCGTCGAATCCACAGCATGACTGTCGAGATCATGGGGAATCGAAGGGATCGACAACCTTAACGCCAGCACGCCAATACCAACCATGTCAACCATGCCAGCTCCCGGGGCGGGCCTGCCCGACGAGAACAAAGGTCCGCAGATCTTGGGTGCAAGCGCGACGGTCACGACCATGGCCCTGATCACCGTTGTTGTTCGCCTTGTGGTTCGCAGCCGCATCGTCGGCAGGCTCGGAACTGATGTAAGTACATGCCTACATTTTGCTCGTTGTCCATCGCCATCCCAACTAACGAGGGCCACAGGATTATGCGATGGTCATTGCCATGGTAACGAGCCCCGACCGGTACCCTGCCGCTTTTCAAGACTTATTAGCCTGACGCATCTCACAGTTCTTGTCGCTTGGCGGCATGGCAGACATCATCGGCCAAGTCTTGTACGGCGCTGGCCGCCATGCGGCGTATCTGGACCCTGCCGTGAACACAATGGGCCTGAAGTGGAACTTCGCCGGACAAGTCATCTACATGTGGGCGCTTCCCGCTGTGAAGATATCGGTTGGATTTTTCCTCCTTCGCATTGCTCCGAACAAGACCTACCGGCGGATTCTCCAAGGGGTCATGGTCTTCACCATTGCTTATACCCTCATGTGCTTCATCACGCTGCTTCTCCAGTGCCAGAACCTGGCAATCCTCTGGGATGCGACAGTCCAGACAACCTGCTGGTCCCAGGCGACCCTTCAAGGGCTCAGCTACGCGAGCTGCGGTGAGTAATATCCACCCCGCCTTCGTCTTTCGTATTGCTTGGGGAGACACCTATTGACGCTGGCACCAAGTTGTCAACATCCTTACCGACATCTTCTTTGCCATCCTGCCCATACCCATGCTGTGGAATGTACAGATCAATGCTCGCACCAGAGCTTCGCTCATTTGTATCATGGGCCTTGGCGTCTTGTAAGCATGGATTCCCTGCCCTGTTCTATGCATAAACACTAATTCCATTGTGCAGTGCCTGCGCCGCTGGCATTGTCAAGGCGGCCTACATCTCCAATTATGGCAAGACGGGTGATTTCCTGTGGGACTCGGCAAACTTGACCATCTGGTATTCGTAAGTGTCCCCTCGCTGGTGGGACTCGGAAAGGTTCCTGCGACTGTCCGACTAATTAATTTGCTGCCACCTACAGTGTCGAATGCAACGTCGGGATCGTCGCCGCATGTCTGCCCTGCCTCAAGCCTCTGTTCAAGCGCATCCTCGAGAGCTCCCTCGGTTACGGCTCCTCCAGCAAGAAGGACACCTACAAGCTACGCTCGTACAGCCACGGTGACGGAGCCAGGGGATCCCAGTACCTGCGCTCGCGATCGCCTCACCGGGCCAAGGGGCGGAACGCGGGCAAGGTGAACCCGCTCGACGACAACATCAGCGAGGAGAGCATTCTGTCGCAACAACAGCCACACACCATCACAAAGACGACGGTCGTGACCATCGATACGGCGGACTCGGATGCGCGGTATGGTACCAGTGGTTCGGAATGGTCAGCAATCGGCTTCAAAGGGCAGCGCATGGACGACTGAATGTAGCATGCGAGCAATTACAAGGTGTTCGCACTGACGGCTGCGTTTAGCTTATATGTACTCATTCGTATCTGTGTGTCCACCCAAGGTTGAAAGGTTGAATGAGGGACCGAGGCGCGTGTGGGAGGGGCAACCGATACAAGAGGGTCTCAGGGCCGTCCCAGGCGACACAGTCCTCGGCCATAGCGTAGGACTTTTGCTTCACCAGGGTTCTTCTCCAGCCAAACGCGCCGGCCGAGGTGATGGGAGCCATCGCATCCCCCTTTGCCCATGCCGTCCATCTTCACGTCTTGTTCCGACTCTGATTAAGGTACCATTGCTCTCTCCGCCTCCATGCTCCGCAGAACAGCCCGACCCGTGAGCGCTTTGTTTGGTCAGCAATGCCAGGGGTTGTTTCTGACAACGACGGGATGTGGCTGTTCTCGATCATGTCAGTCGTTGCGATGAAGACCTCGGAACGGACCGATGCGCCGCGCCCCCACAGTGGGGTTTCTTCGCCGGCTGGGCTGCTGCAAGGCCCGGAAAGACCCGCTAGGCACGCGGAACGCGAAGCCGGAATGAGCACCGGCCAGGATGTGGGGAAGGCGCGGATCTCGGCGGAGTGGACGTGGGGTGCGCTTCACGGCATTGGTGGGGCCGTAGTGGGTTAGGGAGGATCAAGTGCCAAGTAGCCTCTCTCTACTCCCTCTCTGTTGAGTCGGCAACTCAGTGAGCGAAGCGTGCGCAGTTCCCACTGGATGAATGGAATGGATGGAATTTATTCCGCCCGGAGGCACTGGGCCTAAAGGGCCTTGGTACGCTAGCTACATTCGGATCCTCCTTTTTTGTCTTGGTCTCGTACAAGCCCATACGTTCTTCTTCCTCGACGCTATCCTGTGCCTCTTTTCTCCGTTGTGAGCAGATCGCCTTGGCGGTTACGTTCTCCAAGTGTTCCGCGTCCTATCCTCAGCAGCTAAAGCGGGACCTGCTGGTTGAGGCTGTGGGTGTTAGTAAGGCTCCTTCACTGCGACTGGTTCCGTCCTTGCCCGTCGTTCGGGTCCAGTCTCCCTGTCGCAATCGCGTATTTGATGGCCGCGCGGACGGCTTTCATGTCTGGTGGCCACTGCTTCGAATCTGATGGTACTTTCCCTCCCAGGTAGAACGAGAGGCTCCCCCGTCTTGTCGTGTTACACTCTAGCATGTCTTCCCTCGACGCTGTCCACCTGACGCATCGTAGCAGAAAGTGTTCCACTGTTTTCCATGCGTGCCTGCAGGCACATTGGTCGGACTCGGCGGCCCCGATCCTGTTGAGAAATCCGTTCAACCTCGTCATCCCCGTTCGGAGTTGCGCTAGAACACTAGCCTCCCTTCGCTTCAAATGGTCGTAGATCTTGCGTGTGTGTTTGCCCGGCAGTGCTATGTCCATCGCTTTAGAGAACTTGCCTACATCATCTTGGAGCCTTCTTCCTTGCTGTTGTTTGGCCAGTGCTAACCTGATCGTTGTCGATTTTGCCTGTGGAGGGTGCCAGGGGACATGCTCCTCAACGTCATCGCTATGGCTGCCAGCTCTGCTGTATATGGGTTTTGTTCTTCTCTTGTCCCGAGAGCCACAGCGTAGCGTGTCACCTCTTCCCCTACCCCGTTGAAGAGGGTGTCCCGTGCGCTGCCACCCATACCGACGATGCCCTTCTTCACGGATGCGCTGGTCGCAATAACAATGCTACGTAATATATTCTTGTCTGAAATTATGTACAGTTAATTGGTCGCTTTGGACACAAAGACGACCACGAATCATCCCCGTAAACCAGCTCTCCTTGAAATCAACCCGCCTCTGGAGGAACGACGGTACACCAACGGGCCTCTTTTCTTAGGCCTTCTTGCAGCCGCGGGGCGGGCCGGCGGAGATGGCCTGGAGGAAGGCGTTGTAGGCAGGTTTCTTCTGCAAGTTGGTGTCCCAGAGCAGCGCGTTGCCCTCGCCGCTGAAGGTACCCGGGATCCACGAATACTTGTCCGAGATGCCCTAACGTGGAGAGAAAGAGGGAACGTCAGCAGTTGTTAACAAAGGCAAGGTACCTGTCAGGAGGTATCCCAGAATACACAGCCAGGGAGGGGCCTGAAGCGGAGGCGAACTTACCCAGAGGGTGATGCCCACACAGCGCTTGACATTCAGGCACGACCGGCCCACGCGGTGGTAAGCATCGGCCAAGACCTGTTCCTTCTGCGCGTCGGCAGGCGTATTCATGCGGATGTCGAGCTCGGTATAGGCGACGTCGACGCCGAGGTCGGCCGTCTTCTTGAGTGCCTTGGTGAGATCCTTCTCGGACGGGATGGGGACCGAATTGGTCGGCGTGACCTCGGTGGTCAGGTGGCCCTGGTAGCCGACGCCGTCGATGCGGACGCCGTACTGCTGGAGGAGCTTCACGATGCGCACGGCGCCGTCGAGCTTGGGGCCGAGGTACTCCAGGTTGTAGTCGTTGTAGTACAGCTTGGCCGCGGGATCGGCGGCAGCGGCGATGCGGAAGGCAATGGGGATGTAGGCCTCACCAATGACCCTCAGGAAGACGCTGTCGCGGTAGGTGCCGTCCTCATTCAGCGCCTCGTTGACCACGTCCCAATGGTGGCACTTGCCCTTGTACCGGCCCGCGACCTGATTGATGTGGTTCGTCATGACCTCGATCAGCGTCGCGTTGTCGAAGTTGCTGTTGGACACCCAGCTAGGCAGCTGCGAGTGCCAGACGAGTGTGTGGCAGCGCACCGCTACCGACAGGAGTAAGCATCGCCATCCTGTTTCCGACCGGCCTCATCAACCACTCTGCACGTTGGATGGCTTACGCTTGTTGTTCTCCTGCGCCCAGTTGATGTGCTGGTCTGCCGAGTCGAAGGTGAACTGGTTGCGGCTGGGCTCGGTCGACTCCCACTTCATGGCATTCTCGGGCGTGACGGAGCCGAATTCATTCTTGATGATGCCCTGTTCCGTGGGGTCGTTGCGGAGCGTGAGCGAGGTGCCAATGTATTCGCGGCCGGCGGCCTTCATGGCGGCGTTGAGATTCTGTGTCTGCCGGTGGATGAGGCTGCAGCGTTGGATGTTAGACCCAGCTTTTTGGAGTGGCCGCTCAACAGTCAAACGGCTCAAACAGCACTCACTTCATGGCCTCATTGTCAGCGGGGAGGGGGCCGGCAGCGGCAAGGCCGCTGAGTGCCAGGGCAACAGGGGCAGAGAACCGCATCGTGGCCGTCTGATGTTTCTTGTTGTTGAGGTGAAGGCAAAGGCAGAGACGGTGGCAATCCAATGGTCACTTGATGCAAGACATCGCTTCCTCATATAGCTGCCGGCGCCCCGAGATCTGTCGATAACCAGACATACTCCACCGTGAGGTGAGGCTTACCCAGCTGGCTGGGTAAATTGTGCGGTAAAAAGAGGTAGTGTGCCAAGCTAATTTCGGAACATGCAAGGAAGGCACGCCAAGTGGGACCGCAACGGCCCGGGTGAGCCGCCAACGCCCAGAATAGTCTGGTTCAGGACGACAGGCCTAAGAACGCGTCCTCGACGGACGAGCCGAAGCAGGAGTTTCAGGCCTTTTTCCGGCCCAAGTCGTATCCCGACGGCGACACCGTGACGCAGGGCAAGCTTCTCCTTTTTCGGGTCAAGGACAACGGGAACTCGCCAATCGGCCGGGTCAAAGCAAACAGCCAAAGAGCCCGAAGGTCGACAGCGGCGTGCCACAGGACAAGACCCAGCTCGCCTAGCGTGCAACAATTTGACGTCTCGCCGTACTCGAGCAGGTTGGGTTGCTTGCATCGTGCAGCAGACGATTCCATCAGCTTGCATCATGGCCGGGTACCTTGGCCGATGTGCTGCCCAAGAACCAGGTCGACAGACATCCTTGTGACTGGTCCAGACCAAGCTGCCACAAATGTGGAAGGTTTACGTACGTAAGCAGTAGGCACTCCAAGCTGATTGGGCAGTGCCATCGACCCCTGCATTGCCCCGTCCATGTGACCTGGAATGAGGGTGTCTGCGCAGGCCCGGCCCGCAGCAACCCGGCCGACTAGCCCCACATACGTGTCCGGCTTCCCCGGGTTGGCCCCAACGCTACGCGCCCAACCAACCACAGCCGTCTCAAGAAGCTGGCAGGATGGCTTCATTTGCGCCGCCAAGCAGCGACACAGCCATCGTCCAGTGCTCCTCGGTTCAATGAAACGAGCAACTTCACTGCTTCAACTTCTACCCCTCATTGTAGAAAACTCCAGAACCGAGACCAACCTTCACGGTCAATATCATCGCCCGACCCTCTCGCCATGTGCCGTGACGCCCACGTTTGGTTTCTCTGCCGTGTGCCGGGCAAAGGGCATGGCTCCCGCGGAATATTACTTCTACACCAGACATAAAACGAGCAAAAGGCCAGAGGATGGCGCAAGCTAAAGTTGCCACCGGGTTCGTCGCCCGTATGATGGTCGGGTGTCTGCCCACCCGCCAGTTAGCCGCCATCGGTTGATGTTACGCGCCCGAAATGGGTCCACCACCAGCGAGGGCGGCGGAAGCAGCAGCAGTAGCAGTCGCGTGGTTCTCGATCGTAGTGCCGAACGAATCGGCACGTCGGCGACTTCAGGGGAGCTTTGCGAGAGAGGGTAGGCCGCAGCCTGAGCCCTGCAGCGCTCGACTTTCTGCTGGTAACGAAGGTGTCCAGCTCCCGTCGGTGCCATAGAATTGTGGGTGGAGTCCCGCCTGTGACACCAGCTGCCCATGTGTTGGCCACCCTCACAAAGCCCCTTTCAACTAGGGACCACCTTGGTCAAAGGCCTTTTTCAAGCGCCCGCTGTCAAAGGGCCCCAAAGAGTGCATTCACAGACGGCAAGCATACACTCCGGATAAGGCGCCGTGTCCAATTACTTTTCATAACTACTAGTACACGAAACCAAGAACAATGTAGCCAATATATGTACTGTCCCAACCGAAAGACTCCAAACCATGCATCCTGCAATTCTGCCCTTCCTTCCCTAGAGGAGGAACCACGCCGAGACGACAACGCCGAGGAAGCCACCCACGGTGCTCATCGACAGCCTCCCGGCCGCCGACTTGCCGGTGCCGGCGGTGGTGCCGTTGGCGGTGGTGTTGCTCGCCGCGCGCAGCAGGTCCATGACGGCGTCGTAGGCGGGCTTGGTCTTGTAGTCCGAGGTCCACAGGAGGGCGTCACCCTGGCCCTTGAAGCTCTGGGGCACCCAGCTGAACTTGTCAGTGAACTGCCAGACGGTGATACCGACGCAGCCGGGCACGTCCAGGCACGAGCCGACCAGGGAGACGTAGTCCTGGGCCTGCTGGTTCAGTGCGGAGGTGCTCGGGGGTAGCGCGTCGTGGCGGATGTCGACCTCGGTGTAGGCGACCTCGAGGCCGAGGGCGGTGAAGCGCTTAAGCGAGGTGGCGAGGGCGGAGCGGCTCGGGGTGGCGCCGACGATCAGGTGGCCCTGGAAGCCGACGCCGTCGATCCGGACCTTGCGGGCCTGGAGGTCCTTGACGAGCTCGATGGTGGCGGCTGTCTTGTCGGCGGCGAACTCAAGGTTAAAGTCGTTGTAGTAGAGCTTAGTATTAGGGTCGGCTTCGGCAGCGGCGGCGAAGGCGATGGGGATAAAGGCCGGGCCGATGGTTTTGTAGAAGATCGAGTCGCGGTAGCTCCCGTCGCTGTCGCCAAAGGCTTCGTTGACCACATCCCAGGCGTAGCACTGGCCCTTGAAGTGGGTGACGATGTTCTTGATGTGGGCCTGCATCGCGGCGACGAGCGTCTCATTGGTCCAGGAGTTTGTCTTGACTAAGCGGGGGGGCCTTAGTCTTGGGACGGTACTCGAAGAGGAAAAGGGACGTACCAAAAGACGGCAGCTGGTTGTACCAGACCAGGGTGTGGCAGCGCATCTGCTGGCCGTTGGCTTTTGCCTTGGCCACGATCTCGTCCGCGTTGGCGTACGAGTACGTGCCCTGGTTCGCCTCGGTCGCCAACCACTTCATCGAGTTCTCGGCCGTGATCATGCCGAAGTTGTTCTTGTTGCTCACGATGGCCTCGTACTGGACGTCGGCAAAGTTGTGGACGTCGGTGGCGGTGCCGAAGTACAGCTTGCCGGCCTTGACCATGAGCGAGTGCAGGCCGTCCTCCAGGGTCGCGTTCCCAGCCGTCGTGTTGGCGGCGGCGGCCGTGGCGGTGCCGGCGCTGGCCAGCAGGCCGGAGGCCACCAGCAGGGCGCGTGAGAGTCTCGCCATTTTGTATGTGTGTGTGTTGAGCCGACCGTGGTCTGTCAAAAGAGTGTACGTGAGTGGGTGGAGGCCGTGGTGGTTGAGGACTCGAGGGAGGGGAGTGGAGTGCGGGTGAGGTGGGTTGCGCCCGATCGGTTCGTTACCTTATTTAACAACCTTTCTTCAGCTGTGTATTGCCCGACCGCCAGGAATCATTCCGAGGGGGGGGGTGGGCCCTCCCTCCCCCAAGCGCGACCGTTATCCGTTAGCAAGCCCGCTAGCTGGCGCCGGCTGAACTTAGCCCCGAACCAGACCGTCGGGGTCAGCCCGAGCGTCGACGCCCAAGTGCAGCGGGCAGACACACGGGGGCGATACTGTGAACTGAAAACCAATCAATCACTAGTAGTGCGTGCTTGGGCCTGGAGAGCCGCCAAAAATCTCCTTCGTGGTAGGGTGGAGGGCATTGTAGAGAGGGCCAGGTTCGCCGTTGGAGGATTCGCAGTAATTTTAGGGACGCTGCAGAATCGTGCGCAGGCAACAACGCTTTGGGACTAGTCGATTCGCAATGCGTTGGCCACCTCCTGACATTGCGCTCAGACCCCTTCCGGTGTGGTGTTTTTCGATCGGCTGTTGGCTGGTTACATTGCGCTCATCGTGCTGGAGTTTACCGCTGTCCACCGAGTCGTTGATTATCTCTCTGACCGTGTCTTGGAACTCGACGGTGCCGCTCTCGTTGACGAGGTTCGTGGGGACCGAGAGCAGCTCGTTCTGGTGCAACGGTGCCGTCAGCCGCTTGAAGTTGGAAAAGATACTGCCTACAGTGTAGTCTCGGAGCCATGGGGCTGTCCTAAGAAATGTCGAATCGCGGTGCCCGAAAATACAGGCGGGTCGACATTGCGGTGCTTTGATAGGTAATACACGTGTAGTATGCAAGCATGCCTTTTCCCCCACTCTCTCCCCTCTGGAGGGGCCCGACGCGGCGGCCCGTCCCGCGCCATGCAGGGACATGATTCACCCAGCCCAGCGCGACCTTGAACAGCAGAAACGTCTTTAACCTACAGCACGATGCATCCCCAACTTGTGGCGCAGCACTCCCCTTGACTTGGCTGCCACCTTACCAATGAGTCAAGACTTGTTTAAAAATAGACGTTCATTGGGCTTTTGCAGTTCTGGAGCCAAAGCCAAGGGCCCTCGACAGAACCGTGGTGCGTCCATTGGATCTCTTCGCTGGCGTAGCCACCTACGCAACGCTGGCATAACCGCTACGTACCGCTGGCAAATGTGAGACGGCCGGCTATGACGTTGGTCGCGCGTTCACAATGATGTTAATGTATGGCGTTGTACTGAACTGGAGAAGTTCTAAGCTCAAGGCACTCCTCACCAGTATATAAAAGGAGTTGTCGGGCCCTGGTGACAAATGCCCATCGTCCTCCATTTTCTCAATACCGCCGTTCAGTGCTCCAGGATCCATTACAACCTAATTCTTATTCATCTGCATTGTCTGTTAAATAACAATGCCGGAATCAACACTTGCTGAAATTCCCTCTCGCACTGGGACCGTTCCAGACCCTGCCCTGGCCTCTCGTATTGGCGGATGGCTACCACACGATGGAGATACGGTGCGACAGCACGTCAAACGAATGGTAGAACGAGCAAAGACAGCCAACTTGCCGTTAGTCCCCCCCGTAGCGGCATTGCAGAATCTCCTCGACACCAACCCCTGCGTCCGCATGCTCTTCAACGAGATGCTGAGTGAGGTGCCCATCGGCGATCCACGCTACAGCAAAGATCCGTCTGGAGGTTGGGAGATCACCGACGCCGACACGTTGATCCAGACCATTAACCAGCAGGTCCAGGAGCCCATCACCTACAACGACTCCGCCCAGATTGGCACTCCCATTAACGCCATCCTCGACTGGCCCATGGGGACCAAATCCGGATTCGCCGTCTTCCTCCGCGACGACGTGGACCAGACCATCTGCGACATCCTCGACTACTGGGGCCAGTTCCTCAAGAGTCCCGCGTCAGTCTCGACCGTGACGACCGCAGACGGGGGCTGGCTCTCAGCCCTAGCCCAGTCGCAGGAATCCGGCCTGAGCAACTTCCTCAACACCTTCGAGGTCCCCGACAAGAACGACCCGATCCACTACGGCTTCACGTCCTGGGACCAGTTCTTCACCCGCAAGTTCCTCCCCGGCTTGCGGCCGGTGGCCTGCCCCGACAACCCGAGCGTCATCGTCAGCGCCGCCGAGTCGACGCCCTTCTACATCCAGACCGACGTGCAGCTGCGCGACACCTTCTGGGTCAAGAACAAGGACTCCCGCTCCAACTACAGCCTGATCGACATGCTCGGCGACCCCGGCCTGGCGCAGCTGTTCGAGGGCGGCACCGTGTATCAGGCCTTCCTCAGCGCCGACAGCTACCACAACTGGCACGCCCCCGTTGACGGGCGGTGGCACCCGAAGCACCAGCCCGCCATCGTCCCGGGCACGTACTACTCGGAGCCGCTGATGTGGGGCTTCAGCCCGGACGACGGCGTCGTGTACCCGGACCCCGGCGCCGACGAGCTGTCGCAGAGCTACATCTCCGCCGTGGCCAAGCGCGGCGTCGGCGTCATCCAGCCCGCGAACCCCAGTATCGGGCTTGTCGGCGTCGTCATGATCGGCATGGCTGAGGTCTCGTCCATCGACTTCGACCAGGTCGAGTCGTTCCGCAAGGGCGACATGATCGGCCGGTTCCACTTCGGGGGGTCCACGCACTGCCTTATTTTCCAGAAGGGGGTCGATATCAAGTTTACGGACCAGGCTATCCCCAGTCCGGATGCGAAGAATCCGGGATCGCGCGTGCATGTAAATAGTGCTCTTGCTGTGGTGGTCTGAGGACCGGATTACTAGCTGGGTCTCCGGCACGCAGGTCGCCCTGTGCATCCGTTTACTACTGAAGAACTCAAAAACAGCGCCCGCTTTCCGCCTTGTATCGAGGCTACTGAAGACGGCGGCGCGTACCAGCCAAATTCGGCGGCCGGAACAGCGAGTTCTCGAGTTTGTCTATATCATTCAGGTTTCTTTTTTAGCTCCAGTCTTTTCAGGTTGGGGGTTCTTGGATGTTGGTTGCTGGTTATACGACCTGGGGAATTGGCATGCTCTCAGGGGTTTGGTGATTCCTGCAGCAGATAAAGTTCCCGCCATAAACAAAGTCTTTTGGATGGCACTTAATGGACACTTCTTTCGAGCCCAGCTACCTACGTAGCTGTCCAAGGCCTCAGCGAGTTTAAGGATTGAGTCTGTTACCCCAACACTCTGCCCTGAACAATAAACCAACGCGGTCAGTAGAGCTTGGATGCGGCGTGTTCCTGAGTCCCAATCACAGCCTCAGGCTCTCTTCGCCAACCTCATCACCGCCTCCCTATCCAGCCCCTTCCCTTCTCCAACGCCCCACCTCTGCATGCTCCCCATCACTCTCTGGACATGTTGCCAGGCCTCGGCCGTCTCCTTCTCCTCTGCAGTCTCAAAATCCGACATCTTTGCAGCCCTTCGACCCCAGGGAATCTCATCCACGCCACACTGCGTCCACTCCCCCTTGAACTCCGCATCAACTCCCGTCGGAGGCGGCGGAACCTTTCCACTGTGGACATATTCCCTGACAATCTTGCCTGTGCACCGCGACACCGTCGAAATCGTACAGTGCCCCTGAGACTTTTGCTCCAACAGCCCTGCGCCCTTGAACTTGAGCGCCATCTTGACCGCCGCACGGAGCGGTGTGACAGGGTCGTAGGTGTTGGACAAGAAGAGGATGGGGTTGGCAGTCTCGATTTGGCTTGCCTCCCCATTTTCGCTAAAGGCCCAGGGGTCGGGCGGGGCGAGATGCCCCGGGGCAATATCCCAGCCGTTGCACTTCATCATGATATTCATCCAGATGTCGGCAAACTGCGAAGTAGCGGCCATGGCCTCGTACGCCGAGGAAAGTTCGGAATTGGTCATGTTCACCTGTGCGTGTTAGAGACTTGTAAAGAATGGAGAGTTGTGACTTACCGGGTGCGTCTTGTCGCTGCACATGATGGCCCGCTGTGCGTCTGTGAGCATGCCCATCAGGGTCGGGTTTCCGGTGATGGAACACAGGAGCTCCGCGTCCTGGAAGAGCCCGCCGAGCAGCTCATACTGGCCCTCGTAGACGTAGTTGAGGATCGTTGCCAACACGGGGAACCCCTGAATCGGCTGGTACAAGATGCTGAAGACAATCATTTTGATGAGACTGCCGCGCAGGATGACCGGGTAGAAGTGATCCGGATGCGTGAAGGTGACCGGGCTGGTCTTCAGCAGCTCCATGACCGCCTCATACCTTCTCTGCACGTCCGCCGCTCTGTCCTCTTGCCGGTACAGATCGCACCGCCTGCCGGCCGCGGCACAATACGAAAAGAACCGGCCCAGAACCTTGTCTGCGTCCACCAGACTCTCTCTCCACACCGGCGTCTCATACAGTTCCGCGTCGACCACGCCATCCAACAACAGCCTGCCCACTCGGTCAGGAAACATCCGCGCAAACGTTGCGCCGAGGTATGTGCCGTAGGAGAAGCCCCAGTAGACCAACTTGCCCTTCAACTCGTCCTCGACTTGTGTCCCTTCCTCCTCAGCCCATCTTCCCCAGGCATCGACGATGCTCACCATATCCCTCGCCACCTCCTTCGTCCCCGCCCACCGGAGCACACTCGTGTCTTTTACCCCTTTCGCGCCACACAGGCGGTTGACCCCTCGCTCGCCAGCCGCGAGGTAGCGCAGCGCGATATCACTGTCGTTGAGCAAACCGTATCCCGCGTTTCCTCTCTCCCCTGCACCATGTCAGCTGTCCGTCGTATTCGAGTGGCAGTGGTAAAGTGGAAAACATGAGTAGAAAGGGGCATGTTGCCACTTGCGAGAGCGAAAAACCCTCCCAACTTCCCTTGAATCGACCTTGCGCCCGTATCATAAATGGATAGGGAAGCGTGATACAACAAGCAGTCGAGGTCAGTACTTACACTCCAACCGGTGCATCAACCCCCCAACCACGTCCTCCTCGCACCCCTCGCACTGCGCCGGCCGTGCCCAGCAGTCTGCCGTGGGCGAGGTGAACGGCACGCCGCGTGGGTCAAAGCCGATGATAGGCTGGTCGGAGCCGAGGATGCGTTGGATCGACGGCGCGGTCAGCTGTTGTGGAATGTCAGCTCTGTTTCTCTTTCCTCTTTTCCTTTCCCCTCCACTCCCTAATACCCTGCTCTTTTCGGCCCTCTTTCCTGTCTTCTTTTATCCCTCTCGATTCTGTCTCCTCTTTCCCCCCTATCTTTCTTTCTCCTTTCCCTCCCCGTTTTTTCTCTCTCCCCTTTTCTTTCCACTATCTAGTCCTCGCTCTCTTCCCTTTATCTTTCTCCTCTCGTATCCCCTCTCTTCCTCTTCCATTTCCCCCTTCTTAATATCATTGCCCAAAGGAGAAATAAAGAACAGAATTACAAACGCAACAAACAACACCGACACACACCCCAACCTCAACCCCAAAAAGTAAACCAGAGTAAGGAAGTACTCACCAAACTCATCAACGTCCCCGACCCCCCCGGCCCACCAGGGTTCAACAGCAACGGC